>Ga0194129_10006600_pt1 | contig 14136 bp, 12 predicted proteins | sample TA2KigCa35mmetaG_FD_150862 | JGI IMG/M metagenome (GOLD analysis project Ga0194129, IMG submission 150862) | Freshwater microbial communities from Lake Tanganyika, Tanzania - TA2015038 Kigoma Deep Cast 35m | ecosystem: Environmental > Aquatic > Freshwater > Lake | place: Tanzania: Lake... | reverse complement strand
CTGTCGATTTGCCTTCTTCCACTGAGATAGCGTACTTTTGCGAGCTGGAACTAGCTCCAGGCCCTCCGGAGGCAGCAGCCGTCTTGTATGCGCTGATCCCTTTGCTGGCTAAAAATACTATTATCTCGTTAGCTTCTCTTTCATCTACATCAGTAACTATCATCATGTTGGATTCACATGAGGTCAGCATAAGAGAACTGATGACGAGCAGCAAAAGATGGGTGACCAATTTAAAGCGTTTTTTAAATTGTTGGGTGCAAATGGAGAAAAAACGAAAGTTGTCTTGATGCATCATAAGCTTGTCGATGTTTGAAAGTTTTTGTAAATCATGGGAGAAATGTCCCCCTTTCAACCCTAGTGTAACTATAATCGGAAAAATAGTCGAAAGCAAAATTTCTTTTATTGTTCTAATAGATTAACTCTATTTTCCCTCTTTTTATTCTTTATATAGCCAATGTGTAGATTTAGTGATAATGTTTTATTTTTTTTCCTAAAAATAGTAATTAGTCTATTAATGTATCACTTATATCATCTTGAGATAAAAGGATTTTTGTAGATCCAATTAGGGCCTTGGCCAAATTTATTATTTTTGAAGTCTTTGATACCTTGAAGTGCTGCTTTATATTTGTGGAGTTTCTCAGCTTTGCTTTTGGGGATAGCTTTTCTTAAGAGTTTTGTTAGAATAAAAAACTCGACAGACTTGATGCAATTAATTTTTCTAAGATGTCGAATATCTTTATTTAAAATGGTTGTATAAATTGTTCTTTTTTCTTTTTTAGTACAGTTCCTTTCTATCCATAAGAGTCTATTTCTCCACCAAAAGTATGTACTATGGGCTTTACCAGTAAATGAAGCGGACACTTTATGCCATAGTTCCGCTGTTGGACATGATTTAATTTTAAAACCAGCGCGGTTGGCTCTAAAGCAAAAATCGGCTTCCTCCCAAATTAAAAAGAACTTTTCTTCAAGAAGTCCAATTTTCTCGAAAACTGCCTTTTTTACTAACATGGCTGCCCCGCAAACGTAGTCTAACTCTTTGTCTTTTTCCCATGAAAAAGAGGTAATGCTTTCTCTGTTGCCGATTAGATCGAATTCTGCTTTTGAAGAATTCCATGATCCACCAAGGTGATCAAGACGAGACCTGTCAGAGTAAAGCATAATTTTTGCGCCCAAAATCCCTGTATTAGGGTCTTCATTCATTTGGTGGACAAGTTCTGAAAGAAAGTTGTGAGAAACCACAGTGTCATTATTAAGCAAGCAAATCATATCGCTACTGTTAGTAATTGCTTGTTCTATGCCCCTATTGCACCCTCCAGCAAACCCAAGGTTGTTTTTTTCTTTAATAAGGATTGCTTCTGGATGGCTTTTTTCAATCCTTGTAACAGAGTCATCTGTAGATCCATTGTCAATAACGATAACATCAAAATTAGTGTGTGTTTGTTTTTTTAGTGAATCTAAACAAGATATAGTGTCACTTGCGCCGTTCCAGTTTAATATGACAACACTCACTTTTGGCGAAGGTATATTCATTCGGTATTTCCTTTTAACAACTTTATTGCACAGCTTGCTACTTCTCTGGGTGAAATTTGTAGCATACAAAATGGAGTAAAGCATTTTTTTCTAATACATGGAGAACATGTTTTTTCTTTTTGAATAACAACAGCATTATCTATTGCCAGTGGGCCGCAAAGGTTGGCGTCGGTTGCTGTAAATAATGATATCGTTTTTGTTCCAGTGGCAAAAGCAAGATGCATGGGTCCAGTATCATTGGTGATAAATAGATCGAATTTTTGAATTAAGCTTCCAAGAGCATGGATGCTTAGATTTTCATCTAGATAAAAGCTGCCTGGGACAGAAGATGTAATTTCTTCAGCAAGTAATCGTTCATTTGGGCCACATGTGACTACTATATCGCAATCGAATGTTTTTTTTAATATGCCTGCAAGTTCTATGAAGTTATTAACTGGCCATTGTTTGAACTTGTCCTTAGCACCCGGATGCATTCCTACAATAGTTTTTTTTGAGATGCTGTGTTTCTTTAAAAATGAATCTGCTTGTAATTGCGCCTGATCGTTTGGAAAAATTTCCATCCTTAGGTTTTTATTTTTGAAATCAATACCAGCTATCTTCAATCTGCGGATGATTTCATGTTCATAACCGTAAGATGCTTTTTTTGTGATTAACTTATCTAGACCTTTATTAATCCCTGGAGTAGCAGTAATTTCATCAGAGTGCAGTAGATAGCAGAAGGGGAGTATAGGTCTTTGAGAGGTATGAAAAATAAGAATGTTATTAAAATAAATGTTTTTTAGAATTTGATATATCTTTAGCAAAGAGCCTAATAGGGGCTTATCTAGGGTAATTATTTTAAAGATGTAAGGGTTGTTTCTTAGCACTTGCTCGCCAGTCTTGCTTGTGAGCATGAAAATGCGTGCTTGGGGTTGTTGTTCTTTCAGGAGTCTTATGGAAGGTGTTGCCCACAAGGTGTCCCCAAGTGCTGTCGTGCTGACAATAAGGAAGTTGTTATTTGTTCCTTTTACGTTCTTTTTTTGAACAAGCTTTACAAGCTTAATAAAGAAGAAAATTAGGTAATTTTTAAACGACATGTTTATTTACCAAATCAAGGGTTGCAGTCTTTTGTGAAACTAAGTGTAGCAAATTTGCCGATTAAACGTTTAGCTAAGTATTTTAGTCTAGCTAATATGTTAAGAAATAGTTGCTGCTTTCGAAGTGTGTCAACGCTGAATATTTTTTAAATTACTATACAAAGAGGTTAGGTTGTGAACCATTCAGATTATTTTACCATTTCCTTTAATGTGCCATCAACACATGCCGATGCTCTTAGAGATGTGCTAGGAAGGAGTGGAGCTGGAAAGATAGGTAATTATTCATATTGTAGCTTTTCAATACGCGGTACAGGGAGATTTAAGCCATCAGAAAATGCTAATCCCTATATAGGTAGTCAAGGTGTCTTAGAGGAGGTAGAAGAGGAGAAGGTTGAAACAGTCTGCCATAAAGATATTTTACACAGTGTCATAGAATCTATTAAATCTGCACATCCTTATGAGGAGATGGTGATAGATATTTATCCTGTGTATGAAATGGGAATAAAAAAATAGGAGAGGCGTAGCCTCTCTCTATTATTCTTGACCTTCAATAATAAGAAGTTCTTCAATTTTTTTATTGAGAGCGTCGTTGTCGCTTAAGATCCCTCCAAAGCTTGAATTGTGAAATTGGATTTCAGCTAAATCTGGATCAAAACATGCTTTTTTGTGATCAGAGTATGCGTATCTTAGTCCAACGAATTCAATACCATGTTTTTCCGCTTCTATTTCAATTTCCTTAAGGTGAGTGTCTTTATCATTAATAAATACGATTTTTTTAGGTTTGAAATTGTAGTGGTCTAATAATGAGAATAGGGCGATACCTTTATTTCTCCCATTGGTGAAAAGAACTCCTTTTCTAAATAGTATTCCGTGGTCTTCATACTCCATATAAAAAGGGTCTTTAAAAGGAGCTGAACGATCTAAAATAATTTTATGCTCGAGTAGGTGTTCTATCGTTCTGTGAGAAAGACCAATTCCTTGTGTTGTAAGACCCATGACTTTAAATCCACTGTCTTGCATTTTATTAACGATAAGTTCTGTGCCTGGCTCTACGATTTGCATTTCTGTTAGATGTCTTATAGCTTCCCACTGCGCAATTGTAGCATCAAGAGCTTTAGAAAATGGCAGTCCGTTATTGATATGAACTTCTAGTCTATGTTTAAACCATTCATCGCATCCGAGCATTTGCGCAGGGATGAGTAGTGTGTCATCAATATCAAGCAAAAGTAGTGTGTCGATATCAACATGAGACTCTACATCTTTAAAATGGTGTGTCTCTATTATCTGTGCTGGAAGAGATAGCGTATAAAAAGTTAAAATAAGTGCTATTATTGATTTCATTTGAGCTCCTAAATAATTTCGAGCTTACGAGATTTACAGATTCAAGATATAAAAAGAAGCGGTAAACTTTTTTTAAAATTTAACTGGAAATACTTCATGGCTTTATTTTATGCCCACATAAATTACTTAGCCCATCATAAGCTGCATACTTATATAGCTCATGTAACGTGGGGAAGTTAAACACCTTTCCAATTACACTGTACAGGTTTTGTCCTGACTCCACAAGTTCTAGTCCAAAGTGAATCATCTCGCTAGCTATGTTGCCTATGATATGGACGCCGATGATTTTGAGGTCTTCTTTTCTAAAAACAAGCTTTAGGAAGCCGCTTTTAGCCCCCATGATTTGGCCTCTAGCCATATCAGCATAGCGAGCCTTACCTATGAGATAGTCTATGTTGTTAGCCTTAGCATCTTCTTCTGTCATGCCGACCATTGATACCTCGGGTATTGTATAAATACCATAGGGGAAGAATTGAGGTAAGTTTTCTAGGTCTTTTGTTTGGAAGATGTGAGCAACCGCTGCTCTTCCTTGATCCATGCTCGTGCTGGCCAGCGCTGGGAATCCTATCACATCGCCAACAGCATAGATATTATCTATATTAGTTCTGTATTGCTTATCTACGACTATCGTTTCCCTTTTGCCTTGAACAACTCCAATTTTATCTAGTTGAAGCGCTTTGGTATTTCCACTTCTACCAGCAGCAAATAGGAACATGTCCACATTAATTGTCTTGCCGTTATTTATTTTTATTTCTATGAGATCTTTATCCGTTTGTGGTGCCTTAATAGATTCAATAGAGGTATTAAAAAGAATCTCGATATCTTCATTTTGCATGTTCTCAACAAGATGAGTTGAGACTTCTTTATCAATAAACGGAAGGATTTTTTCTTTGTCATTTATGAGATAGACTTTTGTTCCCATCGTCCCAAATATCGTCGCGTATTCACAACCAATAACACCCGCGCCAACGATGCATATTGAGGAAGGAAATCTTGTTATTTGCAATATTGTATCTGAATCATGGATTCGGTTGCCATCGAAGGGGATGTTCTTAGGTTGGTATGGGTATGATCCTGTGGCTATAATGATGTATTTTCCATATATCTTTGATCCGGATTCATCTTTAATATGAATAGTATGGGCATCTTCGAAAGAAGCTTCTCCTAGATAAATGTCTACACCATGACGCACCAGATTTTTTTTAATTTCTTTTGCGGCATAGTCGCTGACATAGTTTTTTCTGAACATAAAGTCTTCGACAGAGGCTTCATGTTTAAGATCTCTATCAACACCAAATAGACCTTTTTCATATTTGCCAGATAAGAATAACGCTGTTTCCTTTAGAGTTTTCGAAGGAATTGTTCCTGTAACAACTTGAGCGCCACCAAAAACCTTTTCCTTTTCTACTATAGCTACTTTGAATCCAAAGTAAGCCGCTTTTACTGCAGCCTTCTCACCGCCGGGTCCTGTGCCAATAACTATCAAATCGTATGTATTCATAAAAAAACTCTTACATTTCATTTTTCTTCATGCTAAAAAAAAGTTGAATCTCTTAAAAGAAAAAAACAACATATTACAAAAATAATTTTGGGGGCCTCGGTGAACGGTACTTTGGAAATGCAAGCACAGATGCTTGCCAATAAGATAAAACACTATCTTATAACTTCTATGGGTGTGACAGTTAACGAAGCCAGTGCGGAAGAGTTCTATCGTGCTTTTGCTTTGACGATACGTGAAGAGCTTATGATAAACTGGACCGCTACCCAACATACCTATAGAAAAAATAGAGCTAGGACGTTGTATTATCTTTGCATGGAATACATGCCTGGCCGTTTTTTAGGGAATAATACGACAAATATAAAAGCTACTAAGCTTGTTCAAAAAGTCCTCGAGCTCATGAACCGCACGATCGAAGATGAATACTTATACGAGCCTGATCCCGGTCTTGGAAATGGGGGCTTGGGAAGGCTTGCTTCCTGTCTGTTAGACTCTTTAGCCACACAACAGTTTCCAGCTGTCGGTTATGGGCTGCGTTATCAATACGGTATTTTCGATCAGGAGATTTGGAATGGATCACAGGTAGAGCGTCCTGATACATGGCTTTTGCATGAAAATCCTTGGGAGTTTAGAAGGGATATGCATGCAGCGTCCGTGTACTATTCAGGAGAGCTTTTGCCAGCTCAAAATAAAAAAGGTGAGGTTGTGTATGACCTGGTTGACTATGATGAGGTCAGAGCTCTTTCTTATGATATACCAATAATTGGTTATGAAGAGGCTACTCATTTTAATGTAAATACTTTGCGATTGTGGACGACAAAGGAATCTCCAAGAAACTTTCAATTGCAGAGGTTTAACGCGGGGCAGCTCGACCAGGCTGGAGAGAACACATCTCTTACTGATGTTCTATATCCTAACGACAACAATGAACTTGGCAAAAGAATACGTCTCAAGCAAGAGTTCCTTCTTTCATCAGCTTCTGTACAGGATATTTTTTCTAATTACCTAAGACATCATGCAGATATGTCTAGTTTTGCTGATAAAGTTCGTATCCAGATCAACGATACGCACCCAGCGCTGGTAATTACAGAGCTCATGAGAATACTAATGAAGGCTCATGACATGGGGTGGCAAGAATCTTGGGAGATAGTGCAAAGCTGCTGTAGCTTTACTAACCACACTGTCCTTAAGGAATCTCTTGAAGAATGGAATCAAAATAGAATTAAAGAACTTTTACCATATCAGTATGCGATCATAGAAAAAATGAATTTGGATTTTTGCAATGCTGTAAGAAAAAAATACCCAGGTGATGAAGAAAAAGTGCGGCGTATGTCGATTATTGAAGCGGGGCAGGTGCGTATGGCCAACCTTGCAATTTACGGGTCGCATAAAGTAAATGGTGTTGCAGCTCTCCATACTCAAATCTTAAAGGAAACTATATTTAAAGACTTCCATGAGATGTACCCGGATAAATTTGTGAATGTGACTAATGGTGTTACTCAAAGACGTTGGTTACTACATAGTAATCCGGCCCTTGCTGATTTCATTAGCAAAAGAATAGGGCCTAAGTGGATTGTTGACTTTAGGCATATCCAAGAAATGGCTGCGTACGCTACGGATCTCGATGCACAAAGAGAGTTCTTAGAAATAAAAAAGCAAAACAAGATCAATTTTATAAAGTACATAAAAGAGCACAACACTATACGTGACTACAAAGGACGGATCTTAGGCTTTACTGATCCTTTAAATGAGGATGCACTTTTTGATGTCCAGATCAAAAGGATCCATGAATATAAAAGACAGCTTCTGAATGCACTACATACAATGATGCTTTATTTTGAAATAAAAGCAGATCCAAGCTCTAGAAAAATTAAAAGACAGATTATCTTTGCTGGTAAGGCAGCCCCTGGATATGACATGGCTAAAAATATAATCCGCCTTATTTTTTGTATTTCAAGAAGGATAAATGCAGATCCGGATGTTAGAGATAAATTAAATGTCATTTTTGTAGAAAATTATAACGTGTCTAAAGCAGAGCTCATAATTCCTGCAGCAGATCTATCAGAGCAAATTTCAACAGCAGGGATGGAGGCTTCCGGTACTGGTAATATGAAGTTGTCCATAAATGGTGCATTAACCATAGGCACGGAGGATGGAGCTAATGTGGAGATGCATCAGCAGATCACGGATAAATGGTGGCCGTTTGGCTTCGGCAAAAAAGCAAGTGAAAATCAGGCTGTATGGCATGGTGAGGATCAATATAGCCCATGGGAGATATATCTTAACCATCAGGGGATACACAAGGCTGTTGAGTCATTACGAGATGGAACGCTTGCTGAGACTGAAGAAGAACATGCTGTTCTGATGGCGATATACCACAGTCTTTTAGAGACGAGGTACTCATCGATGGCTGATAAATATTTGGTACTTAGAGATCTTCCTGAATATTATGATACACAGAAAAAGGTTGAAGAGATGTACTTGCAACCTTCTCTATGGGCAGAGTATGCCATACAAAACATGGCTGCCATGGGTGCTTTTTCTACCGATAGATCCATTCATAATTATGCAGACTATGTATGGGGTCTTACACAATGTCCAGTCAATCCTAAGGAGTTAGAGGTCGTTAGAAAAGAGTATAGCGATCATGATAAATGTAGGATATTTTAGCAGTTTTTTAAGAATTGATATCAGGTAACATAGCGAGGATTTCAGGGTCTAAGGAAGTATTTGGAGAATTACTATTTTACAAACTTTCTATTTCAGGTAAGTCATCTGGTTTAATTAATGATGCATGTTGTTGATGATTAAAATGTTCAGTTATTTGGCCTTTAAAATTCTCAAAAAAATTTGCTGTTCTTGATTCTAAATCTGATTTATCTTTATTTGAATAAGCTGTATGTATTACTTGTATTAACCTCGATAAACAGCCGAGAAATTTAATTATTTTATCCATTTCACCAGGTTTAGCCTCTGATTTATTTTGGAGTACATATTTGATTGTTGATACATATGGATGTTTTGTCAACTTTAGGTCTGGGGGGGCTAGATCATCTAGTATCCTTAGGGTTCCAGAGAATGTATTCCATAAATTCTTCGCTTCTTTTTGAGTTAAACCTGCTCTATCACGTTGAGTATATAGCATTTTGAGGCCATTTTCAGATTGAAACGTTTTTATTACATCTACACAGTTTTTAAGTAAGCCTAATTGATCTTTAGTTAATAGATTTTCAGCTGTAGAAGTATTGGTATCAATCTCTGTATATACTACTGAGGAATCTGTCTATTCTAAAGAATCACTTTTTTCATCAGCATCTTGATTTGTACCTACTGCTGAGGAAGACCCAAATATACAATTGAAGATATAACTTAACCAGATTGATCCTGAGTTTGTTTGTTTTTTTATATTTTTGCCATTTAAAGAGGGAGCTGATTCCGATGAGGGAGATTTACCTAACGCTTTCTTAGCTGTTTTACTAGTATTCACATCTGCACTACTTCGGTGGATAGGCTGTGCAAGAGGGGTAGTTTGCGAAGATCTCAAAAAACAAGAAAAACAACTAAAAATACAGCTCATTTAATAACTCCTGGGTTAGCTCTATTTTAGCCTTCTTTTGTAAAGAACTGATAAAGATTTGGAATTTATTTAGCTGGCTTACAAGTGTTTAAAATTTTAATTTGGTTATTAGGTTAGTTTTCGGCGTTCTGGAGGTTCCATTTTGCTAGAAGCTTTTCTATGATACCTTCACTGGTAAGCTTATCAAAGGCTTTGTTAAACTTCTGTTGAAATTCAGGATCTGCTCCTTTAATACTTATCATTCTAAGGCCTTCTTGGGTAAAAGGTTGGGAAGCTATTTTTAGGGTTCCTTGGTACAGGTCATTAACATATCCTAAGGCGGGAAGAACAGCAACGACCGCGGCTTCAATTTTTTCTATCATCACCTCATTTAGCATCTTAGGAATAGAATCATAGTTTCTTATAATGATATTAGGGTATTTTTGTAGGATCTCAACAGCTTTTGAGTCGCTTATGATCCCAACTTCTTTATTTTCAAGCAGTTCTAAAGTATCCATGTTAGAGTTTGATGGTATAACAAGAACAGGCCCTGTGGGCAAAATAAGAGGGGAGAATGAATACTTATCCATAACAAAGTTATAGGGAGTAAGCCCAGAGAACACTCCTTGGTATTGTTTTTCTTGCAATCCTTGAAAAAGAGAGTCCCAATTAACTTGTTTGATGGTTATCTGCATTTTACTTTGTTGAGAAATTTCAGAAAGTAGATCGGTCAGAAATGCTAAGATGTTTTTCTCCCTGCCCAAAGTTTCTATTGAGTAGAAAGCTGGATCGACGGCAATCACGTAGCTTTTTTTACTGGGAGTTCCACAGGAAAAAAGACTTATGCACAAAATAAATGCGAAATATCGAAAAATTTTATTCACAATTTTACCGCCTCTTTGAGACAAAAAGTCCCATATTTCATAACATAGCATAACTTGCATCTAATCGTATACGATTTATACATCATAAGAAGGAGATTGCTATGAGGAATAAAGTTTTGCTCGTTAATTTTGGAGGACCTAGAAATTTAGATGAAGTCCAGCCCTTTTTAAAAGAGCTACTAACTGATGGTGATGTCATACGCACTCCTATGCCGAAGTTTGTACAAGACCTACTATTTACGTATATAGCGAAGAAAAGGTCAGTTAAAATTGCGGAAGATTACCAGCATATTGGTGGAAAATCTCCGATTTTTGAAGATACGGAGTGGTTAGCTCAATCTTTGAGGGGCATGGGATATGAGGTGTTAACTTTTCATAGATATCTACCAATGACACACAAGGCCTTTTTAGATCAGGCTCCCGATTTTATTGATGAAAATACTGTTGTTTTTCCACTCTTTCCACAATTCAGTTATGCAACAACAGGTAGTATTGCCAGATGGATGCAAGAAAACTTATGTAGAAGGAAGAGTCGCGCTCTTAGTTGGGTTAAATCATATTCTGAGCATAAGGGATTCATTCAGCCTTACATTAATACGATTTCCGAATATTTAACGGAAAACAATCTACATCAAAAAGAAACTATGCTTTTTTTCTCCCCTCACGGCCTACCTGTTTCTTACGTTTTTCAGGGAGATATTTATAAAAAAGAGTGTGAAAAATCATATAAGCAGATCATGAAAGCCTTTCCTCATGCAGGTTCGGTGGTAGGGTATCAGTCCCAGTTTGGTAAGGCTGAGTGGATAAAGCCTTATACAAATGAACTTTCTGAATCGATTGGTTCTTGGAATAAAGATTATCCTTATGTGGTATTCGTTCCTTTAAGCTTTACTTCAGATCACATAGAAACTCTATTCGAAGTCGAGCAGCAATATGTTACAGCTGTAAATAAGAGTGGTTTAAAGGGATATCGCTGCCCCGCTTTAAACAGAAGGGCAGACTGGCTTGAAGGTGTATCTCAGATCATACAAGAGGTAGATCTTGTTTCAACGCAAATGCTTGTTAGATCGTTAAATCAAGGGTGTCCTTGTAGAGGACGATCATAGTACATTCATGTAGGAAAATAGTGTTTTAAGCCCATAAAACACTAAAATACTCATAATTGCACTGGCAGGAATGGTGATGATCCATGATAAAACAATGTCTTTGATCATCCCAAGGTTTAGAGCTCTTATACCGCGTGCTAAACCTACTCCTAAAACAGCTCCAACAAGACAGTGAGTTGTAGATATGGGAAGTCCACATTTTGACGCTAGCAGAATCGTTGTTGCAGCACCAAATTCGGCGCAAAATCCGCGTGTAGGGGTGAGCTCTGTAATCTTCTTACCAATCGTTTCAATGACGCGCCATCCCCATGTTGCAAGTCCAACTACAATTCCAAGACCCCCAAATGCCAAAAGCCATGAAGGAACAGTTGCGACATCTGATATGGCACCATTTTTAATGATATCGAGAACAGCAGCAACAGGACCTATCGCATTCGCAACGTCATTTGCTCCGTGTGCAAATGCCACAAAACATGCGCTAAGGATCTGAAGATAAACGAACATGTTTTCAACAGTCTTGTATTCAGAGGTTCTTTCTGAAAAGCTAGTCTCTTTTCGAAGTTTTGCAGATAAAGTTTTTACTTCATTAATAATATTGGAGACCTTTTCATGAGGCCCTTCAACTGTATTAGCGTGAACACGTTGAAGATGTTTTATAGCTTTATCTAGGCTAACAACACTTTGAGGTGAGTGTGTTGTTGCAGTTTGAAAAAGAGGGCTTTTGGCTTTTTTGCGAACTAAAAAATAGGTAGCCCCAAAAGCTAAAAATCCAATTGAAATTGCAATTAGCACAGCCTGAGGGAAGGAAAGTGCAACATTAACATTTTCAAGGCCGTTAAATATTAAGCTCAGTGTAAATACAGCAAAAACAACCATAGACAGGTAAGGAAGTAGTTTTACTGCAGCTCCCGCTGGATTTATCGCATAAAGTATCTTCTTTTGTAGTACGCTAAATATAATATAGGAAAAAATCGCACTTATAACAGGTGATAAAACCCAGCTAGCCAAGATGGATGTTACTTCTTCCCACTGTATAGCTTCGACTCCTCCGATAGTCAGGCCAAAGCCTATAATAGCCCCAACAATAGCGTGTGTTGTTGATACGGGCCATCCACAGTAAGAGGCTATTTGTAGCCACAAGCTAGTTCCCATCAATGCTCCACTCATGCCAAGTATTAAGATCATGGGCTCTGTTAAGAACATGTCTGTGTCTATAAGACCTCTTTGCATCGTTTCAGACACATTAGATCCAACGAAAAATGCACCGGAAAATTCAAGGATTGCAGCAAGAATTACTGCACGTCTGAGAGTAAGGGCTCCGGATCCAACCGATGTTCCCATCGCATTAGATACATCGTTTGCACCGATGTTCCAAGACATGTAAAAACCAATAACGAGAACAAGTATTTTTAAAATAGATTCAACTTCCATGACCGTGTGTGGGTTATTTTATTTCAGTTCAAGCACCATGCGAATACGATTTGCTAGCTTTTCAGATAGCATGGAAAGCATTCCAATTTGCTCTATTAATGAAAGCCAAAGATAAAAAGCCGGAGAGGGGAGATCATTACCTTTAGAGAAAAGTTCTTTTTTTAGCTTGTGATGTATTTGAACTGCTTCGTGCTCTTTAAACGCGGTTTGTTCTACCATATCTTTTACTTTTTCAGCTTCTATTCCGCCAAAGGAGGATTCAAGTAGTTCATCAATTTCTTCGATAATTTTTTTAGCGCTCCAAAATACTTCAGCATTTTTTCTGTAAAGAAGCTCGAAATCATTTTTGAATTCAGGGAGCATTTCTAGAGGTCGCATGGACAGAAGTATTCCGATTTCTTCGGCTTTATCTGCTATGCTATCTTGCACAGATAGAATTTCTAGAAAGTGGGATCTGTCTATGGGTAGGAATATACTTTTGGGTAGGTGATTTCTTATGTCGTTCTTTGTGATATCGGCTTCATGTTCAAGTTCTGATAGTTCTTTAGAAAGCTTTTCTACTTTTTCCATGTCCATCTTCGGTAATACATCAATTATCGAAGTTAGTTTCTCTATACAGAGGGTTACTTTTTTCATGTGGGTTTGTAGAGGAGCAAATGGAGATTTGCCAAAGAGCCTAGCTATAGAAATCATGGTTTTTCCCTTATGAGAAAATATAGTAATTTTAAGATAAGTTATATAAGGAGTTTGAGTTTATGTAAATGATCAAAAAATAGTAGCAGACTAGGTTCAGAAGCCAATTTATTTAACAGGCTTATCAAAAGGAGCTCTCAAGGTTAGTTGAGTCTCTTCAGATATGATAAGGTCGTTATCTAGTTCTACAGCAGAAGTTACTTCTACCACATCGCCCTTTTTTAGGAATTCATAAGCTCGAGATTGCTTAGGATGAACTTTAAGTTGAGATCCCAGTGTTTTCTTCCCGTCGACTCCGCATAAGAAATGTCTTGTTCCTTTGAAGGTGTCTATTGGTGGGCTTACAACTCTATAGAGACTATTTCCCTCTGGATGGGTTGTTTTTGCTCCAGGTGGGCAAAGGAGAAAATAGGTCATTTTTAATGAGTTGGCCTTGATTTGGAGTGACTTTTGAATATCATTAACCATAAATGGCTTGTCGAAAGGTCTTTGCGTAAAGCAAGGAGATGCTCCGTGGGATAAAGCGGGGCACTCTTTTTGCCAGATACAAGGAGCTTGCACCTTGACGTCGGCTTTTACAAGCAAGTCCCTTAGTTGTAGATAATGCTTGTTAGTATCGGAAGAAGATGAGTCAACAAGTAGTATATGCCCGCCTTCAGAAAGTCTTTTCATTATAGACAGTACAAAATCTTTTTGCTTTGAAATGTCATAATAAAAATCTTTTAATGAGTAGGCTACTATGATCAGATCCCATAAGCCTTCGTCTCTCCAGTCTTTAATTTCTTTAGGATCACACTCCCTGACAGATAGAGGATGACCAGCTCTGCCACATAAGTGTGCTCCAGACTTTAGAGCTAGAGAATTAGTATGTAGTGCGTAAGCTTCCGTTGCGCCGCTCATTAGTGCTGCGAGCGCAAACGGAGCCGTACCGGAGCCTATTTCTAAGACCCTTCTGGGCATCTCAGGTATTTCCTGCATGAGGCTTATCCCTTGAGAAAGTAGGATGGGCCACTCGTACATC
>Ga0194129_10006596_pt1 | contig 14138 bp, 15 predicted proteins | sample TA2KigCa35mmetaG_FD_150862 | JGI IMG/M metagenome (GOLD analysis project Ga0194129, IMG submission 150862) | Freshwater microbial communities from Lake Tanganyika, Tanzania - TA2015038 Kigoma Deep Cast 35m | ecosystem: Environmental > Aquatic > Freshwater > Lake | place: Tanzania: Lake... | reverse complement strand
AGCGGCAAGAACATCTGGATTTGGCTGCTTTTCGCCTACAGTGAAACCTGCATTTGTTACATCGCCTTCGGCATTTCTCTTTTTACCGTCGCCGGCGCCGAGAACTTTAAGATAAGTGACTGCCTGCGCATTACGAAGCCACTCTCTGACAGCAAGAGGACCGAATTTTTTACCATCAGTCTCACCGAATTTTGCGGTCCAGTCTGATATGTTGCCCACTGTGATGGGAACGAATGCAGGACCTGACAGTGATGTACCGATGATGCCTGCGGGTATTCCGACAGGTGCCGTCGTAATGGGACCTGTAAGATCAATTTCTCTTGCCGTTACGCCTGCGCTACCGAACTTTAGTTTTGCCATTTAAGTTCTCCAATTACTTACTAACTATTCACTAAATCTCATTTTCACACGAATTGAACGCCACTATTTGTGATGATAAAGTCAATTGCGATGAACTCAACCACTCTAGTCGGAACAACCACGATTCGACCGTTTAGACGATTTAGATCGATGTCTTCTTGTGAGTTGTTCGTCTCGTTCATGACGACTTGAAATCCTTCGATTCCTGCTTGCACCTGGATTAAACCGAGTTGGAACGATGCATCGGCAACAAATTTGTTTCTGACTGCCGGCGTATTCTGCTCAAAGACGATTCTATTTGCAATTCCAATGATGATTCTCTTGATCTCAAGCATGAGACGTCGAACGTTGACTCGGTCGAGTGCAGACTTGTTTATCTGCAGAGTCTTTTGTCCAAAGATCACGAAGCCGAGTCTTGGGAAAGTCGCGATTGGATTAATTCTTGATTCGTAGAGACGATCTCTATCTGACACGTTGAGTCTTACGGCAACATTTGTCACGAAGTCGAGTGCAGCTCTGTTGAAACCAGCAGGTGCAAACCACGGGTAAGACACTCTATCATTGAAACCGAGCGCACCTAAAGCAGCAACCGAAGCAGGCACCTTAACACGTCTTGCATTAATTGCGTCATCAATAAAAACGTCTGGATAGTAGGCTGCTGCGTAGTTGTTGTCGATGTTTCTAGAGTCTAGCTCATTAGCAACATAATTAATATTGGGTTTAGCTGCTGAATCATCGTACAGTCTTATTCCGCTGTCATCATAGGATGGAATATCCATGACGTGCATAGCAAGACCATAATCCTTGACCTTCACCATAGTAGTATCATTGATGTAGGACTCTTTGATGCCAGGAATTGCTAACAAGTTGTTGTTTGCCATTAATGGATCTGTAGCAATATTGACTGCAGTCAAGTAAGAAGCAACGCCGTTGTTGTCAACATTTTGGCCCGATGGATTTACAGCAAATCCAAGAATATCGTTGCTTGCAGAGGCACCGCCGCCCGTATCAAAAGATACAGATTTGTCATTAAGTCTTCTAGCATTTCTCTCGAGGAAGTTTGTTCCATCAAATCCTCCATACATAAGATTTGTGAACTTCATAAAAGAAGAGAATCTATTAAATTCAGAAGCAGATCCTGAACTGAGAAGTGTAGCAAAAGTCATTCTCTTTCTGCCGCCTTCAGCATATGTGTATTTAGAATTATCTAACACAGCATTTCTGATGTAAGCTGCTTCTCTCATATGCACATTAATTGAGCTTGTGAGCTGATCGATTTGCTCATTGTAGAGCGCAACCTTTGACAAGCTGAACTTGTTGTTGTTTAAGAGATCTACATGAGAACCTGTATGTAGCGCATCGAGCTTTTGAATACCCATGAATTTTGTCAAAGAGGCGAGATATTCATTCTTCTCAGAGACAACGTTAGGATTTAAAAGTGATGTGCTTGACTGCACAGAAGAAACACTGTCTCTTTCAAATTTAATACCCCAGTAGAGCGAAGGTGCAGTGAGCTCTGAATTTCCGGGCGCGCCGACAAATGAGGGGCTAGACGGCATTTCTCCGCGTGTGATCTTAAATCTCATCGGAATAGGAGGAATAAACGATGAAGATAGCTGCTGCCATGAAGCAATCTCAAACTTGCCGCCAAGTCTTGACTTAGAAGATGCTAATGCATCAGAAGCATTTGTCAATGGATTCACATTTAAAACGCTTGGTCCTCTAAATCCAAAAGGTAGCGCTGTATCAGGTACCTGCTTATCTTCAACAGCAGAACTCATAACTATTCTTACGTACTTAGAGCGATTGGGATATTTCCCTGAAGCAACTATTCTCTTCTCGCTTGCTACAACTGAATCAAAATTGTAGTAAACTTTTCTATCACCGATCAGCTTTGCAACATAATTCGGTGAGTCTGGGTTCAGTGAACAGTTTGTAAATTGTTCTATCACTTGTGAAGTCTGATCTGTGTCGCCCCAATTTCTAACTTGCACAGTGAAGGAGCCGTATCTATCAGCATCGCTGGGTGATGCTCTTAGATTGGAAATTGAAATCTTATAAAGCTGATTACCGTATTCGCCATCATCAATCGACTCAAAGTGGAATAAGTCATACTCAACGTTGCCGTATGGCTGCGAAATAAAGGGAGATGTCTTTGGTGTAGTAAACCTTGTGTTGAAAGAACCAAACACCTGTCTAAAGGTCTTTGAAGCATCACCCGTTGTTGATGTGTTTACTGAACCAGATAAAACTGCAATTCTACTTTGGCCGCTTCCACCTGCTGAAGCAATCGTTTTATCAACAGCAAAATCGGCATGCAGGTAATGTTGCGCTTGGTAGAATTTGTCAGGATCTTTGTTAAGAATTTTGCCAATGTAGTCAGCATCAGAAGGATCAAGAGAAGCTGTGAGCACCTTGATGCCTGGCAATGCGTCGGACGTTGAAAAACTAGACCCCAGAGAAGAAGAGATAACAAGCTTAAACTTGCCAGACGCTAGGTCTGCATCATCAAACATCGCAGTAGATGCTGCAAAAGATGAAACAGAAAGCGTACCGTGTGAGGATGTTACCATGACTCTTGACGTTGAGGGAGTCATAAGCACACCTCTTACTAAGTTGACGTAAGATGATCCCGCAAACGTATCATTATCAGAGAAGACAGGAGCTGAAGCACCCTCGTAAGTTCCTACATCATGTCTTGCGACTAAGAACTGAACTACGCCTGTATGCCTACTATCGTAAGCTGCTGTTCCTTCAAGCTTAAATCCAGCACTATTGACAATGCCGTAAGACTTTGTATCAGTAATGTGTGCATCAGTTGAATTCGCGCCCGCTCCCAGAACTCTCACATAAGAGAGCGCAGACCTATTCTTTAAAAATTCATTTGCAGCATAGGGACCAAACTTATCGGGATCGAGATTACCAAAAGTCTCGATGAACTCTTTAAAGTTTGAAACTGTAACAGGAACAAACGCGGGGCCTTTGTTGGCAGTACCGATTATCAGCGCAGGAACACCTGTGGGTCCTGTAGCTGTGGGTCCTGAAAGGTCAATTTCACGCTCATAAAAGTTGGGCGACTTGAAAGTCTGCTCTGACATTGTTTATCTCCTTAACAAATACCGAACAGTAAATATTGTCTTAATTGTCATTAGTAAAAGAAATTTCGAGCCCACCTAGATTATAGCCGCTGTAAACAGTCTCACCTTTGACAGATGTGTTGACAGTTCTTATAAAATTATGTCCTCTTGGGACTGTTGTTAATGCAGGATCTTCTTGATCTTCTTTCGTTAAATCTGAGTCGTTGTGTTGCGTAATTACAGGATAAATCTTTTGTTGTCTCCAACCCACATTTCTTTGATCATCTAACGCATTCTTTTGCAAGTCGAGAGGCAGTGTTGGATCATCTGAGCCAAGCAGATACTTGTTTTCAGAATCTGACATATCTGTCTGTAAAGATCCGCTGGAGAGATTCTTAAACTCAATAATCGGCGAAGACACATATCGCTTTAACGGAACTGGTCCGCCTTGCGTTTGTGTCGCAAAAAAGTAAGCAGGAACTGTGACAGTAAAATTGGTCTTAATATACCTTTCGGCAGTGGACATGTCTTCAAAATTCGTCTCTGCAGCAAAATTTCCTCCCTCGACAGTTGCAACAAACCAATAGCCTTTCTGAGTATCAAGTCTCCAAGACTGGCTCTGCGGCAAGAAAGATGCGATGATCTTTTCTATAATTTGATTAGTATGTTGCATGTACTGTGTCCAGACAGTCACTTGATACTTCACAGTATAAAACTGTGGCGTCGGTACAACAATTGTTTCAAACACATTATTGAGCAAATTTGGCTTGAGATATGCGCCGTCGATTATATCTTTGTCAAGGCTATTTTTTCCTATTTTTCTTTCCACGATGGGTTGATTACCTTTTCTCGTGTCAGATGGATTGACAGCCACGTTGTCTTGGTTTAATAGAAAAAGTTTATTTATTAAACCTTGATAATCACGGTCTGATTTATCAAGTCTTCTTCTGATGACAATCTCGCCAATCTGCTGATTAATTCCACGCTTAGTGATGTCATTACTCATGTCTTGAACAACGTCGGTGCGCATGACTGTGACAAGCGGCAAAATTAAAGAGCCTACCTTATCTCTTATGGGGCGGCCGCGTTTAAGCATCGCCCATTTTTCTCCTGCAGCAAATATGATAGGGACTTTTGAGATCTGCGACCTCTCTACGCCTCCTGTCTGTAGCTGAATTTCTTTGTCGAACAAATTGAATATTGCTTCATCAACATCTTCTAGGCCGCAAGATGGAATGTAAATATCGGGCGTGCCAGAAGTCTTCTCGTAGCCTGTCTGCAGCGGTTTAATACCGTAATTTTTTCTGCTTTGAGATTTAAATCTAGTTGCCATTTTCTTTACTCATCGTAAAAAGATTTCTTAATTTTTCTAACACCGTCAATGGGTGCGTCCAAGACGCCATTTTCTCTTAAAGCGCGCTTATCACCCGTTTCATTGCCGACAGAGTCTAGTGTATTACCTCTCTGTTGCTCAAACTCAGTCTGAACTGCATCAGCATCTGTGTTTGATATGTCTGTGGGTCCTTTAATTGGTGCGTGAAAAAGTCCTTCTCTAGACCGTGTACCGATTAATTTGAGTCCGCCTTTGTGCTCAGGTAGACCAAAAATATTTTTTTCAAAGATGACTTCAGTTATCTCATAAAAGACTTCGTCAAAAGAAAAGAAGTCACCTACAGAAACCTGAATACCTTTGTCGACTAGATCTCTATATTGAATAAAAACTTCTAGTACAAAGATTTTATCTACACCGAATTTGTCTATCTTAGTCGTTTGCTGAAAATTGGCGTCAGCAAGGCACTCGATTATGATGGGGTTATCAAATATCTTTTGTAAAGACTCATTGTAGATGTTGTGCGTTTTTGTCTTCAGCTCAGAAATAGGATAATAGTAAATCTTTTGACCTATAATGTCTTTTATCAGCTCTTTAGAAAGATCTGATATAAAGTTTAACTCGCGCTCTGTAATAAATAGGCGTGCCATTACTCGGCTCCTTATCCTATCACAATAGACTTGCCCATTGGCATGGGAATATATTTAAGCTGTTTGCTGATATTTTCAGCAGCTAACGCATCTGACTCAAGAAGTTTTGCTCTAGTAAGGTTAGATAAGAATTCTCTTAGCTGTGTAATAAGTTTTTCCTTGTCCTCTCTACCCTGTGTAACTAAAGCTTCACCATTTAATTGGAGGTCTGCATTAGGAATTGGTATGCTTTGAAACTTTGATCTAATTAAACCTAGCAATTCTCTGCTCAGTGCAAGCGTGTATTGTCTAATCCACTGTCTGCCAGGTTGTGTTATACTCTTGAAAGGTATATTGCCATAAGGAACATTTTCGGGTCCTGCTATACCATAGATGCTATCATCTGTAAATGCTGTGGGATTCAGAGGATTCTGACCTTCAAGTACTTTACAATAAACTTTCCCAACCTGTGACTCAAGCGTAGGAATAGGGAATAGTCTAACTTTGCTGCCTAGAATTTGGTAGCTGTATTGTGATCTTCTTATCCTAAAGGCAGTCTCAAGCATTCCTCTTCTCAAAACGTCTTCAAAAACAGGAAGAACATAGAAGACTGTTGAGTTAATGTACGACTCGTAATTGAAGTTGGTCGCTAGATAATTAGTTATATTTGACGCATTTAACAAAAAATGTTGCGCAGCAATAGGCTCGTAATGAAATAATTCTACAATTTTTAACTTTCCTTTTGAGCCAGACGGTATTGTGTCATATAGCACTTGATCGGCTTTACTGCCAGATGCTATCTTTAAATCGGTGTATATGTCATAGTCTTGTTTGTCACGCGCGATGTCAAAATAACAAAGCTCAGCGTTATACGCACCGCCTACTGACGCTTCAACTGCATAAGGGTCCGACATTCTCAGTAAAAATTCAAGCGTATTTCTAGTGTATTTATTTGTGAGATCTGTCGATCCTGTTGGCATACCCATAACATTTGATAGCTCAGAGATTATCTTCATCTCGTGAATATTTCTTGCGTATTCACATGATGCTTCTTCAAAGCAAGCCCAGATTTCTTTCTTAGTCAACTCAACAGAAAGAACATCATCGCCAAGCTTTCTCTTGACGAAGTTGACCATATTATCGGCTTCTGTCTGAAAGTCAGAGTCAGAATCAAAGAAACCGAAAGGCGTGGGATTCAAGATTTCTGTAAAAGTTGACATTTAAAGTTTCCTAAATTAAATACAGTGATAAATATCACCAAAGACGTTAATCGACAAAGTTCATCAAAAAACAGGAAACTAATATGAGAGTCTTAAGGTCAGGTTTATCAGGCGATGATGTGAAGAAATGGCAAAACTTTCTTCGTGGTCGAAAGAAAAATAGCAAAATCATAGTCACAGGAACTTTTGATGACTTAACTGACGCAGAAACAAAAGATTTTCAAAGAATGAATTTCTTAAGTATTGATGGTGTTGTGGGACCAATGACTATATCTGCTGCTCTTAGGCTTGGAATGAACTTGCTTAGCGATGACTGTGTCGACGCCGAAGGTCCCAATTGGCCTAGTAAACCATCGGGCGCGCAGCTGTCTTTTAATGAAAGACAAAAAGTATTTGGAAAATTTGCTTATGTAGCAGCACCGTCTAAGAGCAACCCTGAGGCAATAAAAATAACTGACAATTGGGCGGCTGACAATATCATCTCAATAACGATACCACAATTAAAAAGCATTGTAGGTGCACCAAACAACTGTGTAGTGCAAGTTCACAAAAATATATCTACGCAGTTGCAAGAAACATTTAAAGAATGGGAGTCAGCTTGTTTGCTTAACAAAGTAAAAAGCTGGGGCGGCACTTGGGTACCCAGATTCATTAGAGGTTCGCGTACTACGCTTTCTAATCATGCATGGGGCACAGCATTTGATATAAATGTGTCATGGAATATGCTGGGCACTGTACCTGCACTAAAAAATGAGACAGGAAGTGTTAGAGAACTTGTAGAAATTGCTTACGACAAAGGCTTCTATTGGGGTGGGTGGTTTCCTAATAGACTTGATGGTATGCACTTTGAAGTTTACAAGATCATATAATTACATTCCTGCAATGATTGCTTGAACGGCTGTTTTTACTCTTTCTTGTAGTTCTACGGGGAGAGCAGACAGCAGGACATAGCTTTCGGCTCTTTGAGATGACGAAGGCATGCCGCCTGCGACATAATCTTGATTTGCAGTCACAACTGCACGCAAAACTAAAGGTGCAGGACCTGCGCGCTCTGCGAAAACTGGCTGGTATAGATCTGCTTTATTCATATCAACCTTTTAAGACTGTTTTTGGGTTTGTTAAAACTTCGTTTAGTGTTTCAAATTCTTTTCTTAGAACTAGTGCTTGTTCTTCAAGAAAGGTAGTATCTCTACCCGTCAGCTTAGTTTCATAAATTTTTTGCTCTAATTCTATTAGCTGTAGTAGAATTTTTTCTGTTGATGCTGACATGCTATTTCTTTCTTGAATTCTTTTTTGGTGTGCTTTTGACTGCAGCAGCTTTTAATTCAGTATTCTTCTTTGCTAGATCTTCTACCTTTTTAGCTTCTCGATTTGCCCAAACTTGAAATTGTGCTTTATTTGACTCTACACAAACTTTTTCAAGTTTTTCCAGAAGTGAAGATCTTGCCTTATAAACAATAGATTGTCTATCTTCTTGCTGTTCAGAATTAGACACAACCGACGACAAAAGCGTTTCATACAAATACACTAGCTCTCGAGGTGTTAAATTGATAGTCATAGCACTTTAATTATAAAACAAAAAATGAAATAATAAAAAGGGACAGTAGATACTGTCCCTTTCAGATTTGGTCGAGAGTCTCTAGCTAAATCACCAAGCTTTACCAACGAACTGATAATGCTTCTGCAGCGTACGATATAGAGTTCTGGCAGCTCTTCCATCAAACTTGACAGTTTGTCCTGTTGGTGTATCAACAAACAGAAGCGTTGCATCAGTCTGAGGATTTGTGCTAACTGCAATCTCAAGCTGACCCTCATCACGACGGGTCGTTTCTGTTCGAATCTTGCCATTGCGGTCAAAACGTGAAGTAATTGTTGCGTTGTGATTTGTAGATTGCGTTCTGTGATTCTTTCGACGGGACATATCTAATTTCCTTGTGTTAAATTTTAGGTTTAACCTAATGATCTTAGTTTACTACAGAGACTTAGATATGTTCAATATGTCAACTTTCAGCTGACACTTTCTTCAAAGCATTCATAACTTTGACTGTGTCTTCAGGTGAAGCTTTTAAAAGCGCAGCAAAAACATCACCAAAAATAGTGTTATCTGCAGGATTTCTCGTGCCCTTTCTGATGTTAGATACTGCCGTCTTCAGCTTTGACTCATCAACTTTAAGAGTTTCTGCGATCTTTTTCACATCAAGCGAGCCTTCAGCATCAGAAGCACCTGATTTACCTACTTTAGGTTTCACAGTAGGCTCTTGCTCTTGAAGTTTATTTTTTATCTCTTCGCTAACAATTTTTCTTAGTTGTAACTCTGTGATCTTCATGTAGAACCTCTCATTCACATTGCAACATTAACACTGTCTGAATCTTTGCTGTCTTTTGTAGCATCTTTAGTTAAATTTTTAAGCTCTTCTTCGGGCTTAAGCTCGACTTTCTTTATGATATTCATAATTTTGTCTTTGTCTTTTTTTGATTTGCCGAGTATCTTTAACATCGTGTCGCCAAAGACTTTATCATTCTGAAGCTTTCTCTTACCTTTATTGGCATCTTTCAGTGCGTTTCTTAGTTTGTCTGCAGGAACTTTTAACTCACCTGCAAATCTGTTAATGTCTAAGAAACCTTTTAATCCCTGGGTGTCAGCAGCACCTACTTTTTTAGTAGAACCTACATCACCTCCACCGATAACTTTCATGTCCTCGTCAAGAAGAATGCACTGCAGCGTCTCTCTGATGAGCTGCCTAAGTAGGTTTTCTTGTCTATTCATGTCTTCTTTTTATATTTATACTTATAAACCTTAATGTGAATCTTGTTAGAATGGTCGCTGGGAGTTAAATTCTCTATACCCATGAACTCGCATTCTTGCGGCCAGAAATAGAAATGGAACATCTTCTTGGTTAAGTGCATGGCGCACTGAGAAGTCGTCCTCATGTTCTTCGTTCGCCGGCGCATGTTGTAATTTGAGTTAGGGTCAAACAACGACTTTGTGAGCGACGGAGCGATGCTGTCGAAAGTATCTATTGAAGCTAGCTGGACTTCAGCAGTCGCTTTTCTGATCTTTGAGCTCATATAGTCGTAGGGTTTTCTATTGGGTGTGTAACCTGCACCTGTTAGATCAGCACCGTGGTTTGTTCTCACTGTGGGCGAGCTAAAGTCCTCGATCTGCTTGATAACAGGTGTATGCTTTGAAGTCATCTCAATTGAGTAGACTTGATCGTCATCAGCGACTAGAGTGTGGCCTTTAACGCCATCTTTGTAGCTTATGAGGACTTGAAGCGCTTCTTTTAGGTTGTCGCAAGAAAGTGCTTTCTTTATGATCTCTCCGTCGTGAGACTTCACTTTACCTTTCACGGCCTTCTCGTCGTCACCCACAAGCAGAGCAGCATTGACGATTCCAATGCAAGCAGAATTCATACCCTCTGTGTAATCTGTGTCTTCGTCTTTCATGTAGACGATTTCCATACCGCTGTCAGTTAGCTCTCTGTAGATCTTGACGTGCGGTACATAGTTCCTGTCGCGCGACTTGGCTAAAAAGTTTCCACCCTCAACTTTGCCGCCTACTACGATGCATTCTTCTAGTTTCATATGACCCAGAACTTAAATATAAAAAATTGCTAAAATTGTTGGATGCTACCAACAAAAAAGAAAAGGAGGTATTTTCTACCTCCCTTCCTGTTAAACGAAGCAGTAAAACTTCACTTTATGATGCCAGCGAGCTTCTGCCAGCGTTCGACGATAACTTCGCCTTCATTTGAAGCTGATTCTTTCTTGAAGGGCGCCTTGTAGTTAACATCACCGCTAGCAAGCTTGTCCATGACTCCTTGAACACCACCACCAGCTTTGTCGAGCTGGGGCATGTCGACGCGCGGGGGTGAGCCTTCTGCAGGTTGTTTCATTTGTGAAAGATTGTCAGCAACTTTGTCAATAATCTTTTCTCTTGCAGCTTTCACATCTTTCGTGCCCTCTAGGCCAAAGTGTTTTGAAACTTGGTCATCATCGATGCATTTTTGAACAAAGTCGTCAGCGAGTATTTCACCTGCTTCTCCACCTTGGCCAACAGAAGACTCGATCAACTTTTTAAGCTCGTCTTTGCCTTTGCCCAAGATGTTCTTGCCGCCTGCTTTTGCTTTTGGAACTTCACCATCAAGTGTTGTAGCAATTGCAGTTTGAACGATCGCAAGCACTGAAGCTGCATCTTTTTCAGGAAGTGTAACATCTACTGCTGCAATAACTCCGCTAGGTCCAGCAACTGAAAAGAGAGAAGACCAGCGATGATGTCCGTCAACTATTAGATCGCCTGACTTGACGATCATGTCATTGCCTTTAGGCCCAATTCTCTGAACGCCACCGCTGATCATTTTTTTCATTGAATCAAACTTAGCAAGAGGATAAGCGATCGACTTCGTGAGCTCTATTTCAATCTGTGTTGGAACTAAATCTCCAATTGCTGCTGAACCTTCAGAAATTTTAGCAGCTTCATCTTTTGGATCGCCGTCATCTTTTCCTGCGTCTAAAAGCGCACGAACTCTTTTATCAGCACCGGGACCATTTAAATAAGAAACAGCAGCAGAAGGACCCTTCTTAACATCTAAGTCAACACCAGACTTTTCTTTATCGTCAGATTTTTTATCCTCACCCTCAAAAAGTTGCGGTAGTAAACTCTTCAAGCTTCTGCGCTTAGGTAAAGACTCCTTCAAGATGTTTCTTGTCTCTTTGACAATCAAATTTTTAAGCTGTTTCTCATTTAATTTCATGTTTACCTCAATGACCTTTTTAATTATCTTCTTCCTGCAGATCTTGAATTAATTAAAGCTATTTCTGACTTTGCCTTTCAGATAGCTCTTTTGCTGCATCTTCAAGTAGAATGTCGTGACGAAAATATAGAGAAATGAGCGCTTGAACAGCAGAATCTTTCAGGTTCTTCTCGTCAGAAGCAATGCTTTCTTTGACTAATTCTTCTTTGACGAGTCTTTTTAAGAGATCTACTGTAAGCTTCATGACTAATATTTATAGATTTACTTTGAATTAATCAAACCGGAGACCATATTTAAAGAAATTCCAAACTCTGACGTCTTGTTGCTGTCACCTCGAGCTGCAGCATAAACTGTAGCCGTAGAAGCAAAAGAAGACATCTGATCGGAAGTCTTAGTTGGATCATCAGCTCCCGTCAGAGGATTAAAACCCACAGCATTCTTTCCGCTCATCTTGTTCGCGTAGCAGTGTCCGAACCATCCATTCTTGATGTTTGCTTTTGGATCCATCACGTATGTCCAATTACACGCATCTGGAGTCGCATCAGGCCAAGTTGAACCCACTAACGGAGTATGGGGTGTGTCACCGTACGCAACAAATGTAGTCGTCTGATCGAGTTTCTCTGTAGGACTTTCAGGATCTACTTGCTGCGAAAGATAGTTGTAGAAGCCGTTCAGAACCTTCCCTAGATGTTTCGTGGTATTTCGACCTTGGTTCATTAAGGTCATATTATCGAATGTAACGTGGGGGTCTGTGAAGGTCGTGTCGCTAGTGGGACCAGGAGACAGAGCCACGATTGCTGTCTTGGATAGACCAAGCGTGAATGCCTTCGCAACGACGATGAGCGTGCGTCCAAATTCTTCAATGCCTTTGCGTTGAGCTGAGGTCATATAGGACGAATTGGCACTTAGCCCATCGATCATTTCTTGAATTCCAAAGTCGATCAGATCTTGACTAGTTGGTGTTAATTGCGATGCAAAATTAAGCCCGATGATTCTAGCAGCGTTCTTGGTGATCTGCATCTGTGGTGCCCAAGAAGATCGAGCCGAAGACTTGCGCAAACCTGCGAGAGCTTTGTAATAGACTTCAAAGAGCTCTTGGTCAGCTTTTGAGGCTAGCGAAAACTGACTAGCTGCAGAGTTAAACAGATCGATCATACCTGCAGAGCTTGGAACCGTAGCCACTTCAGGCGCTCCGGGGGCTCTTCCGTATTTGACAGGATCGATGCCTAGAACTGGGACGATAGCTGAAGAACCTACTGCACCGAGAGATGCAAGTGCAGCTTGCATGGAAGAGTTACCTGATAGCGCAACTTGCGAGATCGGAAACTCAGTGTGGGTCTCGTCCTTACCGGACATGAACGCTGTCACTGGGTATTTGGGTATGCCGGTGATGTGATCAAACCACGGTGCATCAGGACCGTAGAAGAAAGATCTGTCTCCGCCCGACCAGCCCTTCACGCCGTTGGGTAGTAGGGGCATAGCGTTACCTTTGCCCCATGTATATGTTCCTCGGTATCCGTTGATTGGATTGTAACCGTATTGAGATGTATAGAGGTAAGAAGAGAATCCTCCAAAGTTAGACGACAGTCCGGACACATTAGCATTCTGGCATGCTTTGAATCCGACGTCAGCTACCGGCCACAACTCTTGGAACCAGGCTTGTGAACCGTTCGGCGCCGGTACTAGCAAAGATCTACCGTAAGTAGATCCTGCAGCTTCAGCTAATCCGTAACCTCCCTCGTCTGCTAAGAAATTAAGCAGTTTGCTTCTCTCGATGCCGATAGCAGCGGCTGCAACAGTGCACATCTTTAAAAATGTGCGGCGGCGGTCGTCACGTAAACCCTTTAGCTTCCAGTTTGACATCTATTTTCCTTTGTGTTATTGGCAAGAGTGGGCTGCGCTGAGCAGTGCAGCGACTGCGATGTTCTTCTTCTTCATCAAATCAGACTGATCACCCGGTTTTGCTTTCTGCAGGATGAGGTTGCACAACAGCATGTGGTCATCTGTGGCAGGCGTTCCGATCAAGCAAGACACGCTCTCTTCAACACAAGATCCGTCAGATGCGAACATGGGTAGATTCTTGCCGTTCAAGGTGCACGCAGGTGCTTTTGTCGAGTCACCGATGTTTGCTATGATCTGTGCCGCAGCTTGCACGAAGATGTCCATGAGCTTCATAGCTGAGGCTGTAGAATGTTCCTCTTTTTCACTGAGGCGAGAGTCTAGCTTCGGAACACCCAGAGCATCTTTACCTGTGAAGTAGAGAAAGCCGGGCGTAGAAGGCTTCGCGACGCAGTAGCCATCTGCAGCATCGGGTGAATTATTGCCCACATCGAGACATCCTCTATTATTCTGAGTGAGCTTATCGTCTTGGTTGCAGAAGCAAGACTCATTTGTGGGACAAAGCGGATCGTTTGTGCCGTTAGCGTCAGTCACAGCCATCTCGCAAGCTGCACCGCTTCCACCAAAGATAGTGCCTAATGTCTGACTCATGCCGAAAGCTGGTGATTGCGTCGTCTTTAGATCAGTCAGATTTCCCGGAGGAATTAGAGCACCTCGGGCGCGCAAAAAGTTGCCCAGCTGTGCGTAAGTCAGTTTGTGGCAGCTGTGTAATCTTGACACGATCTCATCGGTGGCAGGGCTGTCGTATTGAGGCACTTCTTCAGGGTCACCACCCGTAGAAGACGTCGAGTCTGCAGAAGTTCCGCCTCCTACACCTGCTGCAGTTGAAGCATCTGACGCGACTGTCACAGAGACCGAGGATGGATCTT
>Ga0194129_10006595_pt1 | contig 14140 bp, 14 predicted proteins | sample TA2KigCa35mmetaG_FD_150862 | JGI IMG/M metagenome (GOLD analysis project Ga0194129, IMG submission 150862) | Freshwater microbial communities from Lake Tanganyika, Tanzania - TA2015038 Kigoma Deep Cast 35m | ecosystem: Environmental > Aquatic > Freshwater > Lake | place: Tanzania: Lake... | reverse complement strand
ACGGCGGCAGGAACACTGCGGCAGGAACACTGCGGCAGGAACACTGCGGCAGGAACACTGCGGCAGGAACACTGCGGCAGGAACACTGCGGCAGGAGCCGTGGTGTACGGCGAGCGGAAGTCCAGCGCGATCGGCAGCTCGGCGTCGCCCGGGTTCGCCACAGGCACGTGGATGGCGATGTCGACGATGGTCTCGTCGTCCTCGCTCGTGTCGTAGTTGCAGGCCTCGCCGACGGGATCGTCGAGGGTCGTCGGCTCGCCGACGACGTGGTTGCCCGGGGGCAAGAGCAGCTCGGAGGGCACGCGGTACACCGCGACGAACGTCGATGGCTTGTCGACCACGCTGACGAAGAGGTCGACGCTCGCCCAATCCACGGGCGTGATCCGCGCCGCCGCCACTCCGGTCGTCTCGTGGCTCGCGATGTTGCCATCCAACGTCGACAGCACCGCCTCGCCGCACGACGCCACCTCGACCGAGAAGCCGCCCGGGGTCCGGCGGCGGCGCGTGGCGACATCAGCGCCGTCGGTCCGCGCCCGTCACCGCCAACGCCTGCTCTGGACATCGAACACCGCCGCCGTGCCGTGTCGCACGCGGCGTGCCCACGATGCTGCTGCGCTCGTCGCGCCCGGAAGGGGTCGCTCTTGACGTGTGGTGCGCAATCTGGACTGCCCTGCTCCGACTCCGGCCCAGGCCGCGGACGGCGCAGCGCGGCGCACGACCCACGGCGCACGACCCGCGACGCACGACCCGCGACGCACGACCCGCGACGCACGACCCGGACGTCGTCCTGCGGACGGACATCCGCGATCGGTTGAAGCGCGAGCGCGCCGCGCAAGAGGGCGGCGGCCTGCGTCGGGCTGCTTTGGGCTTTCGCCGCCGGCCTGCTAGCGCTGCGGCGTGGGTCGCCTCGTCTTCTCGTCGTCGTGCGCGCGCCGGAGGCGTCGCCCTCTGGCGTCGTTCGTGCTGGCCGTCGCCGTCGGGTGGACCACGGCGTGTGCCTACTCGCCGTCGCTGCGGCCCGTGGGCCCCCCGATGGGCAACCGCGCCTTCGAGGCCGGCCTCGGCGCCGTGGGCATCGTCGGGCAGGACCGCGGCGGCGTAGGCGCCAGCGGATGGGTGACCGGTCGGGTCGCACCCGACGTGCTGCTGGTGGGGCGCGGGCACGTCGCCGAGGCCGTACCGTGGGACGCTGAGGGCGGCCGGCTCGGGCAGCAGCGGGGGCGCCAGTGGGGCGGCGCGGCGGGGCTGCGCGGCCTGTTCACGCTGCGCCCGGGGCTGCTCGCCGGCGGCGAGCTGCTGCTCGACTACACACAGTTCTCGGCGACCGACGGCGCCGCGACGTCGACGTCGACGCAGCACTTCGTGTCGGTGGTCGCGTCGTTTCCCGTCGCCGAGGAGGCCTTCCCCGGCGTCTACGCCTACGTGCAGCCCGCGCTCGGCGCGGGCTACCGGCTCGGCGACGTCGACGTCCCCTTTGGCGGCTTCTTCGAGCTGCCCCTTGGCTTCGCGTGGCAGGCCCAGCCAGGGGTGCTGCTGCTCGCTGAGGGAGGCCTGTCGGTGCCGTTCTCGGCCGGCTACGTGGCGCTCGGCGCCGCCTGCCGGTTCTGAGCCCGACCTCGTCGCATCGGCTGGCAGCGGCGACACAGGAACGTGCTGCGCGCCCCCTGCACGATGCGCTCGACCACGGCGCCGCAGGCACGGCACGGCTCGCCCTGCCGGCCGAACACCCACAGCGCGGCGGCGTTGTCGCCCTGCCGACCATCGCCGTCGACGTAGTCCGAGAAGCTCGTGCCGCGGTTGTCGACGCCCTGCCGCAACACCTGCTCGACGGCGGCCACGAGCCGGCGCGCCTCGGCTCGGGTCAGCTGCGCGCCGGCGCGCAGCGGTGACAGGCGCGCCACGAAGCAGGCCTCGGCGGCGTAGATGTTGCCGACGCCGGCGACGACGTGCTGGTCGAGCAGCGCGTCCTTCACCGAGCGCTGCGTGTGGCGCAGTGCCGCCGCGACCGCGGCGCGGTCGGCGTCGGTGAGCGCGAGCCCATCGGGGCCGAGCCGGGCCAGCGCAGCGTCGCGCTCGGACGGCGAGAGCCACGGTACGACCTCACCGAAGCGGCGCGGATCGACGAAGCGCAGCTCGGTGTCGTTGTCGCCGAGCGCGGTCTGCAGCGGGATGCGTACGTGGGTGTGCGGCGGGCACGGCTCGGCGCGGCGCACCACCAGCAGGCGCCCGGTCATGCCGAGGCGCACGAAGACGCCGCGATCGTCGTTGGTGGCGAGCACCAGCGTCTTTCCTTTGCGCGTCAGCGCCGCGACGCGCGCACCGTCGAGGAAGGCGAGGGCGGCGCGGGTGACCGGCGTGCGCAGCGCCTGCCGCGACACCCATGGCGAGCCGAGGACCGCGCCGACGACGCGGTCGTGCAGGCTGCGGCGCACGGTCTCTACCTCGGGTCCCTCGGGCACGGTGTGCTCCTGCTGACGAGCGGCGACCATGGCGCCGGCGCGCCCGTGGATGCGTCGCTCAGGCCGACTGCTCCATGACGTCGTAGGTGATGGTCATGCCGAGCGCGGCGTAGGTCTGCTTGGCGCGCTCATTGTCGGGCTCGACATACAGGCGGACGCCGCGGATGCGCTCGCCTTCGGGCGCCGGGGCCTGCAATTGGGCGAGGACGTGGGCGTGCAGCGCGCGGTAGACGCCGCGGCGGCGGAACGACGGGTCGACGTAAACCGACTGGATCCACAGGAACCAGCCGTCGCGCCAGTCGCTCCATTCGCGGGTGAGCATCAGCTGGCCGACGATGCGCTCGTGGCCGGCGGCGAACACGACGGCGACGACGTAGCGGCCACGGTCGGGATCGGCGAGCAGGCGTCGCACGCCGCGGTCGACGACGTCATGGGCAAGAGTGCGCCCCTCGGACTCGAGCGCGAGCGCCTGGTTGAACGCGACGAGGGTGGCCGCGTCGTCGTCGCGGGCGTCGCGCAGGGTGAGCGGCGGCGGGGTGTCGGCCATGGCGGGCTCGTAGCGGCGGCGGCAGCGGGTGCGTAGGGGGCTTGACGGCGTGGGCGCGCGCGGCGTGCCGGTCCTGCGTCCGGCGTGCCGGGGCCGCCGACCGCGCGCCGCGCGCCAGCGGATCCGTGTACAGTCGCCCCGGATGCTTCGTCGGCTCCTCGCTCCCGCACTGGTCGCTGTCACCGTCGTGGCGGCCCCAGCGGTGAAGGCGGCGCGCAAGAAGGCGCCGGTCGACACGGCGCCGCCGGTCATCGAGCACACGCCGCCGATCTCCTGCGCCGTCGACGTCGCGTGCGTGATCGAGGCGCAGATCACCGATCCGAGCGGCGTCTTCGACCCGACGCTGCTGTTCCGGACCGCCGGCGCCGCGACGTTCGAGCGGGCGCCGATGCAGACCGTCGCCGGCACGCCGTCGTTGTTCCGCGCCACGGTCCCGGCGGCGCTGCTGGCCGCCGGTGCGGTCGAGTACCTGATCGAGGCGTTCGACATCCAGGGCAACGGCCCGGCGCGCGCCGGCAGCGACGCCACGCCGCTGCGGGTGGCGTCGGCGCCGCCGATCGCGAAGACCACGCTGCCCGCCAGCGAGCCCACGCCGCCGGTGACCACCGCCGCCGGCGACGGTGCCACCGCCACCGACAGCACCGGTCTCGTCGTGGGTCTGGTCGCCGGCGGCGCCGCGGTCGCGCTGCTCGTCGGAGGCGGCATCGTCTGGGCGGTGTGGTCGGCGCGCCCCTCGGGCGTCGACGTGGTGGCCGTCACCATCGCGGCGCCGGTGCCGCAGGCCCTCGTCGGCGGTGGCGCGCGATGACCACCGGCTGGTCCCGCGGGCTGTCTTCGCCCTTTGGCGCCGCGCGGACCCGGGCACTGGGTTCCCGCGTGATGGGTGCTCGCTCGCTGTGCACCGCAACGCTCGCGACGGCAGCGGCCTGCGCCGCACCGACAGTGGCGCCGGCGACGTCCTGGCCGACGCCGCAGGCGCTGCGCGGCTGCGACGCGGCTGCCGCGCCGCTGCAGGCGCGGCTGTGGGTCTCGGGGTTCGCCGAGCCGTTCGCCCTCGGCGTTGACGAGGACGCGGGCACGACGACGGGCGTGGTGCGGGTGCCGCCGGGCATCGTGCGCCGCTTCACCGTCGACTGGTTCGTCGAGTACGGCGACCGTGTCGTCGTGCTCGCGCAGGCCACCGACGAGCTCGACCTGTCCGCCCCCGCCGTCGCGACCGCGACCCTGAATCTCGCTGACGACGATGTGGTCACCGCCGACTGCCGCGACATGGGCGACGGCTCGCTGCGCGGCGGGGCCACCATCGATGTCGACGGGCGAGCCCGTCCGGTGTGCGACCTCGACGACGACGGCGACTCGAACCTGGCCGAGGTGTGCGCCGGTGGCGACCCACTCGGGGGGGACGCCCCATGAGCCGTCGGTCGGCCCTGCCCGCTGCGCCGTCCGGCGGCGGGGCGCGACGCGCTGTCGGGCTCGCCCTGACCGTCGTCGGCGCCGCCGCGTGCCTCCCCGAGGATCCGCCGCCCGACCCGCCGCCACCGCCGGTGCCGGCGACGGTGACCTTCGCGAAGGCGGGCAACGGCCGCGGCGAGCTGCGCACGCTGCCGGTGGGGCTCCTGTGTGACGTCGACTGCGGCCACGCGTCGTTCACGTTCGAGGACGTCGCGGCGGTGACCGTCGTCGTCGAGCCGGCGCGCGACGCGCTGTTTCGCGGGCTCGCCTGCGTGCCGTCGGCCGACGGGATCGAACCAGTCCGGCTCGACGCGCTCGATGACGAGCCCGAGGCGCGGCTGACGCTGGCGACCATCGTCGGCGACGTCGGCGTCGACTGGACCTGCACGGCGACGTTCCTGCAGGTGCAGACGCTGCAGGTGCTGTTGCCCGGCGAGGGCAGCGGTCGGGTGCGCGGTGCGCTGTCGGCGGTGGTGGGGGCCGACGAGCCCCGACGCATCGAGTGCCCGGGCGACTGCGTCGGCGCGTACTTCGTCGACGAGACCGAGACCCTGACGGCGGAGCCCGACGATGGCTCGATGTTCGTCGGCTGGCGCTTCTGCGGCGAGGGCACCGCGCCGCTGACGCTGGCCATGAACCGCGACCACAACTGCGACGCCGTCTTCGAGCCGGCCTCACCTTAGCGTCTCGCGCGGAGCCACCGATGGTCGATGTCCACCTGCACGAAACGCTGAGCCGCCGCATCGAGAACTTCGCGAGCCATCATGTGCTCGAGCGAGCTGCCCGCACCTGCGACCTCACCATCGCGCTGCTTCGTCGTGAAGGCGGCCTGTCGCTCGCCGACGGCGTCGCGCGCATCGGCGGGCGGCCGGTGGTGCAGGTGCAGGACCTGCTGGACGACATCGCCCGCGCCAGCGGCGTGGCGGTGGTGCTCTACAACGGCGAGTGGCCGCTGGTGTCGTCGCGGCCAGGGCTGGCGAGCGACGGTCTCACGCCACCGCTGCCGCGTGAGGTCCTGAGCGCGTGCCAGATGCGGCGCGAGAACTTCACCGGCAGCGTCGACATCGGCGAGCGGCCGGTGCTCGTGGCGGCCAGGCCGATCCTGCAGCAGGGCCATACGTCAGCCATCGTCGTGTGCGGACTTGGGGCGGCCGAGAGCACCGGCGCGTTCCTCAGGCTGGCCTCGATCGAGGAAGACATCGTGTCGCTCGCCGACCGTGCCCAGGCCGAGCGGCAGCGGGCCGTCGCCGACTTCCTGAAGATCATCCGCAACATCGCCAAGCGCATCCACCTGCTGGCGCTGAACGCGTCGATCCTGTCGGCGCAGGCGGGCGAGCAGGGCCGCGGGTTCGCCGTGGTGGCGCGCGAGATCGGCGAGCTGGCCGAGCGGACGCGGCAGTCGACGCAAGAGCTCGAGAGCGAGTTCGCCGGCCGCGACAGCCACGGCAGCGGTGGGGGCGAGCGGCGCTCGGGTGGCCGCCTGGGACGCACCTGAAGACGCCCCGTCACTGCATGTCATCGGCGCCCGCTCAGGTCGCCGCCCGACGCGGCTCCTTGGTGACGATGCGGTCGACGAGGCCGTAGGCGAGGGCCTCTGCGGCGCTCAGGTACCGGTCGCGGTCGGTGTCGCGCTCGACGTCGGCCAGCGGCTTGCCGGTCGACGCAGCGATGATCTCGTTCAGGTCCTGGCGGAGCTTCAGGATCTCCCTGGCCTGGATCTCGATGTCACGGCTGGTGCCGCCTGCGCCGCCGTGGGGCTGGTGGATCATGACCCGGCTGTTGGGCAGGATGAAGCGCTTGCCCTTGGTGCCTGCCGTCAAAAGCACCGCGCCCATCGACGCGCACTGCCCCACGCACACCGTCTGTACGTCGCAGCGGACGTACTTCATGGCGTCGTAGATCGCGAGGCCGGCGGTGACGACGCCACCGGGTGAGTTGATGTACATGATGATGTCTTTTTCGGCGTCCTCGGACTCGAGATACAACATCTGTGCAACGATCAGGTTGGCTACCAGATCGTTGATCTTCGTACCCACGAAGATGATTCGATCCTTCAGCAGGCGCGCCCAGAGGTTGTAGTGCTCCTCGCCACGGGCGGTCTGCTCGACGACGGTGACCATGGCTCAGCCCTTCTTCTCGGTGGCGGCGGCGCGCTCGGTGCGGGTGACCTTCGTGTCGACCAGGCCATAGCCGATGGCCTCGTCGGCAGACATAAAATAATCGCGATCGCCGTCTTTTTCGATCTGGTCGATGCTCTTGCCGGTGTGCTTTGCAATGATCTCGTTGAGGCGCCGCTTCAGCCCCATGATCTCGCGCGCCTGGATCTCGATGTCAGCGGACGTGCCGCCGGCGCCGCCGTGGGGCTGGTGGATCATCACGCGGCTGTGGGGGAGGATCTGGCGCTTGCCGGCAGCGCCCGCGCACAGCAGCACGGCTCCCATCGACGCCGCTTGGCCGATGCACACGGTCTTCACGTCGCAAGTGACGTATTGCATGGTGTCGTAGATCGCGAGGCCGGCGGTGACCGAGCCGCCCGGCGAGTTGATGTACAGCGTGATGTCCTTCTCACCGTCGTCGGCGGCCAGATACAGCAGCTGCGCGACGACGTCGTTGGCGACGTCGTCGTCGATGGCGCTGCCGAGGAAGACGATGCGGTCCTTGAGCAGCCGCGACCAGATGTCGTAGGCGCGCTCGCCGCGCGCGGTCTGCTCGATAACGACGGGGGAGTAGCTGGCCTGCGGGGCCTGTGCGCGGGGCTCGGTCATGGTGACTCGTCGTAGCAGTCGCGGCGGGTCAGCGACAACCGCGCCGTCGCCCCGCCGCCGCCGCCGTCCCCGGCAGCGCGGCTCAAGGCGCGATCTTCAGCTCGACGCGCCGGTTCTTCGGGTCGCCCGGCGCCAGCGGCTGGCTGTTGCCAAGGCCTTTGGTCTGCAGCCGCGCGCCGTCGACGCCACGGGCCACCAGGGCGTCGCGCACCGCCGCCGCGCGCTCTGCGGTCAGCGTCGTAGCCGCGGCCGTGTCCTGCACCTCGCTGACGTCGGTGTGCGCCTCGATGGCGAGCTTGACGCTCTCGTTGGTCAAGAGCAGGTCGGCGAGCTCGTCGAGCAGGTACTCCGCGGCCGACTGCAGGCGCGCCCGCTTGAACTCGAAGGGGATGCGCGCCGACGTCTCGATGCGGTCGGCAAGCAGCTGCGCGCTGCGCCTCTTCGGGATCTTGCGCATCACGAACGACAACGCGCGGCGCTCGCCGTCCTGAATGTCCACCGGGATTCCCTGCGTCAAGTGGCCGTCGGCGCGGGCGACCACCACCATGCGCCCGGGCCGCACCGTGAGCGCGAAGGCACCCTGCTCCGTCGCCTGCGGCGCGCGCGCGCCGCCGGCGTCGATGACGACGACCTGCGCGGCGATGACCTCGTCCTCCTTGTTGGTCGCGAAGCCGACGAGCCGCGCCTGCCGCGCTCGGGGCGAAAGGAGGACGTCGACGCGGGTCGTCTGCCCCGCCGCCAGCGCTGCGGTGGCGGCGCCCTCGTCGTGGTCGACAGCAACGACCGACAACCGCGCCGCCCCGGGCAGCAGCGGCACCGCGAAGCAGCCATCATCGCCAGCGAGCAGGCGCGGCCCCAGCCGACCATCGACGTCGATGGACACCACTGCCCCCGGCAGCACGCCGGCGACATCGGTGACGCAGCCCTCGAGGCGGGCAAACGCGCCGTCGCCGCTGCCGGCCGACGCGGCGCCAAAGGCGTGGCTGACGCCTACGCGCAGGGCCCACAGCGGGTTCAGCGGCTGCCCGTCGAAGACCGCGTCCGCCTGCGGCACGGCGCCCCCGGCGTTGCCGAGCAGGCCGAGGTCGGCGGCGACGTCAAGGCGCACCCCGGCCACGCCGAGCCGGACGCCGGGGGTGACCGTCAACCACGCGTCGCGGCCGACGTCGTAGGCGGGGGCGCCCACGGCGGTGGCGAACCACGTCTCGAGGAACGGCGTGACGAAGGGCAGCGGCGCCTCGACGCCGAGCCCCACCTGCGCGCTGTCGTAGAACCACGACTGCGTGGCGACCGCGATCAGCGCGCCGTCGGGTCCGTCGAGCAGGTACTTCGCCTCAGCGTCGACGGCGCGGTTCGCGCCGCGCAGGGTGTAGCCGGCGTTGCCGTGGACACGGACGGGCACGCCCAGAGGCAGCAGGTCGACGCTGACGATGCCGTCGAGCGCCGCCGAGGCATTGGCGACGTCGATCCCGACACGCCGGGCGCGGGTGGGCAGGCCGATGCGCACGTCGCCGGCGACTGCGACGAGGCCGAAGCCGTGGCCGCCCTTGAGCGACAGCGTCAGGTCGCCGAGCGAGGCCACCGGTTGGGCGCGGGCGGCGTTCAGGTTGGCGCCGGCGCGGGCGGCGAGGGCGACCTCGAGGGCATCCCACGCCGAGAAGCCGGTGACGACGGTGCCCTCGGCGAACGTGTTGGCGTCAGCGATGTCGGGCAGCACGAAGTCGGGGCTGAAGAACAGCCGGGTGTGCACGCCCAGGGTCGGCGCGGCCATCCGCGCGCTGGTGACGCGCACGAGCCCTTGTTGCCCGAGGATATTGGGCGCCTCGAGCACCAGGCGGTCGTCCACGGCAGCAGCGGAAGCGGCGGCAGCAGGAGCAGCGACGAGGGCGGCGGCGAGGAGCGGCGCGAGCATCGGCGCACCGTAGCGCAACCGGTCCATCGACGGCGAAACGCCGCGCCGGGACGGCCGACGGGCGCCGGGGGTTGTCTCGGCACTGGGCGCGGGTCATGCCGTCTTGGCCGTCGACATCGTTGCCGTCGGCCCTCAAAGGAGCAGCGCGATGGTTGTGCCCGTCAACCTCACCGGCAAGGTCGCTCTCGTCACCGGTGTCGCCGACGACGTCGGCTTCGGCTGGCACATCGCCAAGGCGCTGCAGGCGGCGGGCGCCGAGATCGTGCTCTTGTCGCACCCGCGCGTCTGCTCGATCGTCGAGCGCTTCCTGACCCGCGACAAGTCCGCCGCCGAGCGCAAGCTGCCCTTCGGCGTCGACGGCGAGCTGAAGCCCAGAGCGCTGATCGGCTGCGACGTCGCCTGCGACACCGCCGCCGACATCCCCGAGGCGATGAAGGGCGAGAAGGGCTACGAGAGCGACGTGTCGCTCGAGGGCGCGTTCGCCAGGGTGCGCGCGCTGGTGCCCCACGTCGACCTCGTCATCCACTGCGTGGCGTTCAGCCCCGAGATCGCCAAGGCGCTGCCCGAGGTGTCGCGCAAGGCGTACCTGACGGCGCAGTCGGTGTCGTCGTACTCGCTGACCGCGCTCGCGCAGGCGGCGCGGCCGCTGATGAAGGGCCGCGAGGGCAGCGTCGTCGGCCTGTCGTACATGGCGTCGGAGCGGGCGGTGCCCTTCTACGGCGGCGGCATGTCGTCGGCGAAGGCCAGCCTAGAGAGCGACAGCCGCATGCTCGCGTGGTTCTTCGGCGAGGACGGCCACCGCGTGAACATCGTCTCGGCGGGGCCCTACGCGTCGCGCGCGGCGAAGAGCATCGGCGACATCGGCACGATGATCGACACCACGGCCCAGAAGTCGCCGCTGCGTCGCGCCATCGACGCCGACGACGTCGCCAACGCCGTGCTGTTCCTGTGCTCCGACCTGTCGCGCAATGTGACCGGCACGACGCTGTACGTTGACGCCGGCTACCACGCGATGGGCGTCTGACGACGACGACCTCCGGCCGCGCCGGTCAGGGCGCGGGCTCCGGGACGTGCAGCGCGTGCGGGTAGTGCGAGAACGCCAGCCGCGCGCCGAATGGATCGCGGACGTACAGCGAGAACGCGCTCTCGTGGTCGATGACGACGCCGGCATCGACGAGCCGCGCCCGCAAGGACACCCGCTCGTGGGGCGCGATGGAGAACGCGACGACGAACGGCCCCGCCCGCGGGCTGGCCCACGTGCGCGCGTCGGCGGCGGCGGCCTCGTCGTCGCTGCCGGCGCAGCGCTCGAGCATCACGACCGCGCCGCCGGCGTCGAGCCACAGCGCGTGCGCCTGCTCGCGCGTGACCGCGAAGCCGAGCAGCCCGGCATAGAACGACCGCGCGCGTTCGAGATCGGTGACCTGCAGGGCGACGTGGTGGATGTGCACGACGGGCTCGCTACCGCACGCCCTCGGCGCGCGCGCAGGACTCGATGGCCTCGGCGACGCGCTCGACTGGCTCGCCGTCGAGCCGCACGCGCTTGAGCAGCGCGACGGTGCAAGGGGCCGCGGGCGCGTGCCGCTCGAGCCGCTCGAGCCGGCGCCGGGTGACCGCCGGCGGCGGCGGCGGCGGCGGCGACGACAGCGACGGCGACGGGGCCGACGACGACGACGACGACAGCGCCGACGACGACGGCGCCGACGCCGACGCCGACGCCGACGCCGACGACGACGCCGACGACGACGACGACGACGACGACGACGCCGCCGACGACGACAGCGCCGACGACGACGACGACGACGGGGCCGTGGCGCTCGCCGCTGTCGGCGCCGGAGGTAGCTCGTCGGGGCGGCGGCCTGCCGGAGCGCTGGAGAGGCCGCCGGGCGCGGGCCCGGGCGGCGGGGACGGCAACGCCGCCGACGCGCCGCCCGCGGCGGGGGCGAGCGGCGCCGCGCTCCCGGGGGCACCCGCCGTGGGCGGGACCGACGAGAGCAAGGCGGACGCGGCCGTCGATGCCGGTGTCGGCGTCGGTGCCCACGCCGCCCCGCTGCGCAGGACCAGCAGCGGCACCAGGCACAGCGCGACGAGCCCCACGGCGGCGGCGACGACGACCGCCGCCCGCGGGCGGTCGCGCAGCGGCGGCAGGTCGAGATCGTCGAGACGGTGCCGCGCGGTCGCGTCGTCAGCCTCCTCGCGACAGTGACGGACGGTCTCATCGTCGTCGAGCGTGTCTTCGGCGACCGCGCGGCGGCGGGGCACCCGCTGCGTTCCCCCCGGGTCGTCGGAGAGGGGACGCGAAGCAGCGACCGCCCGTGGCGACGCTGTCGGCGACGAGCCGGCCGGGGTGCGTGGCGACGCTGTCGGCGACGAGCCGGCCGGGGTGCGTGGCGACGCTGTCGGCGGCGAGCCGGCCGGAGTGCCCGGCGGCGACGTCGGCGGCGAGCCGGCCGGAGTGCCCGGCGGCGACGTCGGCGGCGAGCCGGCCGGGGTGCGCGGCGGCGACGTGGCCGGCGCCCCGGCCGGCGCGCCCGGCGGCGACATGGCCGGCGACGTGGCCGGCGCGCCCGGCGGCGACGTGGCCGGCGCCCCGGCCGGCGCGCGCGGCGGCGACTTGCGCGGCGGCGACGTCGCGGGGGGCCCCGCGGGCAGGCGGACCGGCGGCGCGCTGGGCGGGGACGCCTCGGAAGACGTTGCCGGAGCGGGCGAAGGAGGCCGGGCGCGACTGCGCGCGCCGAGGCTCGGCGGATCGGGGGCAGGGAGCGTGGCGGGGGGCGGGCGGGCGAGGCCGGCGCGTTCGTCGGTGGCGTCGGCCGCAGGCTTCGTCGTGGGCTGCGTCGTCACCGGCAGCGGCCGCTCCTGTTCGTGCACCGTGGCGGCGTCGCGCACGACGAGCGCCGCCGCGGGCTCCGGAGACGGGAGCGGCGAGCCCTCCTCGGTCGACCGCGTGACCGTCGGCGACGGCATCGCACCGAGGTCGCTCCCCGAGTTTTCCTCGGTGCGCTGTCCGCTGCCGGCGTGGCCGGCGAAGCTGACCGACTGCGACTTCGTCTGCTCCGTGGCCGATGCCACCGTCGCCACCGTCACAGCACCGAAGCGCGCCAGCGCCGCGCGCTCGCAGGCGAGCTCCTCCTCGAAGAGCTGCTCCATCAGCAAGCGCACGATGCGCGCCGCGTTGCCGGGCAGGCACCCGTGCATGTAGCTCTGCAGCGCGTCGCGAAACTCGCCACAGGTCGAGAAGCGCTTGCGAGCATCGGGGTGCAGGGCCCGGGCGAGGATCGACGCAAGCACCGGCTCGAGGCTGCCCCAGGCCCGCGGGATGAACCCGCCGCGGCCCGCCACCTGCCAGATGTCGGTGGCGCTCATGCACTCGTAGTAGCGCTCGCTGGTGACGAGCTCGTAGGCGAGCACCCCGCAGGCAAAGAGGTCGGCGCGCCCATCGATGGTGTCACCGCGGGCCTGCTCGGGCGGCATGTAGGCCATCTTGCCCATGACGACGTTGGGCTGCGTGCGCTCGACCTTCAGGCGGCTGGCTGCCAGCCCGAAGTCGATGAGCTTCACCTCGCCTTCGTAGCTGAGCAGCACGTTCTGCGGGCTGATGTCGCGGTGCACCAGGTGCAGGGGCTCCTGCGTGACCGGGTGGTGTCGCCGGTGGGCGTAGTCGAGGGCCTCGAGCACCTCGCAGGTAATGTGGAGCGCTGCCAGCGGCGGCGGGCTGACTTCGCGCTTGCGGCAACGCTCCTGCAGCGCGCGCACGTCGCGGCCCGACACGTACTCCATCGCCAGGTAGTACTCGGCATCGACGCGGCCGACGTCGAAGACGTTGCAGATGTTGGCGTGGTTCAACGTCACGACGACGCGAGCCTCGTCGATGAAGCGCGTGACGTACTCGCGATCGCGGGTCAGCTCGGCACGCAGCTTCTTGAGCACGCAGACCCGCTCGAGCCCGGCGATGCGACCGCTCTTGGCCAGATAGACGTCGCCCATGCCGCCGCGCGCAAAATTCTGCAGCAGCAGGTAGCCCCCGAACGCTCGGGGAAGGTCTTCGTCGGTGACATCGCGCCCGGCGAACATCGGCGTCGAGACGCTAGCAGAACGGCGCCAGTGCCGTCGTCCCGGTCCGCGGCAGGGCCGCGCCCCGTGCTCGACGCCTGTCGGTGAAGGACGCTCTCAGGAAGGATCGTCGATGGCGTTGTCGGCCGAGGCACGATTGAGCTCACCCGACAGAATCGACAACGACGAAGGCTGCACCAGCGCCCCGAAGAAGCCGCGCTTCAGCGGGCCCTCGTCTTCGACGAGCAACAAGCCGCCCCCCGGCGACGCATAGCGGGCCCACTGGAGCACCCCACCGCCCACCCCGGCTGCCGCGACGTCCCCCACGACGCTGGTTCGTGCGTCGCCGCGCCCCTCGAGGCTGAAGAGCTGCCCGCGGAAGGTGAGCCCGCCGGCCAGCTGTCCGCGCGGCAGATCGGGCGCGGGGTCGACCAGCGCCACCTCGACGACGCCGCGGCGGGCCCGCACCTCGAGGAAGCGGGTCACTGCGCCGCCGTCAAGGACGTGCAGCGCCCAGGCGTCAGACTCTTCGCGGTAGCGCACCGACCCGGACACGACCCAGTCGTCGACGCCGTCGGTGACGACGTCACCGGGCGCGAGCGTCGTCAGCGTGGGCTCGTCGGCACCGTCGGGACGCGCGGTCGGCGCGCCCTGGCCGCCGCGCGCGCGCCGTGGACCGTTGCTCCCCGCCGCCAGCAGCCCCGCGGGGCCGCCGCCGCCGCCTTGCAGCCGGCGCTGCTCGCCGCGCTGGTAGGCGAGCACCGAGCCGAAGGTTGCTGCCGCGAGGCAGGTGAGGGCGACGAAGAACAGCACCGGACGACCCTACGAACTGTCACTGTCCGGCGGTAGGGGCTCGCGGGGCGTCGACGACCGCCCGCCCCGCCTCGACCGCGCCCGCCTCGACCGCGCCCGCCTCGACCGCGCCCGCCTCGACCGCGCCCGCCTCGACCGCGCC
>Ga0194129_10006593_pt1 | contig 14142 bp, 10 predicted proteins | sample TA2KigCa35mmetaG_FD_150862 | JGI IMG/M metagenome (GOLD analysis project Ga0194129, IMG submission 150862) | Freshwater microbial communities from Lake Tanganyika, Tanzania - TA2015038 Kigoma Deep Cast 35m | ecosystem: Environmental > Aquatic > Freshwater > Lake | place: Tanzania: Lake... | reverse complement strand
AGGGTCGAGGGGACGCGGCGCGAAGGGCGGAGGTTCGTACGCGAGAGCGCGTGCGTCATCGAAGCCGACCGCCGCTGCAGGTGCGACGGGCTGCGCCACGAGTGTCGCCCTTTGCTCGAGCGCGCCTCGCACCCAGCGCTCGAGCGCCTCGGCCGCGCTGGGACGAGCGACGGACGGGTTGACAAAAGGCAATCCAAGACTCGGGGGAACGAGGCCCACGAGCGCCGTCGCCTCGGGTCCCGGGCCCGGCGGCGCTGCGGCATCGATGCCTGCTCGGACCGCTGGGACGCTGGGCGGGCGGAACGCCGCGGTCGCCTCGTCGTGCCGTGGCGACGCAGGCTCGCGGAGGCGCTCGGCAACCCAACCCTCGAGCCGCTCGGCGTCGCTCGGATAGGGGGTGCGCTCGGTACGAGGCTCGACGTCGTCACCCATCGCGCGGCTGCTCCCGCCGGCCTTCGAGGACGCACGACCTGTCGCATCGCATTGAACCGCGCGAGGTCGTGATGGCCGCCATGCTCCCGCATGGTAGCCTCTTCGCATGTCGCTGCGGTCCCTCAACGTCGCCCATGACTTCGAAGCCTGGGCGTCGCTCGCGGCGCGGCTGCGGGTCGCGTCGGCGCAGGAGCGGCGCATGCTCCTCCGGGACGCTGGCCTTGAGACGACTTGGGACGCGACCCACGAGGGGTGGGCAAGGACGCTCAACGCGGAGATCGCAGCGGGGCAGCTCGAGCGGCCCGAGCGTTACCTCGCCCGCTGCGCCGAGGAGGCGACCCGCGTTCGCGGCGCGGCCTCCGTCACGCTGCCGGGCTTCGCTGACGAGGACACCGGCGGTGCGCTGCCCTTCGCATCGTCCGTCCCGCCGCCGCCCTCGAGCGGTCCCGCCTCGAACGAGGCCGCTGCGGCGTTCTTCGCGCGCCTTCGCGCTTCGGCGCCGAACGTGGTGCCGCCGCCGCCGCGCGCGCGCGCCCACACGATGCCCGTCCTCGGCTCCAGCGAGGGTCCGCCGACCGAGCGCCCCACGTCGAGCGGCGGCCCGGCCGCGCTGCACGGGCTCGCGCCCGACGACCGATTCCTCGCAGATTTCCGCGCGAGCTTGATGCCGCCAGCGCCGGTCGCTCGTCCGGCTCGTGAGCAGACGAGCACCGTCGTCGCGCCCGCGCCTTCGGGGTCGAGCGAAGTCGGGGAGCGCGTGCGCGCGCTCGCACGCGACTGGACCGGCGACCGGCTCGCTGCCTTCCTCGATTCGGTCGCGCGCGCTCGGACGCCGGCCGAGGCGCTCGAGCTCTGGCGTCAGGCAGGCATCGAGACGACAGCGGAGCAGGAATACGTTCGCTCGACCTTCGCGCTCCGGCTCGAGGGTGATCCCGGGCTCGCGTGGCGCTGGCGCGACGTCGCGGCGAGCGTACGCCGCGGCCCTTGAAGGCGCATCAGCGCGTGGGCAGGCGTAGCCGGACAGGCCCCCTGACCTCGGTCGGAGCGAGCACCCTCCCGCGCGCAACGATCTCGAGACGCCCCTCCGCGACGAGCCGCCTCGCGGCCGAGCGGACCGCCTCCATCGCGGGACGCCAGCGCGCCTCGTCGTCGCCGTGGAGCGCCCGTGCCGCCTCGGACGGACAGATCGTCGCGCCCCGCGCGCGCGCGCCGAGGAGGTCCAAGATCGTCGCCTCGAGCGCGCCATCTTCGGGCGAGACCCTCCGTGAGCGACACGCGTCGCTGCAGTACCGGACCTCGTCCCAGCTGCGGGCCCAGCGCTTGCGCCAGCGCATCGGGCGGCCGCACGAGGCGCACGGCTTCTCGGGGAGCGGCGGCGTGCCGCGGCTCACGCTTCCCCTCGGTGCCGCCGGGCCGGTGGCGCTCTGCGGCTCCCCAGCTCGACCACGATGTCGTTGGCCTCCCCACGGGCGTCGTCGGTCCGCTGCCCCGCGAAGCGCCTCCGCGTGGACCCATCGACCTGAAGGCCGCCAGAGGGATGAGAACCGTCGAGCGTCACGACCCAGCATAGTCCCCGAACCACGGCGCGCCAGCGAAGGAGCGCCCTCCCCACGGCGCAAGGCCCTTGACCGGACATGGCGCCTGCCTTAATTAGTGAGCGCTCACTCATTCACGCCCGACGACGTCGCACGTGCTCCATGGCTCGCCCCGTTTCCATCTGCGACGAAGACATCCTCGACGCCGCCCGAGCGCTCTTCCTCGAGAAGGGGATCCGCGGAACGAGCGCGGAGGTCGCCGAGCGCGCTGGCGTCTCGGAGGGGTCGATCTTCAAGCGCTTTCCGTCGAAGGAGCGGCTCTTCCATGCCGCGCTGAGCGTCGACCGCGACGCAGCTATCGAGCGCGCCGAGGGGCTCGTCGGTCGCGCGGGCCAGGGTAGCGTGCGGGGGCACCTCGTGGAGCTCGGCGGCGACCTCCACGAGATGTTCCGCTTGATGCTCCCGATCATGATGATGCGCTGGTCGAACCCCAACGATCCCCTCGCGCACGCCAACCCCGATGGCTCGCCCCCGCTGCGGCTCCTCGCCGCCTTGATGCGCTACCTCCGCGCCGAGATGGCGCTGGGGCGCCTCGGGACCGTTGATGTCGAGGCCCTCGCGCGGGCGTTCTTCGGCGCGATCCAGAACCGGGTGTTCTTCGAGGTCGTCCTGCGGGCCCGGCCCGAGTCGCCGCGGACGTCGGAGACCTTCGTCGCCGAGCTGGTCGACGTCTTGTTCTCCGGTTGCGCGCCACGCAAGGGCCGCATGGCGGGTGTGCTGCCATCCCGGTCGAGCGGAGCCGCGCCGGGCCTGAAGAAGCGGGCCGCACCGCACGAACCGAGCAAGCCCACGACCGCGCGGAACCGCCGCCGACGGAGACCATGATGAGGCCACGGACTCGAAGCACCACCTTCCTCCTCGCCGCGGTCGCGCTCGCGCTGGGACACGCGACCGAAGCCAGTGCGCTGCAGCCGCTCGAGGATTTCACGCGGGCCGCGCGCACCGGGAACCTCGACACCCGCGATGCGCGCCTCACCGCCGAACAGCGAGGTCACGAGGTCGATGGCGCGCTCGGTCGCGTCCTGCCCTCGCTGAGTGTCTCGGCGGGGTACACCCGCAACCAGCTCGAGGTGAGCGTGAGCCGGCCCGGGGGCGGCGGGGGCGTCGAGAGTGCGATCATCTCGCCGCTCGATCAGGTCGATGCGAGCGTCACGCTGCGGGTCCCGCTGATCGACGTCGGTGCCTGGCGGAGGCTCGGCGCCGCGCGCGAGACCGAGGCCGCGGCGAAGCTCCGCGTCGCGGCGACCGATCACGATACCGACGCCGAGATCGCCCGCCTCTACTACACGATCGTCGGTGCCACGTGGCTCCGCGACGCGACCCAGAAGTCGCTCGAGGCGGCCGAGAAAAACCTCGCCGTGATCGTCCATCGCCGCGAGGCGGAGCGGGCCCTCGAGACCGACGTGCTGCGCGCGCGTGCCGAGGTGGAGCGTGCGCGGTCGCAGCTCGCGGACGCCGAGCGCCTGCTCCGTTCGGGCGGCCGGGCGCTCTGGCTGGCCACCGGGCTCGAGGCGACGCCCGGTGCGCCGGCCTTGACGCCCGGGCCGACGCAGCTTGCCGCGAAACCCGGCGAGCTCGCCACGAAGATCCTCGCGACGCCGGTGGTGCGGGCCGCAGAGCACGACGTGACCGCAGCCGAGAAGTCCCGGTCGGCTGCATGGGCTGCGCTCTTTCCGACGCTTGGCGCGAGCGCCACCGAGCGGCTCACCAACGCGACTGGATTTGCGGGGCGCAACGCGCTCTACAACGTGCAGCTCACGGCGACCTTCAACCTCGACTACGCGACCGTGGCCCAGGCACGCGCGGCCGAGACTGGTGCAGCCCTCGCTCGGAGTCGCGCGGAGCGCGCGCGCCGCGTGCAGCAGGACCTCGCGGAGGATGCCGCTTCTCGAGTCGAGACCGAGGCCGTGCGTCTCGCGGCGGCGACCGTCGAGGAGCGCGCCGCGGCGGCCGTGGTGATGGCCCTTCGGGAGCGCCTCGCGGCCGGGACGGCGATGCTCCACGAGGTGGTGCAGGCCGAGCGCGATGCCCTGTCTGCGACGGCGACGCGCATCCAGGCGGCCGCGGATCTCGAGTTCGCGCGGGCGCTGCTCGTCGCCCGCACGAAGGGGGTCGAGCCATGAAGCGCAGGACGTCCGAAGAGCCCGTCGTGACTCCGGCGTCGACCGCCGAGGCGCGCGCGGGGTCCTCCGGCATGGGGCCGGTCGCCGCGGCGCTCCCGGCGCGTGCGTCGCTCTCCGTCCGCTGGCGCTCGATGGCGCGCACCGGCCTGCGCATGATGCTCCACGACAAGCTGAAAATGCTGGGCACGCTGGTCGGCGTCGTCTTTGCGGTCGTGCTCGCGAACCAGCAGCTCGCGACCTTCATGGGGCTTCTGACGAAGAACGTGCTCTACCTCCGGAATGCCGGCGCCGACGTGTGGATCGCGCCCCCGGGCGTGAATCAGTTCCAGCCAGGCAAGGCCATCGCCGACGTCGCGCTCATGCACGCCCGGGTGAGGTCGGAGGTCGCGTGGGCGGAGCCGATGCTGCTCGGGACGGCGACCGTCGCCACGCCGGTCGGAGGGTCGGAGCCGGTGACGCTGATCGGCGTCCCGGTGCCCATCCGCGGGGGCGGTCCGTGGAACATCGTCGCGGGCAGCGCGTCCGCGCTCTCGCGGCCCGACACGATGATCTTCGAGGACGCGGATCGCGACAAGCTCGGCGGGCTCAACCTCGGCAGCGTCCGTGAGGTCAACGGCCACAAGGTGCACGTCGGCGGCTTCACCTACGGGCTCATCCCCTTCGGTCCGAGCTTCGCCTTCGCGAGCTACGACCTCGCCCGCGAGCTGTTGAAGACCCCGCGCGACCGCGCGAGCTTTGTGATGATCAAAGTCAAGGATGGCGTCGACCCCAAGGTCTTCGCGACCGCACTGCGGTCCGAGCTCGGCGCCGAATTCAAGGTGCTCGCCAAGGACGACTTCATGAAGACCATCTACCTCTACCTGCTCAAGGCGACGCCCATCGGCATCACCTTCGGCACCTCGACGATGTTCGGTCTGATCGTCGGCTTCGTCATCGTCTCGCTGTCGATGTTCTCGGCCGTGGTCGACAACCTGCGCGAGTTCGGGACGCTGAAAGCGCTCGGGACGACGACGGCCGACCTCGCGAAGCTCCTCTTCGTGCAGTCGGTCGCCTACTCGATGATGGGCTCGACGATCGGGCTCGCGCTGGTCTCGAACCTCGCCAACGCGATTCGCACGCCGCGCCTCGCGCTCGTGCTCCTGCCGCAGACCTACCTCGGTACCTACGTCGTGATGACGCTCCTGTGCATCATCGCCTCCTCGCTCGCGCTGTTCCGTCTGCACCGGCTCGAGCCCGCGATGGTGTTCCGATGAGCTTCGCGATCGACGCCGAGAACGTCGTGAAGACGTACGGCTCGGGCGAGGCGGCGACGCAGGTCCTGCGCGGGGTCGACTTCAAGGTGAAGCGCGGCGAGTTCACGTTTCTCGCCGGACCGAGTGGCAGCGGCAAGACCACGTTGCTGTCGATCCTCGGCTGCGTCCTGACCGCGACGAGCGGCGAGGTCAGCCTGCTCGGGACGCGCGTCTCGGGCCGCAAGGAGAGCGATCTCCCCGGGCTTCGGGTCGCATACCTGGGCTTCATCTTTCAAGGGCACAACCTCATCGCCAGCTTGACCGCCGCGCAGAACATCGCGCTCCAGCTCGAGCTCCGAGGCTACTCGCCGCGCGCCGCGCTGAAGGAGGCCGAGGCGCTCCTCGACCGGGTCGGCCTCGGCGACCGCACGGACCACAAGCCCGGCGAGCTCTCGGGGGGGCAGCGTCAGCGCGTCAGCGTCGCGCGCGCCCTCGCGGGTGGCCCACCGATCGTGCTCGCGGACGAGCCGACGGCGAGCCTCGATGCCCAGGCCGGCTTGCTCGTCACCGAGATGCTCCGCGCGATGGCGAAGGAGCGCGGCCACACGGTGGTGGTCGTCACGCACGACAACCGCATCTACCACCTCGCCGATCGCGTGGTGCAGATCGAAGACGGACGGATCACGGGAGAGTCGTCATGAGCATTGGCAAAGGTCAAGTCATTCGGGTGCTGAGGTGGGGGCTCGTCGTCGCCGGCGGTGCGCTGGCGGTGGGCTCGATCGCGCGCGCGTTGACGTCGGGTCCGGGGACGCTCCCACGCCAGGGCGACGTCGTGAAGGCCGAGCGAGTCATCCCGCCGCTGCGACCGGGCGCCGATCCGAAGGTGGAGGTGCCGGAGGGCGACCTCGTCGCCGGCAACGGCCTCGTCGAGACGCTCGGGCAGGAGGTGAAGGTCGCGGCACAGGTCCCCGGCGTGGTGGCGAGCGTGCTCGTGAAGGAGGGGCAGCGGATCGAGGCCGGCACCGTCCTCCTCGAACTCGCGAGCGAAGCCGAGAAGGCGGCCCTCACGACGGCCGAGACCGCGATCGCCCAGGCCCATGCCGATCTCGCGAAGACCCAGGCAGGGCCCAGGCCCGAAGAGATCGAGGCGGCCGACCGCGAGGCCTCTGCAGCCAAGGCGCGCGCGGAGCTCTCGGCGGGCGTGCTCGCGAGGCTCGAGCCGCTTGGCAAGTCGGGGGCCGCGACCGGGGACGAGGTCGAGCGCGCGAGGCTCGCGGCTGCGGCGGATCTCGAGGCGGCGAAGGCGGCCGCCGCGCGGGCCGAGGTCGTGCGGAAGGGCCCGCGGGCGGAGGACATCGCGGCCGCGCGCGCGCGCGTCGCGTCGGCGACGGCCCAGCGTGACGAGGCGAAGCTCCGGCTCGAGCGGTTGACCGTCAAGGCGCCGTCCGCCGGTGAGGTCCTGCAGGTCAAATACCGGGTCGGCGAGTACTACCAGCCGGCGGCCGTCGAGCCGCTCGTGGTCCTCGGCGACACCGCGAGGCTCCGCGTACGGATGGACCTCGACGAGCGGGATGTCGCGCGGATCGCGGTCGGGGCCTCGGCGTTCGTGACGGCCGATGGCTTCCCGGGGCGCCGCTTCGCGGGCAAGGTCGCCGAGCTCGGCCGTCGCATGGGCCGCAAGAACGTGCGATCGGACGATCCGATCGAGCGCATCGACACGAAGATCCTCGAGGTCGTCATCGACCTCGACGACGCGAAGGACCTCGTCCCGGGGCTGCGCGTGCTCGCGTACGCGACCGCCCAGAAGAGCTGAGCGCGCGCCGTGAAGCTCCCTCGCGAGATCGTGTCGCTCCTCGGCGTCGAACCCGAGGCGGGCCACCACGTCGGCCTCCGCGCGGGGCTCGACACGGTGCTCGGTGAGTCGCACCTCGTGCTCGTGGGCGGAGAGCTTCGGATCGTCTCTCGGAGCTCGCTCCTCGATCCGTTCGTCGAGCTCGTCGACGTGCGGAGCGCACGACTCGCGCAAGCGGCGCTCGGGTCGGAGCTGAGCTTCGCGCACCGTGGCGGCGTGGCCACGATCCGGCTCGGCTACGGCGAGGATGAGGCCGTCGCCGCGCTGCTCGAACGCCGCGAGGCTTCGACGCCGCCGTCCCCGCCGCCCGCCGCCCTCGAGGCTTCTGCGCTGCCGTGCCCATCGCCGGCCGAGCCGAGCGCGCCGTCGCTCACCGAGGCGCGAGCCGAGGCGGCACCCACCGGGTCTTCCGGCGCGGCGTCCGCGGAGCGAAGCGCGCTGCGCAGCGGGCTCCTCACCCTGCTCGCGTCCCGGGGCCCTCGCGACGCAGAGCGGCGCATGCTCCTGTCGCTGCTCGCCGGCCGCCGCCGGATCCTCGGCGAGCGGCGCCCCGAACGGAGCGCGACCGAGGCTCGCCTCGCCGCGGCACTCGCTGCTCGGGAGCAATCCCACGCGTCGCCGGGCGTCGTGCCCCGTGCCCACGCGGCCCGAGTGCGACCCGAGCCCGCGCGAGAGCGCACGCCTTCGGTGCCTCCGGGCCCCTTGCGCGAGGCGCGGCCGTCGAGTGCGCCCTGGCTCGTGTTGCTCGCGTTGCTCGCGCTGGGCCTCGGCCTCGCGCTGCGGGCCATCGTCGCGCGGTGACGCCCGCGGGCGCGCGCCGTCACCCCGCAAACAGCGCGCGGAGCGCGAGCCCCACCAGCGCCACGAGGCCCAGCGTGCCGACGGCGAGGCTCGCGAGCACCAGCTGGGGCCGCCGATCGAGCACGGCTTCGAGCCCGCACAGGACGCGCTTCGTCAGCGTGAGCGGACACTGGATCCGGCAGCGCCCGTCGAGGATCGCGTGCAGCTCGTCGGCCATCTCGTCGGCGGAGGACCAGCGGGCGTGCGGCCGCCGCTGCAGTCCGCGGGAGAGGAAATGCGCGAGCTCGGGCGTGATGGCCCCGCGACCGACGAGCGAGGCTGCGGAGGGGGCTTCGAACCCCAGGATCCGCTCCAGCATAGGATTGATTTCAGTCACGTGCTCGTGGGGGTGCTCGCCGGTCAGGAACTCAAGGAACAGGACGCACGTCGAGTAGAGGTCGCTCGTCGTGTCGAGGTGCTCCTTCTCGCCGGCGGCCTGCTCGGGCGACATGTAGAGCGGCGTGCCGAGGATCGTGCCCGCGTGGGTGTGCGTCGCGCGCTCGGCACCGCCGGACCTCGAGGATGGGGCTTCGGAGGGCGGCGCGCGCCCGGCGGATTTTGCCAGGGGCCGCGCGAGCCCCCAGTCCAAGAGCAGCACCTCACCGAAGCGCCCGATCATCACGTTGGCGGGCTTGATGTCGCGGTGAATCATCCCCCGTTGGTGCGCGTAATCGAGCGCGCGCAGGAGCGAGATGAGAAGCTGAACGCGGCGCGTGCCGTCCCAGTGGGCGAGGGTCGCGGCGTCGCCTTCGCGGATGCGCTCGATCACCGACTCGAGCGTCTCGCCCTCGACGTACTTCATGATGAAGAAGAACTCGCCGTGCTCGTCGAGGCCGACGTCGTGGATCGGGACGATCCCCGGGTGATCCAGCCGACCGACCGTGCGGATCTCGTCGACGAAGCGGACGACGTCGGCCGCGCTGCTCCCGCGGTGCAGGCGCTTGCGGGCGACCTTGCGACCGATGTCGCGATCCTCCACGAGCGCGACCTCGCCCATGCCTCCGGCTCCGAGCGGCTTGACCTCGGCGTAGCGTGGTCCCGTCGCCGGCTCGAACCGCAGCCTGCCCTCGTCGAGCGAAAGGTGCGGCAACACCGAGCTCGTGCTGACGTTGCGCTGGACGGGGAGGGCGCTGCCGCGATGGGCCGAGGGGTGAAGCTCGGGGCTCGGGGCGGGGATGGTCTCGGCGAGGCGCGCCGTGCGCCGGAGGCTCACGTTCATCGGGGCAGACTCTAGCACGCCGATCGTCGCACTCGCCGTCGCGCGCCCCCGCGGCGCGACAGGCCGAGCCGCGCGAGCGCCGCGAGCACCGTCACGAGCGGGAGCGCCCCGGCGGGCCTCGCACCCGGCACCGTCACCTGGCAGGCGACGACCGTGGGCGTGTTGCTCGGCGGCGTGACGCAGGCCCCGGCGACGCACTGGAAGCCCGCGGCGCACTCGCTCGTGTTCTCGCACGCAGCGAGGCAGGCCTTGTCTCCGGTGAGGGCGCACGAGTAGGCGCCGCAGGCGCGCTGGATGCAGGTGCCCGGCGTCACGGCGCAGGTGTCGCAAGGGCCGTCGCACGCGGTGTCGCAGCAGACGTTGTTCATCGTACCGACCGGGTCACCCGGGGCGCCGACTTCGCCTCCCCCGGAAGGCCCCTCGACGCAGTGGCCGCTTGCGCAGTGACTGTTCGACAAGCAGTCGGTCCCCGTCGCACCGCGGCACTTGCCTTTGGCGTCGCAGGTCTGGAGGCCACTGCAGGCGAGCGCGGGATCCGCGCCGGGGGGCACGGTGTCGTCGGCGCTCGTCACCGGGCGGCACACGCCGTCGGGTTCGGCCTCGCGCGTCGGGCCGAGCGCGCAGGTCTGGCACGCCCCGTCGCAGGCGGACTTGCAGCAGACTCCGTCGACGCAGTGGCCGGTCACGCACTCGGCGTCCGCGCCGCAGACCGTCCCTTGCGGGCTTCGGTCGAGCGGCGTCAGCGTCACCACCCGTGGGACTCCGAGCGTCGGGAGGAGCTGCTCGTAGCCGACGACGAGCGCGCCACCCGGTGCCCGCACCGCCGTCGGCCACACCGCGAGGGAGTTGCCGAGCAGGATGGTCGTCGCGTCCGGGCTCGGGGCCTCGGGCTCGAGGCTCGACAGCCTGACGGGCTCGGGGTCGAGTCGCTCCCCCTCGAACGACACGAGCGTCGCGAAGATCTGCGCCGGCTCGCCCGAGGCCGACCCTTCCATCACGACGACGTAGGCGTGGTCGCTCGCGAGCGCGACTCGGGGCCGATCGGCTGCGAGTGCGCCGCTGACGAGGAGGGTCGGTCCCTCGGGAAGAAACAGGTCGAGGCCTGGGTTGCGAACGAGCCGACGGGCTCGGACCCGCTGGCCCTCGAAGACCTCGTCGCGCCAGACTAGCAGGCCATGGTTCTCGTCCCGCAGCACGACCGAGGGCTGCGACTGGCGACCCTCGTCGCTCACCAGGGGCAGCGCATCGAGATCCTCGATCGTCGCGAGCGACCCGAGATCGCGGCTGGTCCCGAGGATGTTGCCGCTCGACTCCCAGACGAGCAGCACGCGCCCCTTCGCGATCGTGGCGATCCGCGGCGTCTGGGGAGCGAGCGCCTCCAGCAACCGATACTCCACGTTGGCAGTGTCCGCGCTCGACTTCACGACGCCGAGGCCGAAAAACGTCGGAAGAAACGTGCACACGCCGAGGGTGCACACGTTCGATCCCGCGACGAAGGCGAGGCCGAACCCGCCCGCGACCGGCGTCAGCGCAGGCTCCGCGAAGAGCTTGTTGTCCTCACCGAGGCGCAGCTTCGTGAGCTTGTCGGTCGGCCCGCCGAGCGCGAGCTCGAGGCGCGTCCGCTCGCCCGGGTTCGGCGTCGGGCGGGCAGTCCACGCGGCGGCCCACGCCTCGTCGGCTGCGGCGATGGTGGGCTCTCGGCTGTCGGCGACGTCGTCGTCCGAGAGCAGCGTCGTCGGACCGAGGGGCGCGCCACCCTCGGCCTCGAGTCGCCGCAGCTGGATCACGCCGGCGCGCGGTCCGCGAGCGAAGTCGGTCCACGCCGCGACGAGCCCGTTGCCCGAGGCCGCGAGCGCGAGCTGCCCTTGCTGGTTCGGTTCGGTCGAGAGCGTGATCCAGTTCGCCTCGTCGTAAGAGGTCGCGGTCGCCACGATCTCGCGACCGAGGGGTGTCGACTCGGTCTGCCTCGAGGTCGCGACCGTGACGACGCGCTTGTCCGAGGTCGCGATCGATGGGCTCACGTGCGGGAGCGCGAGCGGGGCCATCGTCACACCCTTCAGGTTCGTGCGCCCCGTCCAGGCCTTCGGCTCGCAGGTCTGCTGCTCCCACACCGAGGCCTCGCCGTCGAGCAGCGGGGCCGCGTCGAGCAGGTGAATCCGGCCCGGGAGCTCATCGATCGTGACCGGCTGCGCCTCGACGGCGGGGCCCTCGAGGTCGTAGCGCACGATCCGGGTCGCGTCGGCGAGGCACTTCGACAGGTTCATCGAGGCGGCGGCGTAGAGCTGGGGACGCGCCTCGGTGCAGGCCAGCGCCAGCGCGGTGAGCAGACCCGAACCAGCAAGGCTCTTCACGGTCACCGGCCAAGGCTTGACCTGGATCATGTCCTGTGCGAGGCGGCGCAGCACCACGTTCCAGCCGAGATTGCCCTGCGAGCCGAGGGCGATCCCGAAGGATTTTCCGCAGAACGTCACGGTCGGCAGGACCTGCGTCCCGTCGGTCACGGTCGGTAGCTTGACGGTGTCGAGGCTCGGCGCTGCGCCGGGCGTTCGCGTGACCCGCAACCCGGAGAACTCCGGCAGCGGGAGCGGCGACTCGGCGGACGCGCGGACGTAGGGCAGGAGGACCGTCACGCTCTCGCCGTCGACCGTGGTCGACGCGAGATCGGCGATGTCGATGTTGAGCCCCGGAACCGTGGAGAACGGATCGCTCACGCTCGGGGTCGCGGTGGGGTCGGGCTCGACCCACGTGATTTTTATCAACGAGCCCGTCGTCCAGGCCACCACGTAGCGTTCGCCGTCGAAGCGGACGTGAGGGTGCAGCTGTGGGCCGGTGGCCCCGGACGCGATGAGGAGTCCGCCCTTGTCGGCGAGCTGGATTCCGCCGTCGGCATCGACCGCGAAGCGCGTCCCGACGATCGCGGTCATGCCGTCACGCTGATCCTGCCAGACCGCGAGGAACTGGCCCGCGGGACCTGCGGCGACCTCCGCGACGTCCTGGTCGCCGCGTGCGCCCGGCAGCGGATCGGCGAGCGTGTCGTCGAGCTCCTTCGCGCGCGGTCGGCAGTGGCCGCAGGCCGGCGACGTGCGCGCCGCCCACACGCAGCGCGCATCCCAGCTCCAGGTCGGATTGCAGCACTCCGGATGTCCGTCGTCCTGGCAGAGGGCCGCGGTGCATGCCGAGCAGGTCGCCTCGAGCGGGGCGCCGGCCTCGCACTCGGAGTGCGGCGCGCACATGCCTTCGCCGAGCGGCACCGGAACCGAGGGCAGCGTCGGGCTCGCGCCCTGCGCCGTGCCCATCGACGCGGAAGCCGGCGGCCCTGCCCGCGTCGCCAGGAGGTCCCGATCGAGCAGCGGGCCTTCGCCGGTCGCACCGAGCCCGCAGGCGGCGAGCGTCGCAGCGACGATTCCCAGGAGCAAGGTGGCGCGAAACGACGGCATTCCGAAGCGATGATTCAACCACATTGGTCCGTGCCGCGCTGACCGAAGTGGTACATTTCGCGCTCGTGGAGTCAATCGACCCGCCGCCGTCCTCGCGTCTCGCGCCGCGCCCCGAAGAGCGTGTCGGTACGGTCCTGCCCGGCGGCTTCACGCTCGAAGCGCCCATCGGCAGCGGAGGCATGGCGACCGTGTTCCGTGCGCGCGCGCCCGGGGGCGAGGCCGTCGCCGTGAAGCTCCTGCACCCGCAGGTCGCCGACGACGCGGAGGCCTGCAAGCGCTTCGCCTTCGAGGTCCGTGCGGTGCGTGGCCTCGAGCACGCCGCCGCCGCGAGGGTGTTCGACACGGGGGTGAGCGACGACGGGCTCCCGTTCATGGTGATGGAGCTGCTCGAGGGCATGACGCTCCTCGCGCGGATGAAGCACGGTCCCCCGCTCGAGCGCGACGAGCTCCTCGCGGTCGTCGACACGCTGCTCGACGTCCTCGCCACGGCCCACGAGCGGGGCGTCATTCACCGCGACGTCAAGCCCGCGAACGTCTTTCTCACCTCGGAGGGACGGGTCAAGCTCCTCGACTTCGGCATCGCGAAGCTCCAGAGCGTGCAGCGGTCGGTCCACACCGCGCCCGGCTCGACGCTCGGCACCCTCGGCTACATGGCGCCGGAGCAGGTCCACGGTCGGGCCGACGCGCGAAGCGACGTGTTCTCGGTCGGAGCGACGATGTTCCGGATCCTCTCGGGGCGCCCCGTCCATCCCGGCCGCGATCTCGTCGAGGCACTCCGTCGCGTCGCGTCCGAGCCTGCGCCCCGCCTCGCGACGGTCGCGCCCGGTGTACCGGTGGCGCTCGCCGCCGTCGTGGACGCCGCCTTGGCGTTCGACCCGCAGCGCCGTTACCCGGACGCGCGCGCGATGCAGGAAGACGTCCGGTCGGTGCGATGCGGCGAGGCTCCACGGCGAGCGCGGGCCCTCGAAGACCCGGCGGCGGAGGCACCGACCCGCGCGGCCGCCTCGGACCCACCCGCGGGAGAGCCCCTGCGCGCCGAGCGCCTCGTCGGCAAGACCTTGCAAGGCGGGTACGTGCTCGGCCGACTCCTCGGCCGCGGCGGGATGGGTGCCGTCTACGAGTCGACGACGCCCGAGGGCGCGTCGTGCGCCGTCAAGGTGATCCTCGAGCACGCCGATGCCGAAGGCAGCAACGCCGCGGAGCGCTTCCGGCGCGAGGCGTCGCTCGCAGCGAAGATCGTCCACCCGAACGTCGTTCGCACGCTCGCGGTCGACGTCGATCAGCGCGCCGGCCACCCGTACTTCGTGATGGAGCGAATCGTCGGGCGTGATCTCGCGAGCTGGGTCCGCGAGACCGGGCCGCTCGAGGGCGGCGCGGTGGTGCGGGTGTTCTTGCAGGCGTGTCGCGGCGTC
>Ga0194129_10006591_pt1 | contig 14144 bp, 13 predicted proteins | sample TA2KigCa35mmetaG_FD_150862 | JGI IMG/M metagenome (GOLD analysis project Ga0194129, IMG submission 150862) | Freshwater microbial communities from Lake Tanganyika, Tanzania - TA2015038 Kigoma Deep Cast 35m | ecosystem: Environmental > Aquatic > Freshwater > Lake | place: Tanzania: Lake... | reverse complement strand
CAGAACATATTGTAATGATGATCGTCTCGTTAGTAAGAGATTATCATAACCAGCACGCAATCGTTAACAGAGGTGGATGGAATATAGCCGACGCTGTGCAAAGATCTTACGATGTTGAAGGAATGCATATTGGAACTGTGGCTGCGGGAAGAATTGGTTTGGATGCATTAAGAAAAATGAAACCATTTGATGTACATTTACATTATTTCGATAAACATCGATTGCCAAAGTCTGTAGAAAAAGAACTAAACTTAAGATTTCATAGTTCAGTTGAGTCATTGGTAAAAGTTTGTGATGTAGTGACAATCAACTGTCCTCTTCACCCTGAAACTGAAAATCTTTTTGATAAAAGAATGATCAGTAAGATGAAAAAGGGGGCTTACATAGTAAATACAGCAAGAGGTAAAATTTGCGATAAGAATGCTATAGCTGCAGCATTAAAATCTGGCCATCTTAGCGGTTATGCTGGAGATGTTTGGTTTCCACAACCAGCGCCAAATGATCATATTTGGAGACGAATGCCTCACCAAGGAATGACTCCACATACATCTGGAACCTCATTATCTGCACAGACAAGGTATGCAGATGGTGTACGAGAAATTTTAGAATGTATTTTTGCAAATAAGCCAGTTCGAAGGGAATATACTATCATAAGAGATGGTGATCTTGCGGGCACTGGTAAGCATTCCTACACAAAAGGTAATGCTACGGGCGGATCGAAAGAAGCAGCAAAATATAAAAGACGATAGGCATTAAAATAAATTATATGATTATTTCTCATGAGACCTACAGGTCTCATGAGAATAAAGAAAAAAAATTGTGTTTACTTAGACAGATTTTTAATGAGTCATAAATTTTATAAACCTGCAAAATCTAGACTACAGCGCAGTGAATTAGCAGTTCCAGGCTCATCGCCACAAATGTTTGAAAAAGCATTAAATTCAAAGGCTGATTACATTTTCTTAGATCTAGAAGATGCGGTGTCTCCGAATGACAAAATTAGTGCAAGGAAAAATATTATTAAAGCACTTAATGAAATTTCCTGGAAAGAAAAAGGTAAAACTATTTCAGTTAGAATTAATAGTTTAGATACTCACTATATGTATAGCGATTTAGTCGAATTAGTTGAACAGGCTGGTGAAAATATTGATACAATTTTAGTTCCAAAAGCAGGAACCAGCAGTGATGTGTACATGGTTGATTGTATGCTTACACAAATAGAAACCAATAAAAAAATAAAAAAAAAAATTGGAATTGAATGTCTTATAGAAACAGCTTTAGGTATGTCGAATATAAAAGAAATTGCAAAATCAAGCGAACGACTGGAAGCATTGCATTTTGGTGTGGCTGATTATGCTGCAAGTTTACGAGCCAGGACAACAGTCATTGGTGGTTTAAATTCAGATTACCCTGGTGATCAATGGCATCATGGTCTTTCTCAATTAGTTTTAACCTGTAGAGCTTATGGCCTAAGAGCTATTGATGGACCGTTTGGAGATTTCAATGATCCTGATGGCTACATCGCTGCAGCAAAAAGAGGAGCTGCTATAGGAATAGAGGGTAAATGGGCAATTCATCCTTCTCAAATTGAACTAGCAAATAAAGTATTTTCACCACTTGAGACAGAGGTCAATAAAGCAAAAAGAATTTTAGAAGAATTAAAAAAGGCTGAGAAAGAAGGCAAAGGTGCTGCTCAACTTGACGGGAGGATGATTGATGCGGCCTCAGCTAGAATGGCAGAAAACATTGTAAAAATTGATAACTTAATTTCATCAAGGTAAAAATGGATATTCACGAGTATCAAGCAAAAAAAATATTGTCAGATTTTGGAGTTAAGATTCCAAGAGGAGGGATAGCTTATAGTCCTGAAAATGCTGAAAACAAAGCAAGAGAAATTGGTGGTTCCAAATGGGTTGTTAAAGCTCAAATACATTCAGGAGCAAGAGGAAAAGCTGGTGGTATTATTATATGTGACTCTCCACTAAAGGTTGCTCAAGCAACAGATAAATTACTTGGAAAAAAACTCGTTACAATTCAAACTGGTCCTGAAGGCAAAATTGTAAATAGAATTTATATTGAAGAGTCTACCGACATTGAAAGAGAATTGTACCTTGGATTAGTTTTTGACAGAGGCTCTGAAAGTATCATGGTTGTTGCTTCAACAGAAGGCGGTATGAGTGTTGAAGAAATTTCTAAAGAAAAACCTAAGAGTATTATTAGAGCTAAAATTGAAGTTGCAGTTGGTATGCAGAATTTTCAGGCAAGAGAACTTGCATTTGCTTTAGGTATAGAACCTGACTTGATTCAGGTCGCCTCTGAAACAATTATAAATTGTTATAAAGTTTTCAGTGAACTTGATGCAACTATGGTTGAGATTAATCCTCTCGTCATATCTAAACAAAAAGAAATATTAGCTTTAGATTGTAAAATGAGTTTCGATAACAATGCAATGTTCAGGTTAAGTGAGATTTCAGAGCTAAGAGATAAAACTCAAGAAGATCCAAAAGAAGTTTACGCATCTGATCGAGGTTTAAATTATGTAAGTTTAGATGGAAACATAGGTAATATTATAAATGGAGCAGGTCTTGCGATGGCATCTATGGATATGATTAAATTAGCAGGAGGCAGCCCTGCGAACTTTTTAGATGTTGGCGGTGGTGCAACCCCTGAAAAAATTGTTAAAGCATTCAAATTAATTACCATGGATAAAAAAGTCGAAGTTATTTTAGTAAATATTTTTGCAGGTATTAATAGATGTGATTGGGTAGCGGAGGGAATAATACAAGCTTTAAAAAAAATTGAAGTTAAAGTTCCTCTTGTTATCAGATTAGCCGGTACTAATGTTGAGAAAGGAAATAAAATTTTAAAAGAAAGTAAGTTAAATTATATAGAAGCACATACCTTGGAAGATGCAGCCAACAAGGCCGTCAATGCAATAAAAAAAAAATAGCATGGCAATACTCATAGATAAGAGTTCAAAAATTTTAATTCAGGGATTTACTGGAAAAATGGGAACATTCCATGCTGAAGAGATGATTAAATACGGATCGAATGTCATAGGTGGTGTAACACCTGGTAAGGGTGGACAGAAGCATTTAGAAAGGCCCGTTTTTAATACTGTTAAAGAAGCAGTTAAAAATACAGGTGCTAATGTAAGTATTTTGTTTGTGCCCCCTGCTTTTGCTGCAGACTCAGCCATGGAAGCGGCTGATGCAGGTATTAAAATTTGTGTTGCTATCGTAGACGGTATACCGGCTCACGATATGATTAGAATTAAACGATATATGAGAAGGTACACAAAAAATTCTAAAATGACTTTAGTTGGACCTAATTGTGCTGGTATTATTAGTCCCGGTAAGTCGATGCTTGGAATAATGCCAGGTCATATTTACAAAGAAGGTAGAGTTGGAATAATTAGTAGATCTGGAACTCTTGGTTACGAGGCAGCGCAACAATTAAAAAACCTTAATATTGGTGTCTCAACTAGTGTTGGCATTGGTGGTGATCCAATTAACGGAAGTTCATTTAGAGATATTATAGAAAAATTTGAAACAGATGATGAGACGGATGTTGTTTTAATGATTGGTGAAATTGGTGGACCTCAAGAGGTGGCTGCAGGAGAATTTGTAAAAAAAAATATGAAAAAACCAGTGGTTGCCTATATAGCAGGTTTAACTGCACCTAAAGGAAGAGTGATGGGACATGCTGGGGCAATTGTTTCTGCTTATGGGGAAAGCGCTATGGAAAAAGTAGAAATTTTAAAAGATTGTGGAATTACAATTTCAAAAAACCCATCCGTTATGGGCGATACTGTTAAAATGGTATTAGGCAAATTAAAAAATTAATTATAGGTTTTTAATTTTAGAAATTTAGCCAGTATTTTTCATGGCAGCAGCAATACCTGCAATAGAAGTCATTAAAGCATCGTCGAGATATTTTTTATCTTCTTTATTATATCTTTTATTATTTATCTTATTCATAATATTTGCTTGTAATATATTTAACATTTCTGTGTAATTATTTCTTACAAATAAAGTTTTTCGAAATTTCTTTCTCTCTTTAATTATTTCTTTTGGTGTAATTTTATTATGCAAGCTTACCAATTTATGAAATTGGAAACGTAATTTTTCACCTATTTTTTTTAGTGAATTATCAGCTAAATTATTTTCATAGATCGCTGAAATTTCTGTATCAACTTTAGAAATTACCATGTCTAATATATCCATTGTAGAATTAAAAAACGCCCAATTCTTCTCCATATCATTTAAAGTTTTAGAAAATTTTTTCATTGATGCATATTTTAAAGCCTCGGTTGTTCCTAACCAAGCTGGTAACATTAGGCGGATTTGTGTCCATGCAAAAACCCAAGGAATAGCTCTTAGACCTTGAATATTATCGATATCTTTTCTTTTGGAAGGTCTTGAGCCAATTGAAAGTTTAGCTAAAGGCTCATGTGGTGTTACTGTTTTAAAATATCTAACAAAATCCTCACTTGTATTAATATCTTGTCTATAAGCTGAGGTTGATATCTCCGACATTTTTTCAATTAAATCTCTCCAATTCTTTTTGGGTCTTGGAGGTGGATTTAATGTCGCCTCCATTGCTGCTCCAATGTAGCTGCAAAGATTGTATTCAGCTAAAGGTTTGTAACCGTATTTTTGCTGAATAACTTCACCTTGATCTGTAATTCTAATTTTTCCATCAACGGTTCCTGATGGTAACGATTTCATTGTGGCTTGAATTGGTCCACCTCCTCTACCAGGGGAGCCGCCTCTACCATGAAAAAAATTTAACTTAACTTTGTACTTTAAAGCTAAATCCTTAAGTTCCTCTTGGGTTTTAAATTGATACCAACTGGCTGATAGTTTTCCAGCATCTTTACTTGAGTCTGAATAACCAATCATAACCTCTTGTTCATTATTAATTAATTTACGGTACCAGGGTAATTTAAATAAATTTTCCATCACTTGTTTTGCATTTTTCAAATCCTCTAATGACTCAAATAATGGAACAACTTTAAGTAATGTTTTTATTTTGGCTTGTTTTTGCAAGAAATATACCTCAAGAATATTTGAACTACTTGAGGTCATAGAAATAACATAAGTGCCAAGACATGCTGAAGGTTGCTTAGCTATTTCGCAAAAAGTTGCCCAAACCTCCTTATTTTCAGGATTTTTTATTGCAATTTTATTTACGAAAAGTCTTTTTTGTTTAATTAATGATGAAAGTAAATTTATCTTTTGAATTTCAGAAAATTCTAAATAATTTTTTTTGTAATTTTTTTTAAAAATTTCAATTAATAATTTTCTGTGTCGAGAGGACTCCTGTCTTATATCAATTTTTGCTAAACTGATGCCAAAACATTTAACCCTTCTTATTAAATCTAATACAATTGAATCTGCCGCGTGTTTTGCTCCGTTTAACAGTAACGAGTCCCTTACTATTCTTAAAGGCTCTTCTATTTCCTTTTTATCTTTTAATAATTTTGATTCATCCAAAGGTTTGTTTAAATTAAGATGATCCTCAATTAGTAAATGAGTCAATTTTACTTTATCTCTAATTGGTCTTAAAAAAACTCTATAAGGTTCAAAACTTTTTCCAGAAAAATCCCTAATTTTTGTTGAACACTTTTCCATAGATAGGTCTTGAATTAATTGAGTTAACTCTCTCTCATACAATTTTGCAGCTTGCCATCTTGAATAAAGGATTACTTTTTTAGTAATTTCCGACGTTACGTAAGGATTGCCATCTCTATCTCCCCCCATCCAAGATCCAAACTTGATTGGATTAAAATCCTTTGGCAAATCGAGACCTATTTTTTTTCTAAAAATATCATTTAATCTTTTATGGACCTTAGGAATAGTATCCCACAAGCTATCTTCAATTACTGCAAGTCCCCATTTAGCTTCATCTAAAGGTGATGGCTTAACTCTTTTAATGTCATCTGTTTTCCAAATGATTGAGATTTCATTGTAAAGTTTTTCTTCTAGTTTCTTTAATTTTGTTGGATATTTTTTAAATAGTTGTCTCTGCTCTAATAAATCAATTAACTTTGCATATTTTTGGATAAGAGTTCGTCTTTTAACCTCTGTTGGATGTGCGGTTAAAACAATGCCTATATCTAAGTTATTAATATTTTCGAAAATTTTATTTTCTGAAAGATTTTTTTTTCTAAATAGATTGTCAATTATATCCTCTATAAATAAATTTTGATTTTTATTATTTTCAGGAAAGTTTTCGTAATCATTAAGTTTTCTAGAAGCATCAAAAGACTCTGCTAAATTCATTAAATTTAAAATATGCGCAAAAGACCTTGTTAATTTAAATATCTGCTCAGGGGGAAGTTTTTTAATCTGATAAGAAATTTTGGAGAAAATTTTACCCCTATTTTTGTCGTATAGAGATGCTTTAGAGAGTATCCTTAAATTCTCAACTTTCTTAAAAAAGATGATGCCTTCGTTATCTCTTATAACGTTACCAAGAATTGTTCCTAATAATTTTATATCCTCTCTTAAAAGTTTTGTAGGTATTCTTTCGTAATATAAATCTCTTTTTTTCATCCTAATATAAACTTTTTAATGTCGCTTTATACTAAAGGTTAAGTGATGAGGGAAAAATTTAATTAATTATTTTAAAAATAACTTCATTTCTTTTTAAAAACCAAGGGATCCAAGGAGCATTATATCCTGCATAAATTGCTGGCTCTTCGATTCTCATTCCTTTTTGTTTGATATAATTTCTTAACTTTAATTCATTCTCTTGAATGTTGCTATCGCTTAATAAACCTGAAAACGTAATTACAATTACTTTTAAGTCATTATTATTTTTAATTTGAATATTTGTGTTATCTGGCTGAGGTACAGTTTTAAGATCAAATTTTTTTGGAACTACAAAAGATACATTCCATTTGCTATCTCCTGAGCTTTTTTGCATTACTGGTATTGTCATTGAAATACTTTCTTTATTTTTATTTTCACCACTTATGTATTTAAATAAAAATCTAAATCCCTTATTAATTGCTTCTTTTCTATCGCCTTCTACTTCGATAGATGCTGTTAAAAAATTTTTATATTGTCTTACCTCAATTTCATCGTCTCGTTGCAAAACAATAAAATCTGGTTCTTCATTTGCCATAATGGTTGAGGTAATGATTATTAAAGAAAAAAATATTCCTCCAATAAATTTAATAAAATAGTTTAAAATCATCCCAAATTAAATCTGAAGCTACCCAAACAAGGCTTAAAATTCCAAGCCAGCCGACCCATCTATTTTCTTTAATGTAAGTAGTTATTGCATTTGCAAGCGTTATCATCATTATTATTGAAAGAGTTAACCCAAAAATTAATAAGGTGTAATTTGTTTTTGCAGCGCCCGCAACGGCGATAGCATTATCAAAACTAATAGTTAGATCAGCAATAATGATACTAATTATTGCTTTTCTATAACTTGTTTTATCGGTTTCTTTGATCTTTTTTTTTATCGCAATTGTTTGCTCTGGATTTTTTAAAATATCACCATAAAGTCTCCAAGCCATATAAAAAAGTAAAAGTCCTCCAAACGTTCGAACTCCTGCAAATTGCAAAAAATAGGCTATTAACACAGCAAAAATAATTCTAAAAATAACCGCTAAAGTGGTTCCAATAATTAAAACTTTTTTTTTTATTTTAGGATCAAATTGAGAAGCAATAAGACCAATTACAACAGCATTATCTGCTGATAAAACCATGTCGATAAGTATGATTTTTAAAGTAAGCCGAATATCATCTGCAAAAAATTCCATGTATATTTATAACAGTAAAAAAATTACTATTCAAAATTATTTATATACTTTTTTTAAAATATAATTTTAAAATTTTTCGAATTCTTTAAGATCACCTAAATGAAGTTCTAAAGCCTTAGCTGAAATACTAACCTCATATACAAACAACATAATTGCAATTCCAAGTAATAATACCCCTACCCCAAAAGATGTGAAAGCAAGTAGGTTAAATTGAAGATAATGAGAGGGCACAGAGACTAAATTAAATAAAAAACTAAATCCTGAAAGTATTTGAGTTGTTTTGATTAACTTTATTCTAAGTGCAAGAGTTTGTAGTTGCGCCAAATATCGCTGACCAGTTTGAGAGTTAGTATCAATTTTTTTATTGATTATTTCATCATGTATTTTTCTTGTAAGGGCAGCACATGAATTGTACCGGTTAGTAAAGTTTGTCATCATTAAAGGAATGGCTGGGAAAAGAAGCGCAGGATATATATAGAAGTTTTCCATTTTTTTTTAAATTATTTTATAAGGTTAAGTAAAGCGATGAATAAGAGTTATCTTCTCGCTAATATTGATTTTTTGATTGATGCGCCAAGACTATATTTAGGATCAACCATATTTCCAAGTCTTACCCTTCCACATTGAGTTAATAAAAAATAAGCCTCTAATTTATCGTACCCCCAGTCCGAAACCATCCAGTTTATAAGATCTTTATAAGCTCTTCTAACTGCATCTTCCATCGGCCTTCCACTTCCAATTGACATATAAAATCTATCATTTTCTAATCTCGGATTAGCGATTGTCCATCCTTTAATTAAGTCTACTTGAATTGTGGTTGTTGTTGGATGCTCGATTGCAACTCCACATAACTCTCCATCTCCTTGAGCCGCATGACAGTCACCGAGATATAGATATGCCCCTTCTTTATTTACAGGTAGATAAATAATTGTATTAGTTGCAACATCTGGAACATCCATATTTCCTCCGTAGTAGTCAGGTTGCAAAGATGTTATTGCCTCAATTTCAGGTGAGGTTCCAATCGTACCTATAAAAGGCTCATAAGGTAAAGTTAATTTTTTCGACCAGTGAACACCTTTTTTATCAATAACTAATTTTTTTACTTTCTCGGGAAGCGAAGGGTTTAACATTGCAGTATCAGCTGTTCCAACCAACCCACCAAAATCTGGAATTAAACAAGTGGTACCGACGGGTTGTTTTCCTCTCGGTTTAATTGATTTGATATAAACTGCTAAAGTATCCCCTTTACGTGCACCCTCCACGTAGATCGGACCATTTTGTGGATTCAAAAAAGGAAAATTTAAAATTTTACTTGGTTTGTCAGTTGTTTTTTTAATCTTTCCTTCAAAAGCATCGTGAGTTTCAGCTGTTATAACAGCGCCTGGTTCAACATGAATAACAGGGTTGGCATAAGGACCGTATACATAATGATAGTTGCCTTGCTCTTCCTCCGTAATTGTATATTTTTTTTTAGGTTTTCCCTTAGCAAGTCCCTTTTTAGACATTATCGATGTTTTTAACCAACTCATAATTTAATTCTCTAGACTTAATAATTTTTTTGCTTTTGCAATGTCTCTTAATTCTACAGAAGAAATCTTAGATATTATTCTTCCTTTGTCAACAATAAGACAATTTGAATTTAATTGACTAATGAATGATATATTTTGTTCAACTATAACAAAAGCTGTTTTTAATTCCCTGGATATTTTTTCAATTGTCCCCCCAATAGACTTTACAATTGACGGCTGTATTCCCTCCGATGGTTCATCCAAAAGTATTACTTTTGGTTCTGAAACTAAAGCTCTTGCAATTGCAAGCTGTTGTTGTTGACCACCACTCAATGAACTTCCAGGATCATTTTTTTTTTCCTTTAAGATAGGAAAAATTTTATAAACATTGCTAATTTTATCCTTTGAGTTTATTTTTTTTCTAACTAACACGGGTAGTAAAATGTTTTCCTCAACACTTAAAGATGATAAAATTTCTCTTCCTTGGGGTACATAACTTAATCCTAACAAAGATCTTTCTGAAGAATTTTTGTTATTAATATTTTGATTATCTAGTTTTAAATTGCCAGATTTTATAGGAATTATACCCATTATTGACTTAAGTAAGGTGCTTTTGCCAACCCCATTTCTTCCAGTAATTAATATAATTTCTCCTTGCTTAATTGAAAAAGAGAATGAATTTACTACTACTGTTGACCCATAACCAGCTGAAATATTTTCAATTTCTAGAATTTGATTTTGCATTATGAAACTCCAAGATAAATATCTGATACTTTTTTATTAGACAAAACTTCTTTAGGATTGCTTTCAAAAAGTAATTTACCAAGATGCAAAACTGATACCGTTGTTGCAATTTGTTTTAAAATTTCCATATCGTGCTCTACAATTACAAAAGTTACCCCCTCCTTATTTAAATCCTGTATTATCTCTCCAGTTTTTTTTGTCTCTTCAAAAGATAAACCTGCCGTAGGTTCATCTAGAAAAATCAGTTCTGGCCTTGAAATTGAACATAAAGCAATATCTAACCACTGTTTTTTTCCGTGTGATAAGTCTCCCGCAATTAAATCTTGATCTTTATCCAGGCCAAATCTTTCTAGAAATGATTTAATTGCTGTTTTAAATTTTGGATTAATAGCTAAAGTCAAATTTTCTTTAACCGTAAGTTCGCTAAATATTGATGGTGCTTGAAATTTTACTCCCATCCCCAGTTTTATTCTCTCAGATAGAGATAGTTTTTCAATATTGTTGTTTTTAAACAATACAATGCCAGAATTTAATGTGTGAATGCCAATTATCATTTTAAATAAAGTACTTTTACCCGCACCATTAGGTCCAATAATAAATCTAATATCGCCCTTGTTAATTTTTAAGGAAATATTATCAACAGCAGTGAAACCACCAAATTTTTTACTAACCGATCGAACCTCTAAAAGACTCATAATCTATTTTTTGTTGAAAGTTTATTTGATAAGAATCTTTTCAGCATTAAAATGATGCCATCTGGAAAATATCGTGTTACAAAAACAAGAATGAGGCCCATAACAATTATGGCATATTGAGCACCATCAATTGCCAAAGCCTGCGAGATATAAACTAGAAAAATACAACCTAAAAAAACTGAAAAGAAATCTCTTTTACCACTCGCAGCAACCCAGATAACTGGCATTGCAGCAGCAATTAAACCCATAGACGATGGAGTTATATACCCTCCCCAATTTGTATATAAAATTCCACTTAGACCTGCAAATAAAGCAGACAAAGTAAATGCAATCATTTGAATTTTTTTTACATTATGTCCTAAACTTTCTGCTCGTACTCTGTCTTCTTTTGAAGCAAGTAATATTAAACCAAAACTAGATTTTTTTAATTTATAAAGAAGCCAAAGGGAGACAATTGCAAGAAGTACAATAAAATAATATTGGCCCATTCCTTGCAAATAAAATTTATATTCACCAAGGCTTATTCCAAGCGGAGGCATGCCTTGCATTCCATTAAAACCATTTAACCTCGCTTTCCCTATAGCCCACTCTGGGCCAGCAGTTTGCGCCATGAATGTTTCTAAAACAAGAGTGATCGATAGAGTAACAATTCCAATAAAAACGTCATAAATTCCGCCATAAAACAAAAAATAACCAACGATCATTCCAAAAATTGCGGTGATGAATAGTGCTAATATTGGAGACCATATTCCAACTGCAAAGGTATCTGCAAAGTTTATACTAATTATTGCAAAACTATATCCTGCTAAACCAAAAAAAGCGGTTTGACCAAAACTTAAAATCCCACCCATTCCCCATATCAAAGCTAAACCTAAAGAGATAAAAGTCCATAGCATGAAGTATGAAATATTATTTAAATAAAAATCATCTAGTAAGATTGGAATAATTAATAAAAATAGAAAAGTAGAAACTATAAAAATATTATCTTTTTTAATCATTTTATTTTTTTAGTCTAGTAAGCAATCCACTAAAACCGCTTGGTAAAAAACGTATAATTAAAATTACCGAAAATAATAAAGCTAATATTCCAATAGTTGCGTGATAATATGAGGTTACTGAAGTTTGCATTAAACTTAAAAAGGTTGCAGCCGGAATCAGCCCAATAAATGGACTTGCACCCGCGGTTACAACAGTAACAAAAGCACTGACTATAAATGCTTGACCAATGCTTGGGACAATTGTCATGGTAGGTGCATAAATTGCACCAGTTAATCCAGCTAGAGCAGAACCAATGCAAAATGTTATTGTATAAACCTTATCAACTTTAACCCCTAATGCTGATGCGATTTGAGGATTTTCGATAGTTGCTCTTGCAAGAGTTCCAAAATTACTCTTTAAAAATAAAATATATAGTAAAATTAAAATCAAAATTGAAATGATTATCAATAATAATCTATACTGAGAGTAAGAATATGCTCCTAATTGAAAATTACTTAAAGGAGTTTGTAAACCCTCAAAGGAAGGTCCAAAAATTACTAAAAAAGATTGTGAAACAATTAAACTAATTCCCCAAGTTGCAACTACTGAATCTAGGGGTCTGCCATATAAATGCCTAATAATAATTCTCTCTAAAACATAACCGAATGCGATTGTTATTAAGACGCCAAAAAACATAGCAATTGGCAAAGGTAACTTTAAAATCTTTGCAGAGACTACGGTTCCATAAGCTCCGATTGTAATAAATTCGCCGTGAGCTAAATTAATAATTTTCATCATTCCAAAAATTACTGCTAGCCCAATCGCAGCTAACAACAAGAAAGAAAGTGCATCACCAAATTGATAAAATGTATTAAATAAAAAAATCATAGATTTAACATAGGGGCTTTTTTTTTATAAAGCCCCCATGTGAATTTACCTAATAGTAATTTACCTTATTTTTTCGGTGGTTTGCTTGGTGTATACTGACTAAAGTCATCTTTTTTTGTAAGATCACAGCCAGATTGTCCTAACCAGTAGGGCTGTATGTCTTTCCAAACTTTTGGTATTTCAACTTTATGATCTTTTCCAACTCGAACGAGGAAAATATTATGACTACCATGATGACTTTTTGGATCAATTTTAACTACACCAGATGGCCCGTCAAAACTAATTCCTGTCTCTAAAGCTTTTCTTACCTTAACTTTATCAGTACTACCTGCTTTAGCTACTGCTTTAACATACAGATTAATCGCATTGTAAGCATTTGCAGACTCCATATTAATGTATGGCTCTTTTGGATATAAAGCTCTGAAACGTTTCACAAAGTCTTTACTTTTATCGTGAAATTCACCACTTTTTATAACATCATGAACTTCTTCAATATAATTAACAGTAACAAACATGTTCTCCAAAGCTGGAGGCTTGAAACGCTTGTGCTCATATGCTTGCCCAACGTTAACTGATGTTGCCATAGGAATTTTTAACCCTGCTGAAGCTTGTTGCTCATAAAAAGAAGCTTGTTTTGCACCAACAAGTAATGTCATCAATACATCAGGTTTAGCTGCTTGTATTTTTTTTATTGTTTGACTAAATTGAGAAACATCAAGAGGAATAAATTCTTCTCCAACCATTGTTCCACCATTTTGTTTGACAATGTTTCTCACCCACTCTGCAGATATTTGACCAAAGTTATAATCAGCTGCTATTGTGTAAACTTTCTTTCCATATTTTTCCATCATCCATGGAACTAAAGTGCTGAATTGTTGCTCAGGAACTGCACCTGTAACAAATACGTTAGCATCACACACTCCGCCTTCGTATTGATTATTATAAAAATAAAGCATTCCTGCTTTATCAATTATTGGTCGAATTGCTTCTCTAGAAGCGCTTGAAAATGCTCCAAAAATTACATCGACTTTATCTTTTTCAATAAGTCTTCGAGCGAACTCTTGAAAACGAGTATTATCTGATTGTGTATCGTATCTTACAATTTCAAGTTTTCTTCCTAAAACTCCACCTTTAGCATTTATTTCTTTGACTGCCATTTCGTAGGCATGAATTTTTGGAACAACTGCAATTGCAAAATTTCCTGTCTGATCTTCTAATATTCCAAGTTTAATTGTTTGAGCAGAAACTGTGTTTCCTCCAAACAACAAAACTGCAAATAAAAAAGATAAGAGTATTTTTTTTATCATTGTTTCTCCGTTTTTTTTTAAAAGTATACGCCTAAAAAATATAAATTAAAAAATAAAATTTTTAAATACAACCTTTGGTTGTTAATGATAAAATAAATTATGAATAATTATTTAAGTAGCAATGCAACTTTTCAAAGCTGAGAGAATTTTTTCCTTAGGTAAGTTTTTTCCTATAAAAACAATTTTACTCTCGCGCTGCTCATTCTTACCCCATTTTGCTCCATCAACAGCTCCCATAATCATG
>Ga0194129_10006586_pt1 | contig 14156 bp, 15 predicted proteins | sample TA2KigCa35mmetaG_FD_150862 | JGI IMG/M metagenome (GOLD analysis project Ga0194129, IMG submission 150862) | Freshwater microbial communities from Lake Tanganyika, Tanzania - TA2015038 Kigoma Deep Cast 35m | ecosystem: Environmental > Aquatic > Freshwater > Lake | place: Tanzania: Lake... | reverse complement strand
ATGTTATTAGAATAATTTTTTAAAAAATTATTTAACAAATCAATATTTATATTATCTTCAACATTATCTGAATATGTCTTTGTTTTACCATTCAAAAATATAGATGTATAATTAAATTTTTTTTTACACCATCCTTCACCAATACCATTGTCACCCCAATCTAATTCTTTATATTTTCTAATAATTGAACGATGAATAATATTAGTATAATTATTAGATAACTGTATAACTAATTCTTCCATATTATGATATATTTATATTTATAAAAATGTTTTTATAGTAATAATTTTAATCAATTTTTTTCTAATCAAATTTTAATATAAAAAGAAAATACTAAATATATATATCCAAAATGGGAATTAAAAACTTAAAAGTTATTATAAATAGTCATTGCAAAAATGCAATTAATTATCGTAAATATGAATGTTATCGTGGAATAAAAGTAGCTATTGATTTATCTATTTTTTTATATAAATATTTATATAACAATAATGATCATTTAGAAGGTTTGACAAGATTAATATTGAAATTATTAAAATATCAAATCATTCCAGTATTTGTATTTGATGGTGAACCACCTGAAGAAAAAAACAATACTTTACAAGAAAGAAAAGAAAAAAAGGAAATATTAAATATCCGTAAAAATGTTTATGAATCTTGTTCAAAATTAGAACTTGAAAACAATACATTTGAAGAATTTAAAGAAAAAATAGATAAAATGATGAAAACTGATAAATTTGTCTTTGATGATGTTGAATTAAACTTAATGTTTAATAAATCAAAAGATGAATTAATTAATGAAGCTGATAAAATTAAACGTAAAATTATTTATGTAAATCAGTCTCATATTGATTCTAGTAAAAAATTATTTGATTTATTTGGTATTCAATATATTCATGAAGAATGTGAAGCTGAAGGATTAATGTCAGTTTTATGTAAAAGAGGTATTGTTCAAGCATGTATGTCAGAAGATATGGATACTTTACCATGTGGTACAACAATGTTATGGAAAAGTGTATCAACTGATAAAGCAGGATTAGAAGAATATTGTTTGGAAGGTATTTTAAATGGTTTGGAATTAACACAAGATGAATTTATTGATGTTTGTATTTTATGTGGTTGTGATTATACTGAAAAAATAAATGCAATTGGTCCAGTTAATGCCTTAAAAATCATCAAAAAATATAAAAATATTGAAGCATTTTTGGAAGATAATACTAAATATACAATTCCAGAAAATTTTATAAATAATTTTCAAAGAGCAAGATATTTATTTAATAATCCAATTAGTGATGAAATTTATGAAAAAATAAATAAAGATATAAAATGTAATAAACCAAATATTGTTGATTTAATTGAATTTTTAAAAAAAACAAGTTTAAAAAATAAATATTTTCAAGAAATTGAAACTGAATTAATTAATTATTATTTAAATATTGAAGGAATTTATATGATGGACACATCTGTATCAAGTCCAACAAAAAAAACAAAAAAACAAAAACCACAATTTAAAAATTATATCAAAAATAAAGATAATTCAAGTTCAAAAATGATTACTGATTTTTTCAAAGTCATTTAAGGAAATAAAAGATAAAAGATAAAAGATAAAAGATAAAAGATAAAAGATAAAAGATAAAAAATATAAAAAATATAAAAAATAAAAACAATTTATAAATATTATATATTTTTATAATATTTATATCAGATAACAAATATATTAATTTATATTTAAACAACAGTTACTGAAGGAGTAGCAGTAGTCTTGGGGAGAAAGTGCTTCTTTAAAAAGGTTTGGAGATTAAAGAAAGTAACAACTTCATTTCCAGATTGAAGTAAAGCAGATAACTTGGTATCAGGAACAATTTGCTTCTTGTTAGCAGGATTTTGTAAGTTTTGAGCCTTTACATATGCAATAACCTTAGAAGTAACTTCAGTTCTTGCAATTTGTTGGTCGTGTCCAAGACCTAAGAAATCAGCAAGAGCAGGAGTAATAGGAGAAGCTTGTGCAAATCCAGAAGCAGTCTTCTTAGCACCACCCTTCTTCTTTTGCTTGGATTCTCTCTTCTTTGATTCCTTTCGTTCCTTCATAACTTCCTTTTCTAAAACCTTTAAGTTAGAATGAAGAGTCTTCATGACATTTTGAACATCTTGGAATTGACTTAATAACTTCTTGAATAAAAGTTCAGTGCTTGATTCTTCAGTAGAAGGAGTTTCAGTTGCAGAAGTTTCAACAGTTGCAAGTTCTTGAGTTTGAGTTTGAGTTTGAGTAGGAGGAGGAACAACTACTTCAGGTGCAGATAATTGAACAGTAGTAGTTTCAGTTGTATTTTCAGTTTTAGTCATCTTCTTAGATTTAGTTCCAGTTGTTGATTTAGTACCAGCCATTTTATTATATTCATTACTTAGGAATTATTTTTTTAAATAATACGCATTACTTAAAAAAACTATATTTTTATTTATTTTTTTATATTTTTTTTATATATTTATCTCTTATATTTATAAAAATGTCATCAAAATTAAAAACTAGATTACTTTCAAAAGTTTCACAAGTTGCAAAATCAACAAATGGTAATCATAAACAAGCATTACAATCATTATTGAATAATAAATCAGTTCAAAATGCATTACCCAAAGGTTCAAGAGATATAATGAATAATTTATTAAATGGAAATCATAAAAATGCAATAAGTTCTATTATAAATAATCCTAATATTCAAAAAAAATTACCAGAAGGTTCTAGTGATGTTATGAATAATTTATTAAAAGGAGACCATAAAAGTGCATTTAATTCATTATTAAATAGTCCATTAATTCAAAGTAAATTACCACAAGGTTCAAGTAATATTATTAAAAATTTATCAAATGGAAAAACTACTAATGCTGTTAAAAGTTTAGTAAGTAATCCAGAAATTATGAATAAATTACCAAAAGGAACCAGTAATATTATAACTGATTTATCAAATGGAAATCATAAAAGTGCTATTAGTTCATTATTAAATAATCCTACTATATCAAGTAAATTACCAAGTAATACCAAAAATATAATGAGTGATTTATTAAACCAAAAACATAAAAATGTTATGCAAGAATTATTAAAAAATAAAGCAGTTTCAAAAGAATTTACACCAAACTTAACAAATACAATGGGTAAAATATTAAATGAAGATCATGAAGGTGCCCTTAAATCACTCATTAAGAATAATAATGTTAAACAAATAATAAATTCATCTAATTCAGTAAATGTAATGAAAGAAAAAATAGATGAATTAAGAAAAAAGAAAATTACTTTAATAGAAAATAAAGAAGTATTAATTCAAACAGAAATTAATGAAATAAATAAAATTATAAATTATATTGACACAAAAATACAAACTCTAGAAAACTCTCAAAAAAATAAATAAATAAAATAATAAAAAAACCTAATATAATATTATGACAAGTGAATTAACAAAATTATTAAAATTAGATAAAGACTTATATGGTGAAAAAAAAGAATTATTAATGGAAAGTTTAGAATTATTAAAAAGTAAATCTTTGGGTAAAACTGTTGATACACCTGGATTATTTCAACAAATAAAAAACTTTTTTCATTCTGAATTTTATAAATTTATAAAAAAATATTTATTTTTAATTATATTATTGACAATTATATTTTATATAATCATATATATAAATAATAATTCAAATTTATCATTGATTGTTTCTGAAACAAAAATATTGTTTTATATTGTTTTATTTTTTCTATGTATTGTCATAAATGATATATTATCAACTCCACAAGAAAATTTAAATAAATTTATATCAATCATTATTATTTCATTAATATTTATTTATTTATCAAATTTTTTAATAGAAAAATATGTACAAAACAGTACATATAAACAAAAATTAATATATTCATTACTTGGAGGATTAACTATTAGTATAATAACAATTATAATAATATATTTTACATTTGAAAGACAAGATTCTCTTCAAGCATTTTCATTATATCAAAATTTCAATAATGGAATAAATAAAAATTTTTATTTTATGATATTTATTTTTATTTATGTTCATATATATCAAACTTTATTTTATTATACTGATTGGAATACATATTTAAGTGATATATTATCACCTACTATATTAGGAGCTTATTTACTATTTTTTGTATATTGTATAATGATATTTTTAGCTGCAAAAATAAAAATAATAAATAATAAACAATATTTAAATATGTTCATTGCATTATTTGCAATAACAATTTTAATGATAATATTAAATGGTTATATATTTTTACATAGTTCAACAAATATTTGTGACACAAATCAAGAAAATACAATACAACAACAAAATATTATAGAAAGAATTACAATTTGTATTATTATAAGTATTATAATAGTATTATGGTTAGATGATACAAGAAATTGGCATGAATTAGGTTCAATTTTATATTTATTTGCTTCAATTATAACATTTGCTTGTATATTATATTATTCTAAAGAATATCCTTCAATTAGTGGTATTAGTACATGGTTATTTATAGAATGGATAATATTATTTTATAGACAAAATGCAAATTCAAAACATTCATTTCATTTTTCTTTTATGAAAACTTAAATAATAAATTCTTTTTTTGTAATTAAAAAATAATCATTATTAATCACTTCAACATTTATTCTAAAAATTTTTCTTTTATGTATTTCATTTGGAAATTCACTTTCAAAAAAACAATTTTTATTTGTAATTTTAAAAAATATTGATTTATTAGATTCATTTATTAAAACAAGTGATATATTTGATATAATAGTATTTAAACTATATATAAAAGATATATCAAAATTAATAAATGATTTACTTGTATTATATTCATTTGGAATAATTATATAAAATGAATTTGAATCTTTAATATCTAAATCAATATTTAAAACTTTTATTTTATTTTTTTCAGTATCTTTTAAATTTTGAAAATTTTCAGTTGTACCATTTTTTATTGGTTGTAATTTATTAACTTCATTTTCTATAAAAACATTATTTGGTATATCTATTTGTATATACTCTGGATGTGTTGATAATAAAGATAATCCATATTTTTCACTAAATCCATAAAAATTCTCATTATCATACATTAATAAACCTGGAACCATTTTATTTTGCATACCAATACTAATACCCTTTTTAAAAACACCACCACCATCACATGTTAATGCAGAAAATATATAATCTTCGGTGTTATCTTCATTTTCAACTAACAAAACATCTTTAGTATCTAATATTCTAAGTGTTTTTGTAAAAATATCTCTTTGATTTAACATTATTTTATATGAAAATAATTATAATTATATTTTTATATCAAAATTTTATTTTTTTTATAATTATAGAAAATGAATGAGTTTTTATTTGAAAATGATATTGATTCTTTTGTAAATATTTTTTTATATTTTATTGAATATATATTTTTTTATGATGATATTGAAGATTTTTTCAATAATAATTATTTATCATATTATTATAAAAATATTCATTTTATTGTTATTATGAGAATAAATAAAAGATATATACAATATAGAATAAATAATAAATCTTTTATTTATTTTGTAAGAGAACTAATTTATCCAAAATATAAAGACTTTTTTAGTGAAGATTTCAATATATTTCAATATATATGTAATGATAATTTATATTTTATTAATGATTTATTTGAATATAATTATTTATTTGAAATAATAGATGAAGAAATACAAGAAGAAATAAATGAAGAAATACAAAATAAATATAATTATACAAAAATGGAAGAAAATGATTAAAAATTTAATTTTTAACAAAAATGATATAAAAATAATAAATTAAATAATAATAGAGTATGACAGGGGGTTTATTACAACTTGCTGCCTATGGAGCACAAAATGTATATTTATCTGGAAATCCACAAATAACATTTTTTACTGCTGTTTATCGCAGATATACTAATTTTGCTATTCAAAATATACCCCAATATTTTAATGGAAATGGTGATTTTGGTCAAAAAGTATATTGTCAAATTGATAGAATTGGTGATTTAATGAATCAAACATTTTTAAGAATTAAATTACCATGTCTTACTGATTATAATCATACTGACAAAAATGGTAATTTAGTTGAATATTATTGGGTTAATTCTATTGGACAAGCTATTATAAAAATAGTAGAACTTGAAATTGGTGGTGTTGTTATTGATAGACAATATGGTTTATGGATGCAAATTTGGAGTGAATTAACAGTACCATTAAATAAACGTGAAGGTTTCAATAGTATGATTGGACAATCTCAAAATCCAATTAATTTTGACAATAATCAAGCATTAGATTTATATGTACCATTATATTTTTGGTTTTGTAGAAATATTGGTTGTTCTTTACCATTAATTGCTATTCAATCACAAGATGTAAGAATTAATGTAACATTTCGACAAGCTTCTGAATTAATTGTTTCTTCTGATGGTAAACCATTTACAGATGTTGATTGTCCACCCCTCACTATTACACAAACATATCTTGATGTTGATTATATTTTTCTAGAAGATGAAGAGAGAAAAATGTTCGCTCAAAATAATCATCAATATTTAATTGAACAATTACAAGTTTATGCTACTTCATTGACATCAAATGGTTTAAGACAGGACCCAACTGACCCAAATAAAATGACTAGAATACCTGATTTAGTTCAACAAATTTTTATGGAATTTAATAATCCTATCAAAGAATTATATTGGGTTATCCAAAATACTACTGTTTTATCTGTTTATCCTTATGGTGGTAATGAATGGTTTAATTTTTCAACTAGTTCATATAAAAATGGTATATTTAATGGTACTGACCCAATGATTAAAGCAAAATTTGTATTTGAAGGTCAAGATTTATTTGATACTAAAGATGCTAAATATTTTAGAACAGTTATACCTTATCAAAGACATACTAATATTCCTAATAATTTTATATATGTATATAGTTTTTCATTAAATCCTGAAGATTTTCAACCATCAGGAAGTTGTAATTTTAGTCGTATTGATAGTCAAGTATTATATATGGAAATATCAGATAAATTAATTAATCCTATTATTAGTATTTTTGCAGTTAATTATAACATATTAAATATATCTGGTGGTATGGCAGGTGTTGAATATACTAGTTAATTCAAAAAAAAAATGATTGTTATTTTTTTATAATTATATTTTTTATTATATCAAATATAATAAAAAATGAGCATTGAATCTCAAGTTATTATTAACAATATTATACCAAATGGTATATCTAAAAATATACCAGATGATACACAAAATAATACACAAGATAATACACAGGATGATACACAGGATGATACAAATGTCGAAATATATGATATGTATTATTTTCCATATAATGAAATTGATATATATAGTAGTCAATTTATTGATAAAGTATCAAAAATGATAACAAATTGTTTTTCATATATAAATAAAAATGATTATGATATAACATTAAAAAATATAAAGGCTATCATACCATATTATATGAATGACATTATTCTTCATAAACCAAATCTATTAAAGGTTCGAAATATTTTTTTGGCATGTCCAGATACAGAAAACCTTCATTTATTTAAAGGTTCAAAAATTGATAATAAAAACAGACTAATTATTGATTGTTTGTATTTGTATTTAACATATGTTTTATATAAACGTAAAATAATAACACTTACACAAACAAATCAAAATTATCATTTTATTATGAATACTGATTTTAATGAACTAAAAGAAATATTTTCAGTTCAATCAATTAAAAAAATGAATACTGAACAACATATTTATTCTGATTATTTTCCCTTTAAAACCATTAATTTTTCACGAGAATATACTGAAAAAAAAAGATTAATATATTTCACACATTATATGTCAGTTTTATCTTGTTTAACAAAAAATAAATGTCAATATTATTTCATTAAAATATGTGGAATTTTATCAAATTGTTCAATAGAACCACGTTATGTTAATGGAAGTTGTATGACTGATAAAACATCAGCAAGAGTAGCTATATTTATGTATATTTTTAATAAAATTTCAAAACCTAGTCAAAAATATACAAAAATTAATGTAGCAGAAAGTTTACTTTCTATTTCATCAATTCCAGTAAATAATGACAATGAATACAATAATATATGATTTCTATATCATTTTTTAACAATTATAATTATAATTTTTATAGTAATTTTAGTACATTTGTAATAAATGTGGTAATGCATATGAAGCATCATGTGAAACTTCTACTAAACCACTTAATATCAATATAGCACCCAATTTCTTTTCTTCTCTATTAACACCTTCATTAATTATTCTATAAAATTCATCCAATAATATATTTTGTAATTTCATTTTATTTTTACAAGAACGTATTGCTGTTAAAGGTATATCAAATGCAATTCCATTTTGAACAATATTCATTTTTGACTCAATAGTCATTTGTGTCCTATAATTCCATATATCCTCCATTTTAGAATATAAACTGATTAATTGATTTATGTTTAATGCTTTAAACCATTCTGGGTCAGTATAATTATCTAACATATTTATTTGATAAAATAAATCCTTAATTTTCATATTAATTTCTTCTTCTGGTGTTAATACAACTTTATCAAGTTTCATTGTATATCCTTTATTTTCTAAATATGTTTTATGTATTTTTATAGAAATAATTTCTTCATCTGTAAAATTACGAAATGTATATGGACAAGATACATAATTTGATTCCACTATTTGTATTAATGTTCGAATATCATATCCATATGATTTATTTGTTATTTTATCACAAAATACATAAAAATATGGATATGGTATATTATATAAAGTATCAAATGTCAATATATCAGTTTGATTTGAACAATTTGTTTTTTTTCTAATAATCCATCCACGTATCATTTTTTGAATATTAATAACATATAATTCATTTAAAATATAATTTTTTTCTTTTTCAATCAATATTTTTAACTCCTTAATAATGTTTTGTTTACTCATTTTTGTATTAATAAATTTATCAAAATAACAATTTTTTATTGATTTGCGTAAACTATATACACTTATTTGTTTATTTTCGACAATAATTTTTATCAAATCATCTCTATCATATATATTTCTATTTTTTCCACTTGATACACTCTCATTTTCAAATGATTCTTCAATTGTTTTATATACCTCTTTTTGAACTATATTTATAGAAATATTATGTTTTTGATTGTATATATCTTGATATAATATAATATTCTTTGTATTAATATGTTTACCACATAATTTATTTGGTTCTTTTATTTTATTAGTACATTGTTCATTTAAACATTTTTTACTTTTAATGGAATAACATAAATTAGGATTAAATTCTTGCATCATTATTTTTAATATTATATATTAAATATTTTTTTATATAATTTAAAAAAATCAATTTTTTTTTGTTATTTTAGAAATTATACTCTATTTTATCCAATTTTTTTATAGAAATAAATATAAATTTTTTAAAAAAAAAAAAATTGATTTTTTTTTTTTGTAGACTTAAAAAGATAGTAATAATAATATATAGAAAATAAATATTGAAAATGAGTACAATTTTAACAGTAAACAATTTAAAGAACAGAGCTACTGAAGGTAATGCTATTATTATTTCAAAATTAAAGTTTGATAAAAATAAGAAACCAAGTGCAATCTTTTTAAATTCTAAAGATAACAACACTCATGTGTTTGCATTTGAAACTCCATATATGACAATTAGTTTTTCTGCTAATTATTATGGCGAAAATGATGCTGACAAGTTTATTCCTGAAGATCAACGTAACTACAGTTTTACTTTTAGTGTAAATGGTGGTAGTAAATTGGATAATCCTGAAGAAAATGAAGCTTTTATTTCATTTTTGGAAGATTTGAAGAATACTGCTATTGAATTTGGAATTGAAAATTCCAGTAAATTATGTAAAAGAACATATACTCCAGCACAAAGAGAAGCATTTTTTGATTCAGCATTTACTTGTCCTATTAAACAAAAGGCAAAAGATGATGGAACATTGTATCCTTTGTCTGTCCTTGTTAAGGCACCTAAAAACAAGGATACTCACATGCCTGACTTTTCGTTTTATTCTGACAATGGTGGAAACATCAGAGAAGTTAAATTATCATCTTGGGATGAAGTTAAGCAATTTGCACCAAAAGGTAGTCATTGTAAAGCAATTATTAGACCTTATTTGACATTTCAAAAAAATGTTCAATTCACTTTAAGAATTGTTCAAATGAAGGTTATTGTTGTTGAGAAAATGACTATTCCTAAGTCATATGCATTTTCTGATGCACCATTGACTATTGAAAACCAAAAGTCTAGTAGTAAAACTAATGATTCAAATCTAAAGTCAAATACTGATGAAATGGTTAATGAATCAGACAATGAAAATCATGTTGACGATGTTGATGTTGATGTTACTAATGAAAACTAAATTATTTATTTAAATAAAAAACTTATAAAAACTTAAAAAACTAAAAAATTTATTATTATTATATTATAATATATGCCTTATTATAATATATATTTAAATTCACCACAACTAGCTTATAATGCTAATGCTAGAAAATATTACAATAATGTTATAAAATTAAACAATAAATTATTCAATAAAAAGTTATCAAAATATGGTCCATTATATTTTCAAACAAGTTATGACAGAATTTATACACCAAATATTGTAAATATACCATATTAGATTAATCTTTTATTCCATATAAATTATTGTAAGATTCTTTACAATATTGTATAGTTTCTTCTTTTTTTTTATTTTTAGTCGATTTATAAGTTAATTCTTGGAAATCATTTTCTAGAAAATCAATTAACATATTACGAAAACTATTATTTGTTCTTTTTTTTACATAAATAATCACTTCATTAACATATATACACCATTTTATAACTTTATTTTTACTACATAATTGTAATATATTTTTGTCTTTTATTTCCATAATTGTGCCACTTTTTTTAATATGTGATTTATTAAAATATATGATATAATCATTTATTTTTAAATATGATACTTTATTTAAAGGTACATATTCAAAATTTTTTAATATATCTTTATATTTTCTTTCTATATGTTCCATTTGTAATTATAATTATATGATTATATAAAAATATAGTTTATATTTCGTCATCAAATATCATTTTAAATGTATTTTCAATAATTTTTTCTTCATTTCCAATTGAAACTACCTTTTTCTCAGCATGTCCAATTAAATTCATTTTTTTATTGAATATTCTATAAGTAAATAAACAAATATATATTTCACCTTTTCTATCATGTTTATCATGATGAAAAATAGAATAATATTTATTATTATATTCAACTGTATGATACTTTTTTAAAACTTCTTTTAATATACCAAATTCTTTAACTTCTCCATCATTATTATTTTTATATGCAATATCATCTTTTAAATAAAATTCTTGTCCATCATTTGATACAAATGTATCATCCATTTCCAATTCTTCTTCATTATCTTCATCTTCATCTTTTTCATTACTATCAGAAAAATTAACTTCTTCTTCATTATCAGATACTGATTCATCATCAATAATATCAACTGTTGTTTCATTTGATTCATCAGTTGTTTCAATAGTATTATTGGATTTAGTATTAGTATCAATATTAATAGATGTTTTTTTATTAGTTTCTTTTTGTTTTTTAGCATTTTTCTTTTTGGATGATGGTTCTTTGATATCTATTTTTTTTAATAATTCAGTTGCATAATTATTCAACATTTCATATATTAAAGTATTCTTGTTTTTAACAATAACAGATACTGCATCAGAAACAGTTTCCTTTTTCTTTCTCATATTATCAAAATATTCATCTTTAAGAGATGCCAACCATCTATTTTTATCAGTTGAACCTGTTTTTGGTAATACATCTGTTTCAAAAACTTTCAATTTATCTTTACTTATCTTATTTACACGTTGATGTATATTACAAAAATCACATCCTTCTGAAGATGATTTAATACATCGAATATATGCAAATGTTTTTTCAACACCTTTTACATTCTCTTTTACCAAATAAACATCTTTATTATCTTGTACTAATTGGTATGCTTCTCCATATGTAGGTAATTTTCTTGCCGCTTTACACAACATTTTACCATTTGTTGAAACATTTTTTTTATTTATATTAGTTGATGTTTTAATATTTTTATTATTTATATTTGATACTAATTCTTCAACCACTTTTGACTCTGTTGCCATTTTTTTCATATTATATGTTTATTATTATAAATATAACTCTTAAATAAAAAAAATCAATTTTTTTTATGAGCATCACGCACTTTTTTTATATTAGCTTTAATTTGATCCATATATAATACAATATTGTTTGCATGAAGGTCCATGTCATATTGAACAGAATGTTTTGCATATAATAAATATATACCTAATGCATTTTTTTTACCCACTTTTATTTTTTTAGTTGGATCATTTTTATCATAATCATCTAATTTTGCTATTTTTAAATATGCATCTACTGGTTCATTTTCTTCAATTATTTGTATGACTTTTTTTTTGAAAGAAACAAATTTTGAAGTAATACTCATTTAGTTTATTATCATAATTTTATTATAATAAATACTTGGTTTAAAAAAAATCAATTTTTTTTATGTAAAACTATCTAATTCTATTTTTGTTTCTGGAATTTTTACATTTTCTTTTTTATTTTCTATTTTTAAAGTTACTGATTTTAATGTTTGTATATATTGTTGTGGTATTGTTTTTACACTATTAAATAATATATATTTATTATTATTATAACTATATTCAAATGTATTACTTGGATATTGATATTTTAATGGTATACAATTATATTCTGTTGGATATATCTTTGAATATTCAGTAAAAATAACATTATTCATATTTATTTCAATATTTAATTTCCATAATGAACTATTTTCTATTATACTTATGTTTTTTATTTTATATCTTTTTAATAATTCTTCTAAAACATTACCATTTGATACTAATAAAATTGTGTTTTTTGATTCACTTCTAAATATATTTTTTAATAATTCAACATAACTATTTATATTAGATATTGATATACTTGATAAATTATTTGTATCTATATATTTCCAATCAATATCTATATTTAATTTTTTAATATCTACATTATTTTTAAAAAATAAACTATTCAATTTAGCATTCCAATATTTTGATACATGTGTAATCTTTTTATTAACTACACCAAATTTATTTACAAATGCTATATATTTTGAAATATCATTTATATCTCTATTAGTTGATATATATGGTAATGGATATATTTTTGCACCAACTTTTTGATTATATAAAACAAAACTTGATTCTATTGATAATAAATCTATTGATGTATATACACTTAAATTATCATTTAATATCTTTTTATTACCTTCATTTTGTTGAAATAATATTAATTCTTTTATACCCAAATTTATTAATTGTGGATCATTTAATAATGGTATTTGTTTTTGTTTTTTTGTATTTTTTATGTTTTTTGTATTTTTTTTTTCAAACATATTCCAAAAATCTTTTTTTTCATTTTGTTTTGGTTGACTTTTTTCTTGATTTTTATATATTTCATTTAATGATTTTATTATATTATTTTGTGATGTACCATCTACTATAAAATATATTGTTTTTTTCATATATATAAATAATAGATTTTATTTTCGTATTATTTAAGAATTATATATATTTATTATTATTATAATGGATATTAAAGTAAATACATTTATTGAAACTAAAAAATCATCTAATATCAAATATAAATTAAATAAAAAAAATAATATTCTAGAAATTAATAGATATATTAATCCTCCATATGTTTATCCTTATCCATATGGATTTGTACAAAATACATTATCTGATAAAAATCATGAATTAAGTGCTATAATTATTACTGATGATAATATTGAATCAAATACCATTTATAGTACATATATCATTGGTTCTTTGATTATTGAAAATGATAAAAGTATGAATGAAAAATTATTAACAGTATTAGAAAAAGATTATGAAAAATTTAAAGATATCAATGATTTAAATGAAATAATTAAAAATAATATTTATAACTTTTTCGAAAATTACAAAAATAATAATTTATTTATATGGTCTAGA
>Ga0194129_10006585_pt1 | contig 14156 bp, 7 predicted proteins | sample TA2KigCa35mmetaG_FD_150862 | JGI IMG/M metagenome (GOLD analysis project Ga0194129, IMG submission 150862) | Freshwater microbial communities from Lake Tanganyika, Tanzania - TA2015038 Kigoma Deep Cast 35m | ecosystem: Environmental > Aquatic > Freshwater > Lake | place: Tanzania: Lake... | reverse complement strand
GCCCGCCAAAGCAACTCAAGGCTTGCCGCACGTTTTAACGGGACCTGTTAGTGCTCTTTAGCTCGAGAACCAAGCAGGGAAACTCCAGACTGATCGCCAGAACCACATTAAAGACCCAAATTGAAGCCAACTAACCACAGAGGACCATTGGTGGGGTGCTACCAAAGGAGAAACTCAAACTGCCGACGGTGACTTGGCGGCAACCCCTAACGACCCCGCTCAGTCAGAAAGCTGCTCTGGACACTTCGATGGTGTCGGCCTTGCCCAATTGACCGATGCAGGCCCGACCGTAAACAACTAATAAGAAACTGCTTTCTGGGCGCTTCGCGCTTAACCTTGCCATCGGATTGCGTAGGGTCATTCCGCCTTTGGTCGGATGGCCACCGGCTCCGCTTTGACCTGGTCCGGTAAGATTCCCAACAGGATAGCAGTTGCTTGTATGTAGGCGTCCAGTTGGGGTTTGTATCGCTCGTGCAGGTCGAGGTTTCCTTTGTCGGTTTTGAAATCATAAATTCGCGCCGAGATCGGCTTGCCGCCTTCGCCAAATTCGACATGAACACGGTCGAGGATGCCGCTGACGGCTCGTCCCTCGATCTCAACATCGAAGGCTCTTTCACGCCAGACAATGAAGTTCTCACCGGGCTTCTGCAAAACCTTGGCGCGGTCACTTTTCAGAAATTCGCGCACGAGCTTTGCTCCCTCGAAAGTCGCGCCTGTGTAGTCAGGTTCTTCGCCCAACCATTCGACCTGGGCCAGCAACTCATGCACCTCGGTGCCGAGGTGACGGGCCGCCCCACCGCCGAGAATCATGACCGCCGGAACATCCTCACCAAGATGCGCGCTGGGTGAAGGCGACTTCGTCGCGGCGGCTTGCCGGATGCTTTTGCCGGCAATCATGACGGGCGGTTCGATCTCCGCCGGTTTCACCTGGAGGTACCATTCTTTATCGCCGACTTCGCGGATTTCGTCACCCGCGGCGCCGTTGGGAAAGGTGCGCATGAGCCAGCGCGCCGCGTTTTTGCGATCCTGACGTTCCGCCGTCAGGCAATAGACCGCGTGTTTCGCACGGGTCATGGCCACGTAAAAGACGCACATTTCCCCGAAGCTCTGGTTGGCCCGCATCTCTTCGCGTGCGCGGCGCAATTCCTCGTCCTCGTCGCACATTTCGGACGGCGGGAGATCGAGGCCCCACTGCACTTTGCCTTCCTTGTCGCGCACGAGGGAAATGCCGGAGAGCTTGAGCTGACTGAGCGAGGTGTGACCGCCGAGATCGGGCAGAACGACAACATCCATGCCGAGGCCCTTGGCTTTGTGCACGGTCATGACACGAACCACCCCGGGCGATTCGTTTTCCTGCAGGGTATAATGCTCGAGGTGGTTGATGAAGGAATGCCAGTCGTCGGAGGGTTTGCGTTTGGCGTCGAACTCTGCGGCGGCATCGATGAACGCGGCGACTTGCGACGGATCGACCGCAGAGGTTCGCGCCACCCACCCGCGCACCGTATCGGCAAATCCCCTCCCCGCGGCCGAAGCCATAGCCTCGGCGCGGAAGCGTGCGGCGTTCTCGCGCGCATCGCCCTCGCGAAATGCCGCGCCGAAGGGCGAAGCAATGAAGTGGCCGCGTGCCACCTTGTCGCAGGGCGAGGCGACACAACGCACGGCGGCAAGGAGGGCGAGACTCTCGGGATTCGCTTGGCAGGCGGCGAAGCGTCCTTCGGTCACGGCGGGAATGCCCACTTTCTCCATGGCTTTGGCGTAACGCTCGGCCATCTTTCCCGAACGCGTCAGCACGGCGCAGCTCAGTTGGCGATCGATCGGTTTGATTTCATCGCGAATGAGGCGTACCAACTCGCGGTCGATCGCCTCGGTGTCATCTTCGGTGGTGTCGACGGACAAATCGTGTAGGCGCACGTAACCGGGACCGGCCGCGGGGCGCGGTGTGTGCGCGACCCATCCGTCCTTCCAGCGCGTAGCGACGGCGGGCGGAAGCTTGAAGTCGCCGGATAAGGCTTTCACCTGTTCGGCGTCGAACACGGCATTGACCACCTGGATGATGGCGCGGTCGGAGCGCCACGACATGTCGAGCTGCGCTTCCTCGATGTGGTCTTTGCGATGCTTGTTGTAGTGGTGAAAAATTTCGCGGAAGAGCCGGTCGTCGCCGCCGCGCCATCCGTAAATGGACTGCTTGGTGTCGCCGACGTAGAAAAAGGTGCGCTCGTTGCCGCTGTCCATGAGCACCTCGGAAACGAGCGGCTCGATCACGTCCCACTGAGCGCGGCTGGTGTCCTGAAATTCGTCGAGCAGCCAATGCTTGTGCCGGCTGTCCAAGCGATAAGCGATGGAGTCTTTGAAGCGACCGGATTGCCCGGTAAGGATTTCCGTGATGTCGGCGAAGGTCAGCGCACCCATCCCGCGCACGGTCTGCGCATAAATCTTGTCGTAGCGCTGCAGGAGGCGGTGCACCGCGGCGGAAGAAGAAAGCCGGCTGCGCAATTCGGCGCCGACCAGCGCGCGACGGAAATCCTCGCAACTATCGACCATGTGGCCGCGTTTGAAGAACTTGCCTTTGCGACCGATGGCCAGCACGTCAGCATTGTCTTTTTTGACGAACTTCCACGGTTTGCCGAGATAACCGGCGAACTTGGCGAGCTGCGGACCGAGCCCGGCCTGCGGATCGCGGTGCACTGCGCGATCGACAACTTCTTCAAGGTAAGCACGGAAATCGTCGGAGAGGTCGCCGTCCTGCGTGGCGGCAACTTCATCCATGAAAGCGCGCGCCGCCCAAGCCAACGGAAGCGCGGAAAGAAAAGCGTTCTCGGCGGGATTGGCCCAGATACTGGACGCGTCGCCCCAGGCGACATTCTTGGATGGCCCGGCGATTTGCTCGTGAAGTTGCGTCACATCCTGCTGCAATCCGCGCAGCGCGGAGGCGTCGGAGCGATTACGGCTGCTCTGCCGGAGCATCTCGAGGAGGTCGGCCAGCGCTTTTTTGTCAGCCGCGCCGTCGCGGAAGAGTCGCTCGAGAGTGAGGCGGAGGTTTTCCTGCTTCGCGGCGTCGTCGAGCAGTTCGAATTCGCGCGCCATGCCGAGTTCGAAGGGAAATCCGCGCACGATGCGTCCGAAAAATTGGTCCATCGTTCCCATGGAAAGACGCGGGAGGACGGCGAGCAGTTGATGTATCCACGCGATGCATTGCGCGGCCGTGAGTTTGTCCATCCCGAGGTCGGCGGCGAGGCCGACCCGCGCGGTCTTGTCTTCCGCCGCGTCCCCCAGCCTTTCGAAAAGTTTCTGTAGGAATTCGGCCGCCGCTTTGCGGGTGAAGGTGAGCGCGAGAATTTCCTCCGGGCTGTGTCCGAGCGAGAGCAGCTTGATGCAACGGGTCACCAACTCGTGCGTCTTGCCGCTGCCCGCGTTGGCCAAGATTAGCAGCCGCGGCTGCGGACGATCGCGCGCCACCCCGCTCATGCCGCACCTCCCAACGCTGCGCGGACTTCGGGCGCGACGACTTCATTAATCTCGCACCAGCGGAACCAGTCTTCGAATTTGTCGAAGTCGGCTTTTTCGGACGGAGGCCAGAAGACGCCGCGGGACACGAGCGAGGCGATCTCGCCGGCGCATGCGACCGCGGAGGCGACTGCCTCATCGTCGAGCGGGAACATGGTGATATCCGTGTCGTCGGGATCGGCCGGAAGCAGCACGTAGCCGACCTCGATGGTCTTGCCGTTATGCTCCGGCCAGATGTGCGGGATCATGTGGCGGTAGAGCGGAAGCTGCAGATCTTTCCAGAACATGTCCTTGCCGTCGTAAGTGCAGGCGGCCGAGCGCACGTCGGCGCGGTCGCACTTGGCGGCGAGATGCGTCTCGGCCGGTGTGCGCGAGGTGCCGAATGTTTTGTAGTCGAGCACGCGGAGGGCATTGCGTTCTGTGTTCACTTCCACGCGGTCCATCGTGCCGGTCAGGGCCAGCGGACCGATCGCTATTTGCCGTTCGTCGGTTTTTTTGACCGCGCGTTCCGTGGCGATGATTTCCCATCCTTCGGCGCGGGACTGCGCCTGAATCGGGGCGAAGCTGCGCAGGCGGGCGCGCATGGACTCGAGTTGAACGAGCACGACAGGCGAGAATTGCGCGCCGAAGAAACGCTTGGCCACTTCGTCGAGCTGGGTGTCGAGGGCCTTGGCGACCTTCGCCGGATCGCTGAGATCCTTGGTCGCGGGATCGTTGCCGTATTCTTCGAGCACTTTGTGCACCACCGTGCCGAAATCGCGGTTGCTGATTTCCCGCGCCTCGGGATCGAAGTCATCCATCCCGCAGACATTCTGCAGATAGAAACGCAGAGGACATTGCAGGTAGTTCTTGAATGCGGTGACGCGGATGGCCTCGACGGCGCGCTGCATGTCGGGACGCGGTAATTCGAGACTCCAAGCATGTTTGCGCTTCGCGCGTTTGGCTGGGAGCGACGGACGCAACAATTTGCGCGAGCGCTTCGGCAACTCGTCGTCATGGCAAGCGAAGAGCAGACGCGAAGGACGGTTCGGTTCGCCCTGCGAGCGAAAGCGACTCGTGCCGAGGAGAATGTCGGAGTCCGAATCGAGGAGGCAGGAGAGCAGATACGCATCGCGGGCAAAACGCGCATCCTGACCAGCCAGACCGAGGGCCACGCGCGCGCGATCGGGAAGAAAAGCGTCCTCGTGGGTGCCGAAAGGCAAAGCGCCCTCGCGGCAACCGGCGACGATTTTCAGTGCGGCGGTGCTCCACGGCGCCTCGAGCCAGCCCTGGATCTCGACGGCATTTTCCGGTGCGGAGGCAAAGACGCGTTTGCGAGCGATGTCGGCGCGCAGGGCCGCATCGCGCCATGCGGCATCGAGACCGGAGAGGAGTGGAGATTGGTCGAATTGCCCGAGGGCCTCGGCCATGGCGGAAAGTTCCTGCGCGGGCATGGAGCCGCGAGCCACGGGGCCTGTGTGCTCGGCGACTGCTTTGAAAAAATCTCCCGGTGCGCTCTCGGCATGAAAAATTTTTTCCGCAGTGGCAATAAAGTAACGCAACTGGGTTCGCTTGGCCCGCTCGCGATCGTCCGTGGGTTCACCGGCGTGATCCAACCAACTGCGTGCGGCCCCAAGCGTGGCGCAGAGTTTTTCCGCGATGAGCATGTCACAAGCTTCGAGGCCGCGGTCGCCGGTGAAATGCTCGTCGGCAGCCTGCGCTATGAACCAAGCGAGGAAAGCCGGACGCTGCAGAAGAGCGCGCAGGCCACGCAGGTTGCCGCTGCGAAGAAATTCGCCGTAGCCGACGAGGAGCGAAGCAAACTCGGTTTGGGCCAGCGGCTTACCCTCGGGAAAATAAGGCTCCTCGCCGCGACGCGCGATCTCCGCACCGAGGGCCACGGTCGATTCGGGTGCGGCGGAGAAGAGCCCGTAACCTGCAGATAAATTTTCCGCCGCGCGATCGAGGAGAAGGGCCGCTTCGGAAGCAGGATCGTTGGTTGCGACGATGACTTCATCCGGAACCTCCGGCAGATGTTTTTTCCACCAATCGGTCAGAGAAGTTTTCTCCGCGGTGTTACCGTAAGGGCGTCCCCATTCATCGAGATGCTCCGCTTGGCCGGACGGACTCCAAGCGAGCGCGTCGACGGTGATCTCCTTGCGCGCGGCGGCCTCGAGGAAATTCTGCACGACAAGAGGGAGATCGGGAATGCAGGCGACGATGACACGCTTGAGTTCTGCGGGAAGTGATGGATTTTTTGCCTGTTTAATCCGCACATCGTTGGGATCGCGCAATTCGTGTCGTGAAAGCTCCTCGAGGTAGACGCAGTATAACTTGGCCATGGCCGACCAGCGCGGAGCATCGTCTTCGAACAAAGCGGGCAAACGTTCGGATGTTGGATCCAAACCAGCCTCCGCCAATTGGTCGCAAACGCCGCACAAGCGCACGGCGACGCCCAAGCGATCGCCGGCTGTTTCCAGCGGAACGATTTCCGGAACGAGCGCGGCAAAGTTTTTGCGTTTGGCCGGATCGAGCAGTTCGGCCCACGTGATCTCCCGTTCCAAACGGCTGGCCACGGCAATCCCTGCCGGCAAAAGCGCATCGAGCGGCAGACTGAATCGCGGGGAAAGAACACCCTTTTTCGAAAGCTCGCGCCGGATGGCCCGACCAGCGCCAGCGGTTGGAATGAGAACCAGCGTGTCGCCCAGATCGATCGGGCTTCCTCCCTGCTTATGTAGCAAAAAGGCCGCGACCTGTGCGGCAAGGGGCTTTTCCTCTTTCAGCGGGACGGGGGGCTTCAAATCTGGGAACAAATAAATTTTATGAAGAAGGCAAGGCCAATGCCAAAAGTGGCAAACTTTATGACTCGCAGGAGCTCAAGCCGTTCTTCCTGTATTGTTTTCGCACGTAAAAGCTCTAAGGCATCAGGCCACGTAGGAAAATCTTTTAACTTTGTTTTAGTGAAGTGGGGGCAATTAGTGGCTTTATATTAGAGCTAAGCCCTTTCTAGCGTGATTCACAGTTTTTTCGGCCTTGCCAATGAGGTAAAGGCCCTTTTGCTGAGCAAGCAATCCTATCCAACGGAATTGCTCAGGCTCGTTGGGCCATCGAGGCATAGGTGTCCCTCGAAACTGGCCAACGCTACGGTGGCCTCGTCAATGGATGTGAATCTCCCAAGCTAAGATCGAGACCCTTAAGAAACTTCTGCGCGATTTCAAGAGTCAGTATTTGGCTCATAATATTGGCCATGGCAGTGTGTTGTCGTCCGGTTGATTGGGTCGCCAAACCTAAACAGGTTGGCTGCGACACGCTGGTCCAGAGAAACTTGTTTTCGCCAACCGGATTGCGCCCGGGGTACTGGTGCGCCGGGCAGGACTCGAACCTGCAACCTTCTGATCCGAAGTCAGAAGCTCTATCCAATTGAGCTACCAGCGCATCGCCAGCAGAATAGGCGTCGACAGGAGCAAGTCAACGCGGGTCGTTGGATGCTCGACTCGCGCGGACAGGTGAGAGATGCTGTCGGTTGTCCAGTCAACGCATGAAGCCCCCTTCCGACGCATCACCCGAAGCCCCGGCGCGCCCGCAGGTGTTTCGCGCGCGTGGGCTAACGAAGGTGTATGGCAGCGGCGATGCGGAAGTGCGCGCATTGGCAGGCGTGGACCTCGATCTGCGCGCTGGCGAGTTGGTCGTGCTGCTCGGGCCATCAGGCAGCGGCAAGACTACGCTGCTCAACCAGCTCGGCGGCCTCGATAATCCCACCGCTGGTGAACTTTGGTATCGCGACCTTGATCTCACGCACGCCGACGAGACGCAGCTCACGCGCTACCGGCGCGATTCGGTCGGGTTCATATTTCAGTTCTATAATCTTATTCCCAGCCTGACGGCGCGTGAAAACGTGGGCCTCATCACGGAGATTGCACACGACCCGATGGCACCCGAGGCGGCGCTGGAAATGGTAGGGCTGACGCCACGGCTGGATCATTTCCCCGCACAACTTTCCGGGGGCGAGCAACAACGCGTGGCCATCGCGCGCGCGATTGCGAAGCGTCCTGAAGTGCTCCTATGCGACGAACCAACGGGTGCGTTGGATGTGCGCACGGGGATCGTGGTGCTGGAGGCCGTCGAGCGCGTGAACCGCGAGTTGGGCACCCTCACCGTCATCATCACGCATAATGCAGTGATGGCGGACATGGCAGATCGGGTGATCTATTTCTCGGATGGCCGCGTGAACCGCATTCACGAGAACGCGAGCCGTGCAAAACCGGAGAGCTTAAAATGGTGAGGCGCGAAACACTCCCAAAGCAAACCCGCAAAACTTGGGCATTACATCTCGGAGAAGCTCCAAGCTCTAGCAACCATGAAGTTTCCGGCTAGGCTCACCAATGAGGCGATCAACTACGCGCGTCTATTTCGCGCCCGATTTGCGACCGCTTGACACCAAAATCTAAGCGCGCGGCGGGTACCGAGTTTTTTGGCCTCAGACTTAAACCGCTTAGGAACCTTTAGCGCATGCTCCCGCATCTCGACCGCAAACTTTGGCGCGACCTGTCCCGCCTGAAAGGGCAGGCGCTGGCGGTCGCGCTGGTAATGGCTTGCGGACTGGCGATGCTCATCATGGCGCGCAGCCTCATCCACTCCCTCGAATCCACAAGTAGCGAGTACTACCGCGCCCACCGGTTTGCAGAGGTGTTCGTCACGCTGAAGCGCGCTCCGCTCTCGCTGGTCGGGCGCGTACGCGAGATCCCCGGCGTGGCCGTGGCGCAGCCGGGACTATCCGCGCAAGTCACGCTCGACATTCCTGGGCTGGAGGAGCCGGCTAGCGGCAACGTCCGCTCGTTACCCGACTTCGGCGAGCCAGAGCTGAACCGGTTGTTCCTCCGGCGGGGGCAATGGTTCCGACCCGGCGCAAAGCGCGAGGTGTTGGTGAGCGAGGCCTTCGCCGAAGCAAACAAGCTGGAGCCCGGTGACTCCATCGCGATGCTGCTCAACGGAAGACGACAGAATTTTCGCATTGCAGGCATTGTGCTATCGCCCGAATTCATTTTTGAGTCGCGTCCTGGCGCAGCGCTTCCAGATAACCGCACTTACGGCATATTCTGGCTGCCCAACGAGGAGCTGGCCTACGCGTTCGATCTTAACGGCGCCTTCAACTCGCTGGCCTTGACACTTGAACCGGGCGCGAGCGAGCGGGGCATCATCGCGACGCTGGACAAGCTGCTGGAACCTTACGGTGGGCGCGGCGCTTACGGACGGGCGGATCATCCGTCACACATTCGAGTGACAGATGAAATCGCCGTATTACGCACGCTATCGGTGGCGTTCCCGATCGTGTTCCTGAGCGTGGCCGCGTTCATGGTCAACGCGGTGCTGTCGCGCCTCCTCAATTTGCAACGCGAGCAAATCGCGATCCTGAAAGCGTTCGGATTCGCAAACCGGGTGATCGTGGGGCACTACCTGAAGTTTGCACTCGTGATGGTGGTGGCAGGCACAGCGCTGGGCGGACTGGGTGGCAGTCTGCTTGGTCGACAACTGGTGGTGATGTACCGACTGTGGTTCCGATTTCCCGATTTAAGCTTCGAACTGGACCGCAGCGCGTTCGCGATCGCATTGGGCGTAAGCGCGTTTGCGGCCGTGGCCGGCGTGTTCAGCGCGGTACGTCGCGCGGCGCAACTGCCACCCGCCGAGGCCATGCGGCCCGAGCCGCCCGCTCACTACCAGCCTGCACTGCTGGAGCGCACCGGCATCGCCCACTTACTTTCGCACTCGTTCCGCATCGCTATGCGAAACATCGAGCGACGACCCATGCAAGCGTTCTTCACCGTCGCCGGCCTTGCGCTGGCCACGGGCATCATGATCGTGCCAAACTGTTTTCGTGACAGTGTGACTGAAGTGCTTGGCTTCCAATGGGACGTGGCGCAACGGCAGGACATCACGGTGGGATTGATCGAGCCGCAGGACCGCCGGGCACGTGACGCCTTCGCGCACTTACCGGGCGTGCGGGCCGTCGAGCCATTTCGCAACGCAGCGGCGCGCATTCGCTTTGGACACCGTACACGGCTCATCGGTCTGCAGGGACTGGCAGCGGACGGCGGCCATACACGCATCATCGGCACGGGCCCGCGCCAACTGGCACCACCAGCGCATGGCGTCATTCTCTCAGCCAAGCTCGCCGAGGTATTGGATGCACGGGTCGGCGACGTGCTGCGTGTCGAGGTGCTTGAAGGCCGACGGATGACGGCGGACGTTCCGCTGGTAGGTCTGGCCGAAGACTTGGCGGGGCTGAACGCGTATATGTCGCTCACCGCGCTCAACCGGCTAGTGGGTGAAGGTGACCTCGTGACGGGTGCGAGCTTTGCCGTGGACGCCACTGAGCGCGGCGCATTTCTCCGCGCGCTCAAAACGGTGCCAAGCGTCGGTTGGGTGGCGATTAAAGAATCACTGCGGCGTAATTTTGAGGAAACCACGGCCGCGAGCATCAACCTGATCCAGACCATTTACCTGGTGTTTGCGACGGTCGTGGCGTTTGGCGTGGTGTATAACAATGCGCGCATCTCGTTGGCGGAGCGGTCGCGGGAGCTAGCCACGCTGCGGGTGATAGGCTTTTCGCAGAGCGAGGTCGGGGCGGTGCTGGTGACGGAGTTAGTGCTGCTGGCACTATGCGCTGTGCCCTGCGGGCTACTGCTGGGGACGGGATTCGCCTCGGCTATCGTGACGCAGGTAAACACGGAAACCGTGCGCTTGCCGCTGGTGTTCACGTCACGCAATTATGCCTTTGCCGTGCTCGTGGTAACGGTAGCTTCGACGCTCTCGGGGCTGCTGGTGCTGCGCCGGCTAAACCGATTGAACCTGGTCGGCGCGTTGCGTGCGCCAGAGTGAAATGAAGATAAGTTGGAAAACCAAGCGACTAAAAAAGCTCTGATGATCAAATTGAAAAAACGTAGCCAAAGTGCGGTTGGTCAAAGGACGCGATGGGCGTGCGTGGGCCGGGAACCGCGAGTTGGTAAATGCTTGGGGGCTGGAAAATTTGAATTTAAGATTGATGAGCTTTTGGATGCCGCATGATCCCTGACGTTCCCAAAACTTCGCCACGCCGTGTCGGCGGTGCCGTCCGTTTCCTCCGCCACTTGGTGCCTTGGTTAGGCGGACTGGGCCTTGTGGCCGCCATCGTCGCGGGCTTATGGCCGAAGCCGCCCATCGTCGAAACCACGCGCGTTGTCACCGGACCGCTCCGAGCAACAATCAACGAGGAGGGCAAGACGCGCATCCAGCAACGCTACGTGGTGGCTGCACCGGTCGCGGGGTACCTCCGGCGCATTCCCTGGAAAGTGGGCGCAGACGCGGCGGCCAATGAGACGGTGCTGGCCGTGATCGAGCCGCTGCCACCGGCACTGCTCGACCTGCGCTCACGCACATTGGCTGAGGCACGACGCGACGTCGCCTTAGCCAGCCAAGCGCGCGCGAAGGAGGCACACCGGTTCGCGGCCAGCGAACTGAAACGCATTGAGCGCTTGAGTAAGGATCAAGTTGTTTCGTCGCAGGAACTTGAAGCCGCCCAATCGCGCGAGTCGGCTGCAACGCGTGAACTGGCCGTGGCGGAGAGCAGCTTAAAGCAAGCGGAGGCCGAACTGCGCGAGTTTAGCGTCGCGCCCGGCAACGCGCATTCTGCGCAAACACCCGTCGAAGTGCGGACCCCAGTGACGGGTCGCGTGCTGCGGGTCTTTGAGGAGAGTGCGCGGGTGGTGAACGCCGGCACGCCGCTGCTTGAACTAGGCAACCCTGCAGAGTTGGAGGCGGTCATCGAAGTGCTCTCGCGCGACGGAGCCGCCATCGCGCCGGGCACGAAGGTTGAATTGGAGCACTGGGGCGGAGCGCAGCCGTTACAAGCGCGCGTGCGGCTGGTCGAGCCGGCGGCCTTCACGAAGATCTCTGCGCTGGGTGTCGAGGAGCAGCGGGTAAACGTGGTGGTGGACCTACTTACGCCGATCACTGAGCGGCAGAGCTTGGGCGACAACTTCCGAGTTGAGGGCCGTATCGTGGTTTGGGAAGAGAATCGCGCTTTAAAGGTACCCTCTGGCGCGCTGTTTCGGCGGGGCCGCGAATGGGCGGCCTTTGTGCTGGCCGATGAGCACGTCGGTTTGCGCGTAGTGCAAACGGGCCGTACCAGCGGGTCGGAGACGCAAATCGTCAGCGGCCTGCGCGAAGGCGAGGAGGTCGTTCTGTACCCGGGTGACCGGCTGCGCGATGGCCAACGGGTGCAGCCCAAAGTCATCGCGACGGAGAAGTGAACGGCAAGGTTTGGCTTTGCAAGCGGTAAACCCTGTCTAACATCAGCCATGCAACCAACGGCAAACTGAGTGCGGAATTTTCATGGAGGCCAACAATAAGACTCCCAATACGAATGAGTCGGACGACGGACGGCTCAGGATCTATTTCCTGCCCAACCTGATGACGGCGGGTAACCTCTTCTGTGGGTTCCTCGCCATCACTAAGATCGTCGAGGCCAAGCTCGACCCGGTGGCGGACCCGACCTACCCGGACATTCGCGCAGCATTGCTCTACATTCTCCTCGCCTGCGTTTTTGACCTGCTGGACGGCCGGGTGGCGCGCATGGTGGGCAAGGAGAGTCCTTTCGGCCGCGAGTTCGACTCGCTGGCGGACGTGGTGTCCTTTGGCGTCGCGCCAGCGTTCCTCGTGCATCGAATTGTGCTGCGAGATGTGTTCGTGGATTTGCCGGAGTTGGGCTGGCTCATCGCGGCGATCTATCTCATCTGTGGCGCATTTCGGCTCGCGCGCTTTAACTGCTTAGCCGCGATGCCACAATCGCAGCAGAATACTTCTGGCGACTTCACCGGTGTGCCTATCCCAATGGCCGCAGGCATGGTGGCATCGCTGACGCTGTTCCTCATCTGGTGGGAGGGTAAGGAATTCGCCGTGGGCACCTGGCGTTATGTCCTGCCGGTGCTGCTGCTCTTCTTGTCCTACTTGATGGTCAGCGAGATTAAATATCCATCATTCAAGAAGCTCAACTGGCGTGCGGCTAAGCCGTTCCACAAGATGCTGACCATTCTCTTAGTGCTGGCCTGCTTCTTCGCGTTCCGCGAAAAAATTCTGCCCGTGATAACGCCATTGGTTTTCACTCTTTACCTCTTGTACGGATTCATCCGCCCGAAGATTTCCCGGCAAATGCGACGAGACATTGAGGAAGACGAGGAAGACGAGGAAGACGCCAAATCCGTGCCGCCCGCCGCCTGACCATGCTCGCCGACTACCCGATTTTGGAGGCCTTCCTAACCGGCTTAATCACCGGCTTCCTTGTGTCCATTCCTGTCGGACCGATCAACGTGACCATCATTCATGAGGGCGCGGAGCGCGGCTTTCGCTGGGGCGCGCTAATTGGCGCAGGGTCGGTACTGATGGAGGCGATCTATTGCGCCATCGGCTTCGCGGGCTTCTCCGAGCTGTTCACTACTACGCTCGCCAAAGCCGTGCTTCAACTCGCCAGCTTCGCGCTGATGAGCTACCTCGGCTTCAAGTACCTACTCACCAAGCAGGTGAACACCACCACGCGTGGGGCCGAACGCATGGAAAACCGCTTCCATCCGCATACCGCCTTCATGACCGGCTTCGTGCGGACGCTCGGCAACCCCGGCGTGCTGCTGCTTTGGGTGGCACTGTCTGCCACGTTTCTGGCGCATGAATGGGTTGAGCCAACTTGGGCCAGCAAGTCGTATTGCATCATGGGCGTTGCAACTGGCGGGCTGGTATGGTTCGCGATTCTAAGCTCCGTGGTGTCGTTCGGCAAACGGCACCTCTCGGACATATCACTCCTAAACCTGACGCGTAGCGCTGGCGCCATACTCCTCGTGGCCGCCATCGCACTGGGCTACAAGCTCGCGCTATTGCTAGCCGTCGTGCTCAAGAATGGCCGCACGCTAAAGTCCTGAATCCGTCAGGCCAACTCCCCCGCTCGACGGCGTTCCTAGGAAACTCTTCTTTCAAAGGCACGGGTAAGCGGATTTACCTCGTGCGTAAGACGAACAAGCGCGTGGTGCGGTTTGCTACTAGCGCATAGCAAAACGAGCGCGCTTACTGCGCCTTGGCCGACGCGGCAGTGAGCTTGGCCCAGGCCAGCAGACCAGCCGCAACCGAGACCCCGGCGCAGGCCAAATAAGGCCAGGCTGGGTGTAGGTGGAACAGAGACCCAGCAAAGATCGGCCCCGCGATTCGAGCGAGGCTGCCGAAACTTTGTGCCACTCCGATGGTTTCGCCCTGCTCATGCGCGGGCGTGAGGATGGACAGCAAGCCGAAGATCGGCGCACGCGCGAGGCTGGAGCCGATGGCCAGCAGCGCCAGCACGCCCAGCAGTTCACCCCAGCTCCGCACAAACGGCAGCGGCGCAAGACTCGCCGCCGTGAAGACCAGGCTCACGGCAATTAGCTTCCGCTCACCCAGCTTTTTCACCGCACGCCCAATGGCCCCACCCTGCACTAGCGCGCCAATCAACCCGCAGTAAGCGAACAAGTAACCGATGACCTTCGCGTCCTCGGGCTTGTGGATGTCGAGATTGAACTGCTTGCTAACCAGCAAACCGAGGGTCGTCTCGAAGCAGGTGAAGGCGAACGTCGCGAGGAAAAACAACCAGACGAGCAGCCCGACCTGCGGGCGAGCGAGCG
>Ga0194129_10006584_pt1 | contig 14157 bp, 11 predicted proteins | sample TA2KigCa35mmetaG_FD_150862 | JGI IMG/M metagenome (GOLD analysis project Ga0194129, IMG submission 150862) | Freshwater microbial communities from Lake Tanganyika, Tanzania - TA2015038 Kigoma Deep Cast 35m | ecosystem: Environmental > Aquatic > Freshwater > Lake | place: Tanzania: Lake... | reverse complement strand
GAAGGTTCGAATCCTTCCCCCTCCACCAGAGGGAGTTTTTTAAGAAAGAATATTAGCAACATTGTTTGATGTGGAGTAAAAGGTTTGGATACGCGGGTGTAGTTCAATGGTAGAACTCCAGCCTTCCAAGCTGGATGTGAGAGTTCGATTCTCTTCACCCGCTCCAAAAGTTTAACTTAAAAAAAAGAGGTGTAGAAAAAGTAAATGTCAAAAGAAAAGTTTCAAAGAACTAAACCACATTGTAATATTGGTACAATTGGTCACGTAGATCATGGCAAGACGACCTTAACTGCTGCTATTACAAAAGTTCTTGCAAAGCAAGGTAAAGCAAAGTTCGTTGCATATGATCAAATCGATAAAACTCCAGAAGAAAAAGCGAGGGGAATTACTATTTCTACTGCTCATGTTGAATATGAAACAGACAAAAGACACTACGCTCACGTGGATTGCCCAGGTCATGCAGACTATGTAAAAAATATGATAACTGGTGCCGCACAGATGGACGGAGCTATACTTGTTGTAAGCGCTGTTGATGGTCCAATGCCTCAAACACGTGAACATATTCTTCTTGCAAGACAAGTTGGTGTTCCGCAGTTAGTGGTTTTTTTGAACAAAGTAGATAGTGTTACAGACAAAGAACTTATTGGATTAGTTGAAGAAGAGTTAAGAGAACTTTTATCATCTTATAAATATCCTGGAGATAAAATTCCAATCATTAAAGGTTCAGCTTTAAAAGCAATTGAAGGTGATATTGAGCTTGGCGAAAAACCAATTCTTGAACTTATGAGAGCAGTTGATGAATTTATTCCGCAACCAGACCGACCAAAAGACAAACCTTTCATCATGCCAATCGAGGATGTTTTCTCAATCTCAGGAAGAGGAACTGTTGTTACGGGAAGAATTGAAGCTGGAGTAGTTAAAACTGGGGATGAGGTTGAAATTATTGGTATCAAGGCAACCCAAAAATCGGTTTGTACTGGAGTTGAAATGTTTAGAAAACTTTTAGACTCTGGCGAAGCAGGAGATAATGTCGGTATACTTCTTAGAGGTATTGAACGAGATCAAGTTGAAAGAGGACAGGTTCTTGCAAAACCTACATCAATTAAACCACATACAAAATTTGAGGCACAAGCATATATTTTGAAAAAAGAAGAAGGAGGAAGACACACCCCGTTTTTTACAAAGTATAGACCTCAGTTTTATTTTAGAACAACTGATGTGACAGGAGAAGTAGCCTTGCCTCAAGGTGTTGAAATGGTTATGCCTGGAGACGACGCGAAGATGAGTATCACTCTTATTACTCCAATTGCTATGGATAATAATTTAAAATTCGCTATCCGAGAGGGTGGTAAAACAGTAGGAGCGGGAGTAGTAACTAAGATTTTGGAGTAAATCTTAGGAGTGTAGCTCAATTGGTAGAGCGCCGGTCTCCAAAACCGGAGGTTGCGGGTTCAAGTCCCTCCACTCCTGCCATTAATTGTTATGTCAAATTTTTTAAATTTTTTTAGAGCAGTTAAGCAAGAAACTTTAAAAGTTGTTTGGCCAAATAAAAAGGAAACTACTCAAGGAGCATTAACTATAATTATGATGTCAGTAATTGCTGCATTGTTTTTTCTTTTAATAGATCAGTTGTTTCGCTTTGGTCTTGCATATCTGATTGGTTAGGTTGAAATGAAAAAATGGTATATTATTCAAGCGCATTCAGGATCTGAAAAAAAGATAGGTGATTTAATATCAGAAAAGCTAGACAAAGAAGGTCTCAAAGATAGTTTTGAAGAAGTTTTAGTTCCAACTCATGAAGTTACAGAAGTAAAAAAAGGCAAAAGAACTGTATCTGAAAAAAAATTTTTTCCAGGCTATGTTCTAGCCAAACTTGAGATGAATGATCAGATTTATCATTTAATTAAATCTATTAAAAAAGTAACTGGATTTTTAGGATCGCAAGGAAAGCCAAGTCCAATATCTGAAAATGAGGTATCAAGAATTATGGGAAAAGTTGAAGACGGTGCATTAAAGCCATCTGCTGGAATAAGTTTTGATATTGGAGAACAGGTTAGAGTTTGCGATGGTCCTTTTGCATCATTTAGTGGTCTAATTGAAGAAATAGATGAAGAAAAATCTAGACTAAAAGTATCCGTTTCTATATTTGGAAGACCAACTCCTGTGGAGTTGGAATACGCACAAGTTGAGAAAATTTAATTTATGGCAAAAGAAATTACTGGTTATTTAAAACTTCAAATTAAAGGTGGTCAAGCAAATCCAGCGCCACCAGTTGGCCCTGCTTTAGGTCAACGCGGAGTCAACATCATGGAGTTTTGTAAAGCTTTTAATGACAAAACAAAGTCTTTAATGGGGCAACCAGTTCCTGTTGTAATTACAATTTATAAAGATAAAAAATTTGATTTTGTAATTAAAACCCCTCCTGCCTCTTTTTTAATTAAAGAAGCCATAAAACTCAAGAGCGGATCAAAAGAGCCTGGTCGAAATATAGTCGGTTCCATTACAAAAACACAATTAAAAAAAATTGCTGAAATCAAAATGAAAGATTTAAATGCATTTAGTATTGATCAAGCAGTTAAAATTATTGCTGGTTCAGCTAGATCCATGGGCGTGGAGGTTAAAGATTGATGGCAATTAAAAGATCAAAAAGATATCAAGTGATTATTAAAGGACATGATAAATATAAAGAGATACCAATTACTGATGCGATAAAGCTTCTTAAGACAAAAGCCAATGCAAAGTTTGAAGAGTCATTAGAAGCAATTTTTTTTTTAAATATAGATAAGTCTAAAACGGATCAGAATTTAAGAACGATTGTAGATTTACCAAATGGGAACGGAAAAAAAATAAAAGTAGCAGTAATTTGTGGTGGAGATAAAATTGATGAAGCTAAAACGTCAGGTGCGGATAAATTTGGTTCTGATGATTTAATAAATGAAATTAATTCAGGAAAAATTAATTTTGATATATTAGTTTCAACACCTGACATGATGGGTAAAGTTGGAAAACTCGGAAAAATCTTAGGACCAAAAGGTTTAATGCCAAATCCAAAACTTGGGACAGTTTCAAAAGATATTAAACTTATAGTATCAGCTATTAAAAAAGGAAGAACAGAGTTAAAGTGTGATAAAGATGGAAATCTAGGACTATCAATTGGCAAAATAAAATTTGATGATAAAAAATTAGAAGAAAACTTTAAAAGTGTTTTTGAAGTTGTTTCAAAAGAAAAGCCATCTGGAATTAAAGGTCATTTCATAAATTCAGTATATCTTTCTACAACCATGGGGCCTTCAGTTAAAATAAAAATTGGTACAGCAGTATGAACAGAGAACAAAAATCGCAGTATGTAAATAATCTTAAAGATGTAATTTCAAATAATCCTGGAATACTAGTTTATCATTACGAAGGTATAACAGTTAAAGATTTAGAAAAATTAAGATTTAAAATGAGAGAGAATGGTGGTTTTTTAAAAATTACAAAAAACAGAATAACTAAAATCGCATTAAAAGGATCTAGAGCAGAAAAAATTGAAAAATTTTTTAAAGGTCCAACCGCAATAGCATGTTCAAAAGATCCAATTAGTCTAGCAAAAGCATTGGTAGATTTTTCAAAGCTAAACAAAAAACTTAAAATTCTAGGTGGCTTAATGGATGAGAAAGTTTTAGAGCTAAATGACGTAATGCATATTGCAACACTTCCAACGTTACCCGAGGCAAGAGCTAAAATTATAGGAATTTTAGCGATTCCAGCTCAAAAAATCGCATGTATTTTACTTGCGACAAGTATAAAAATAGTTAATGTGCTGCACGCTAAAAATTTTAAATAATAATCCATAGGAATTCTAAATATGCCTGACTTAAATAAAATTGTTGAAGAATTATCAAAGTTAACTGTTGTTGAAGCTGCGGAGCTTTCAAAGACTCTTGAGGAAAAATGGGGAGTTAAGGCAATGGCACCAGTTGTAGCAGCACCAGCCTCCGGCACAGCAGGAGCAGCGGCAGAAGCAGTAGCAGATAAAACTGATTTCATAGTAAATCTTGTATCATCAGGCGATAATAAGATCGGTGTTATTAAAGAAGTCCGTGCGTTTACAAGTTTGGGTTTAAAAGAAGCCAAAGATTTGGTTGAAGGAGCTCCAAAGCAACTTAAAGCTGGCGTTAGTAAAAAAGATGCTGAGGAAGTTAAAAAAAAACTCGAAGCAGTGGGTGCGAAAGTAGAACTTAAGTAAATTTTAAACTTTATTAATTCGGACAATTAATTTTGTCCGAAAGGTACTAATGCAATTATCTTTTACAGATAAAAAAAAAATTAGAAAAAGTTTTGGAAAATTAGAAAATATAATATCAATACCTGATCTAATAGAAGTTCAAGTTAACTCATATAGAAACTTTTTAAAAGGCACACTTGAGGATAAAAGCGACTCAGGAATATCGAGAGTTTTTAAGGACATTTTTCCAATTGAAGAATTTTCAGGCCTTGGAACAATAGAATATATTTCATATAGATTTGAAAAACCCAAATACACAGTTGAGGAGTGTAAACAAAGAGGTCTCACTTATTCTGCATCTTTAAAAGCAACTCTTAGGCTAGTTGCTTATGATGTCAATGATGAAAAGCAAACGAAGCAAGTTTTATCTGCCAAAGAACAAGAAGTCTACATGAGTGACATTCCTTTGATGACATCAAGGGGAACATTCGTTGTTAATGGTATAGAGAGAGTTTGTGTAAATCAAATGCACAGAAGTCCTGGTGTATTTTTTGATCATGATAAGGGAAAAACACATGCTAGTGGTAAATTACTATTTAGCTGCAGAGTAATCCCTTACAGAGGATCGTGGTTAGACTTTGAGTATGATGCGAAAGATATTTTAAATTTTAGAATAGATAGAAAAAAGAAACTTCCAGTTACAACTTTATTGATGGCTCTTGGAATTAATAGAGATGATATATTAATTAAGTTTTATGAGAATATTAGGTATGACTTAACATCTGAAAATGATTGGAAAACAAAATTTGTTCCAGAAAATTTTAGAAACTTTAAATTAAGGTTTGATTTAATAAATGCTGATAATAGAAAAGTGGTTGCGAAAAAAGATAGCAAGATACTCTACCCTCAAGCTATCAAGTTTAAAAAAGATGGTTTAACTAATTATATTGTATCCACAGAGGAACTTTTTGGAAAGTATATTGCAAATGATGTTATAAGTGAAAAAACTGGAGAAGTTTTTGCTGAATCTGGAGACGAAATTAATGAAGAATTAATTTTAAAATTAAAAGATTTAAAAATTAAGAGCATCTATCTACTAAATATTGATGGAATAAATAGAGGTCCTTTTCTTAGAAACACTTTATCCGTTGATAAGAATTTAAACGAAGATGAGGCATGTATGGATATTTATAGAGTATTAAGGCCAGGGGAGCCTCCTACACCTCAGACTGCAAAAAATTTATTTGGAAATCTTTTTTTCGAAAGGACTAGATACGACTTATCTGAAACTGGAAGAGTTAAGATGAACTCTAGAATGAACTTGGATGCAGATTCTAAACTTACTGTTTTAAGAAAAGAGGACATACTTGCAATAATTAAACAAATGTTAAATCTTAAAGATGGCAAAGGTGAAGTAGACGATATTGACCATTTGGGTAACAGAAGAATGAGATCAGTTGGTGAACTTGTCGAAAATCAGTTCAGAATTGGGCTGATAAGAATGGACAGAGCAATAAAAGAAAAAATGGCATCATTAGAAATCGATAATGTGATGCCGCAAGATCTTATAAATTCAAAACCAATAGCTGCGTGCATGAAAGAATTTTTTGGTCTATCTCCACTTTCGCAATTTATGGATCAAACAAATCCACTTTCGGAAATAACACACAAAAGAAGAGTATCATCACTTGGTCCTGGAGGTTTAAACAGAGAAAGGGCTGGTTTTGAAGTAAGAGATGTGCATCCAACTCATTATGGAAGAATTTGTCCTGTCGAAACTCCTGAAGGACCAAATATTGGTTTAATTAATAGTCTTGCAACATATTCAAGAGTCAACAAGTATGGTTTTATTGAAAGCCCGTACAGAAAAGTTGTTAATGGCAAAGTAACAAAGGAGATTCATTACTTGTCAGCAATGGATGAAGGAAAATATACAATTGCTCAAGCAAACTCCAAATTAAAAAAAGATAATACATTCGAGGACGATCTGGTGTCTTGCAGAAAAGAATTAGGATTTGAACTTTCAAAGTCCGATAACGTTGATTTTATGGACGTTTCGCCAAAACAGGTTGTTTCAGTTGCTGCAGCTTTAATACCTTTTTTAGAAAATGACGATGCTAATAGAGCATTGATGGGATCTAATATGATGCGACAGGCCGTACCACTAATTAAGACGGAGTCACCCCATGTTGGAACAGGCATAGAAAAAGAGGTGGCAATTGACTCAGGAGCAACGATTGTAGCTAGGAGAGATGGTGTAATTGATCGAATAGATGGTAAAAGAATTGTTGTAAGAGTTTCAGAAGAAAAAGATTTTACAAAATCTGCAGTAGATATTTACAATTTAAGTAAATTTAATAGATCAAATCAAAATACATGTATTAATCAAAGACCATTAGCAAAAGTTGGTGATAAAATTAAAAAAGGTGATGTTATCGCAGATGGTCCAGCAACACAATTTGGAGAACTAGCACTTGGAAAAAATGTGCTTGTCGCTTTCATGCCTTGGAGAGGTTATAACTTTGAGGATTCAATTCTTATATCTGAGAGATGTGTAACTGATGATGTATTCACTTCAATTCATATTGAAGAATATAGTGTTATGGCAAGAGATACCAAACTTGGACCTGAAGAAATAACAAGAGATATTCCTAATACAGCAGAAGAAAATTTAATTAATCTTGATGAGTCTGGAATAGTCTATGTAGGTGCAGAAGTAAAAGCTGGTGATATTTTAGTTGGTAAAGTTACACCTAAGGGAGACTCTCCAGTAAGTGCAGAAGAAAAACTTTTAAGGGCAATTTTTGGTGAAAAAGCTATAGATGTAAGAGATACTTCATTAAAAATGCCTTCAGGTACTCCAGGTGTTGTCATAGATGTAAAAATTTTAAATAGACATGGTATCGAAAAAGACGAGAGAGCATTGTCAATTGAAAGATCTGAAATTGAAGCAGTACAAAATGATCGCAGCGCTGAAGAAGAAATTCTAGACTCAAATATTAAAGATCGAATAATTAACATTTTAGATGGATCAAGGGTTAAAGAAACCTATAAATCTTTACAACCTGGTACTTTTTTAGATCGTTCAAATCTTACATCCTTAACTGCAAATGAGCTCCTTAAGCTAAAAGTAGAGAATGATAAAATATTATCAGATTTAATTAAAATTAAAGAACAGTTTGCAAAAGCTAAAAGCGACATACAAGTTAGATTTGAAGATCAAGTTAATAAAATTCAAGAAGGTGATGAATTATTGCCTGGAGTTATGAAGATGGTTAAAGTTTTGGTTGCCTCAAAAAGAAAGCTACAAGCTGGGGATAAGATGGCAGGAAGACATGGCAACAAAGGAGTAATTAGCAAAATAGTCCCAGCAGAAGATATGCCTTATATGGAAGATGGTAGACAAGTTGATATTGTTCTCAATCCATTAGGTGTTCCAAGTCGTATGAATGTTGGCCAAATTTTAGAAACTCATCTTGGATGGGCTTGCTCGGAGATAGGTTTAAAAATTAAAAAATTATTAAAAGATATTCAAAAAAAAAATTCGAAATTGGATGATTTAAAGAGTTATGTCTCTAAAGTTTATCAAGGCGAAGTTAGTTCTGAAATAGAGAAGCTTTCAAAAGAAGAGTTCCTGGAACTATCTAGCAATTTATCTCAAGGAGTTCCTATGGCAACCCCAGTATTTGATGGCGCGAGTGTAAAAGATGTTACTAATATTTTGAAATTTAGTGGACTTCCAGAAAGTGGACAAACAACGCTTTATGATGGAAGAACTGGTGAAAAATTTGATAGACCTGTAACAGTTGGGATTATCTACATGCTTAAATTAGCTCACATGGTTGATGATAAGATTCATGCTAGATCCACAGGACCATATAGTTTAGTTACTCAACAGCCTCTTGGAGGTAAGGCTCAATTTGGTGGTCAAAGAGTTGGAGAAATGGAAGTTTGGGCGCTTGAAGCTTATGGTGCAGCTTACACATTACAAGAAATTTTAACAATTAAATCTGACGATGTTGCAGGCAGGACTAAGGTTTATGAAACAATTGTAAAAGGAGATGATGATTTTGAGTCTGGTATTCCAGAGTCATTTAATGTTTTGATAAAAGAAATAAGATCTTTAGGTCTTAACATCGAATTAACAAGTTAATATGAGTAGAGAACTTTCAAATTTATTTAAAAAAAATATTAATAAAGATAATTTTAATAATATTAAAATTTCTCTTGCAAGTCCTGATAAAATTAAATCCTGGTCATTTGGAGAAATTAAAAAACCTGAAACTATTAATTACAGAACTTTTAAACCTGAAAAAGATGGATTATTTTGTTCAAGAATATTTGGTCCCGTAAAGGATTATGAGTGTTTGTGCGGTAAATATAAGAGAATGAAATTTAGAGGAATTATTTGTGAAAAGTGCGGGGTAGAAGTAACAAAGGCAAATGTCCGAAGAGAAAGGATGGGACATATTGAGCTTGCAACTCCAGTATCGCATATTTGGTTTTTAAAGTCACTTCCAAGCAGAATTGCATTAATAATGGATATGAAGCTCAAAGATTTAGAGAAAGTTTTATATTTTGAAAATTTTATAGTCATTGAACCAGGACTTACAGAATTTAAAAAAAATCAATTGCTTAGAGAAGAAGATCTTATAAAGGCTCAAGAAAAATATGGAGAAGATCAATTTACAGCAGGAATAGGTGCAGAAGCTATAAGAGATGTTTTGTCAAGCATTAATCTCGATGAGGATAGAAAAAAATTAAGAGATATTCTTAAGACTACAACATCTAAGGTAGCTGAGGAAAAAACAATTAAAAGACTTAAGTTAATTGAAAATTTTCTACATTCTGGAAATAAACCAGAGTGGATGATTTTAACAGTAGTGCCAGTTATTCCACCAGAATTAAGACCTTTAGTTCCGCTTGATGGAGGTAGATTTGCGACTTCTGATTTAAATGATCTTTATAGAAGAGTTATTAATCGAAATAATAGATTAAAAAGATTAATGGAGTTAAGAGCTCCCGACATAATAGTTAGAAATGAAAAACGTATGCTTCAAGAGGCTGTTGATGCATTATTTGATAACGGAAGAAGAGGGAGAGTTATTACTGGAACTGGAAAAAGACCACTTAAATCTTTGGCTGATATGCTTAAAGGCAAACAAGGAAGATTTAGACAAAACCTTCTTGGTAAACGTGTTGATTATTCTGGACGGTCAGTAATAGTTGCTGGACCTGAGTTAAAGTTACATCAATGTGGCCTTCCAAAAAAAATGGCATTAGAATTATTTAAACCTTTTATTTATGCAAGACTAGATAAACTTGGAATCGCAACAACTATTAAACAAGCAAAAAAAATTGTTGAAAAGGAAAGATCTGAGGTTTGGGATATATTAGAAGAGGTAGTCAGGGAGCATCCAGTCCTTTTAAATAGAGCTCCAACTTTACACCGTCTTGGAATTCAAGCTTTTGAACCTATATTGATTGAGGGAAAAGCAATATTGCTGCATCCTCTTGTGTGTGCTGCTTTCAATGCTGATTTTGATGGTGACCAAATGGCTGTTCACGTTCCACTAAGTCTAGAGGCTCAGCTTGAGGCAAGAGTATTAATGATGTCTACAAATAATATTCTTAGCCCATCAAATGGAAAACCAATTATTGTTCCATCGCAAGATATGGTTCTTGGTTTGTATTATTTGTCACAATTTTTTAGCGAAATTGATGAGAAATCCTTAGGTTACTTTGCCGATATAGATGAAATTAAACAAGGTTTAGAGTGTAAAATAATTAATATTCATTCAAAAATTGCATCTAAATTTGAAAGTGTAGATGAACAAGGAAATAAAATTTCCAGAAGTTACCAAAGTAGTGTTGGAAGATTTTTGTTAGCTAATATTTTACCCAAGCATCATAAAATTACTTTTGATCTGGTAAATAAGCTTTTAACAAAAAAACAAATTTCAGAATTGATCGATGTTATATTTAGGTATTGCGGTCAAAAAGAAACTGTAATTTTCTGCGACAAACTTATGTCTTTGGGTTTTGAAAACGCTTTCAAGGCAGGAATTTCTTTTGGTAAGGATGATTTAGTAATACCAGAGACAAAAGATCAAATAGTATCAGATACAAAAAAGATGGTTGAAGAGTATGAAAACCAGTACTCTGAGGGTCTCATCACAAAAGGAGAAAAATATAATAAAGTTGTTGATCAATGGGCTAAGTGTACTGATCGAATTGCAGGTGAAATGATGAAAATTATTTCAACACCAAAAACAGATAAAGATGGTTCTATAAAGACAAACTCAATTTTCATGATGGCCGACTCTGGTGCCAGAGGTTCTGCGGCTCAAATGAAACAATTAGCAGGTATGAGAGGTTTAATGGCCAAACCATCAGGCGAAATTATTGAAACTCCAATTATTTCAAACTTTAAGGAGGGATTAACAGTTCTCGAGTATTTTACATCAACACATGGTGCGAGAAAGGGACTTGCAGATACTGCATTAAAGACCGCTAATTCAGGTTATTTAACTAGAAGATTATGTGACGTTGCGCAGGACGTTATTGTTAAAACAAAATTTTGTGGCACCAGGAAATACATTAACATCCATGAAATTATTGAGGGTGGTAATATAATTGTAAGTTTAACGGAGAGAGCCCTTGGCAGGGTTGCTGCAAAAGATGTCAAGGACCCAAGCTCAGGCGATGTCATTGTCAAAGCTAAACAGCTTATCGAAGAAAAAGAATGTGAGTTAATGGATTCTGCAGGAGTAAAATCTATTGATGTTTATTCTCCAATAACTTGCGAAGCTAAGGATGGAATTTGTGTTACTTGCTATGGAAGAGACCTTGCCCGTGGAAGATTAGTGTCTATTGGTGAATGTGTTGGTATGATAGCAGCTCAATCTATTGGTGAGCCGGGTACTCAGCTTACTATGAGAACCTTTCACGTTGGGGGTACTGCGCAAATTAAACAAGATTCCTCTATTGCATCTCCTTCAGATGGAGTTTTAAAAATATCTAACAAGAATTTAATTCAAGACTCAAGCAATCAGCTAATTGTTATGGGACGAAATACAGAAATAACAATCGAAAAAAATGGAGCAAATGTTGCAATCTATAAAATTCCTTATGGAGCAAAATTATTTGCTAAGCATGATCAAGAAATTAAAAAAAATCAAAAACTTTGTGAGTGGGATCCTTATACTTTGCCTGTAATTGCGGAAACAGAGGGTATTGCAAATTTTGTTGATCTAATTGAAGGTGCTTCAATTACAGATATAGTTGATGAGGCTACTGGAATATCTACTAAGAAAGTTTTAGAATGGAGATCTCAATCAAAAAATATTGACTTAAAACCTAGAATTACTCTTAGAGATTCTAAAGGAAAGGTTGTAAAAAAAGCTGATGATAATGAGGCAAGATATTATCTTGTTCCAGAGACTATTCTTTCAGTCGAAGATGGTGACAAAATTAGTGCAGGAGATGTACTCGCAAGACTACCTAAAGCAACATCAAAGACAAAAGATATAACCGGAGGTCTTCCAAGGGTTGCAGAATTATTTGAAGCAAGAAAGCCCAAAGATGGAGCAATAATTGCTGAAAATGATGGGAAAATAGAATTTGGAAAAGAAGTTAGAGGAAAATTAAAGATATCTATAAAATCTAAAAACGGTGAGGAGTCATCTTATTTAATTCCAAAAGGAAAGCAGATTAATTTTAATCCTGGAGAAGAAATTAAAAAAGGTGAATACTTACTTGATGGAAGTCCAGCACCACATGACATTCTTAGAATTCTTGGCGTTGAGGCTCTTGCTAATTATTTCATCGATGAGGTGCAAGAAGTATATCGGTTACAAGGAGTTATAATTAATGATAAGCATATAGAAGTTATTGTTAGACAAATGCTTAAAAAAGTTGAAATTAAGTCTTCTGGTGATACGCAATTTTTAACAGGTGAAATTGTTGAAAAAATGGATGTTGAAGATCTAAACAGTAAACTTAAAAGTGAGGGAAAAAAACAAGCTCAGCTTGAACCAGTTTTATTAGGTATTACAAAAGCATCCATTCAAACCAAGTCATTCATCTCAGCCGCCTCATTTCAAGAAACAACGAGAGTTTTAACTGAGTCAGCTATTAGAGGAAAAATTGACACACTTCATGGTCTTAAGGAAAATGTGATTGTTGGAAGATTAATTCCTGCAGGAACAGGTCATAGCACCTTCAAGTATTCAAAAGTTGCTCAAGAAAGAGATTTAGAACTTCAAAACATTAAGCTAAAGGAAATTGAAAAAGCTGAAGCGCCAGCAAAATAGTCATTATTTTTAAGTAGAATTTCTATTTAATTTTAGCTTGTAAATTTGACCTTTACAGCTTTTTAAGTATTATGCGCCAACTTTTAAGGTAGCAAGTAAGATCTTTGATGTCTTAAACAACTACCGAACTAAGGCTTCCTTATTTCTTCCCTAAAAGTAATAAACTGTATGCCAACAATAAATCAACTCGTAAGACTAGGAAGAGCAAAACCAAAAGTTAGGAACAAAGTTCCTGCACTAGAGTCATGCCCTCAGAAAAGAGGTGTTTGCACAAGAGTTTATACTACCACACCAAAAAAACCAAATTCGGCACTTCGAAAAGTTGCAAGAGTTAGACTTTCAAATGGATTTGAAGTTACAAGCTATATTCCTGGTGAAGGTCATAATTTACAAGAACATTCTGTTGTTCTTATAAGAGGAGGAAGAGTGAAAGATTTACCAGGTGTTAGATATCATACTGTGAGAGGTGTTTTAGATACTCAAGGTGTAACTAAAATGAAACAACAACGGTCTAAGTATGGAGCTAAAAAACCAAAATAAAATATGTCTCGTAGAAGAAAACAAACAAAAAGGGATGTAACACCAGACCCAGTCTATAAATCTAAAGTTATAACAAAATTTATGAACTCTTTAATGTATGAAGGGAAAAAAACTGTTGCAGAAAAAATTCTTTATAAAACTCTCGATATTTTAAAAGTAAAAACAAAAGATGATCCAATGAAAATATTTAACGATGCAATAAAAAATGTTAAACCAAATCTTGAAGTAAAATCCAGGAGAGTTGGAGGAGCGACCTACCAGGTTCCGGTTGATGTAAAAGCCGATCGAGCACAAGCTTTATCTATACGTTGGATTATTGATGCTGCAAGAAAAAGAACTGATAAAAGTATGTATGATAAGCTTGTAAAAGAATTAATGGACGCTGCATCGAATAAAGGTTCAGCAATTAAAAAAAGAGATGATACACATAAAATGGCAGAGTCTAACAAAGCTTTTGCTCATTTCAGATGGTAATTGTATGAACAATAAATATCCAATTGAAAAATATCGAAATATAGGAATAGCGGCTCACATAGATGCTGGAAAGACTACTACAACAGAGCGAATTTTATATTATACAGGCAAAGCTCATAAAATTGGAGAGGTTCATGATGGTGCTGCCACGATGGACTGGATGGAGCAAGAACAAGAAAGAGGAATTACAATTACCTCAGCCGCAACTACCTGCTTTTGGAAAGATCATAGAATAAATATTATAGACACTCCAGGACATGTGGATTTTACAATTGAAGTTGAGCGGTCTTTGAAAGTTTTAGACGGCGCAGTTGCTGTATTTGATGGCGTTGCAGGAGTTGAGCCTCAATCAGAAACTGTTTGGCGTCAGGCTGACAAATACAAAGTTCCAAGAGTTTGCTTTGTAAATAAATTAGACAGGACTGGAGCAAACTTTTTCATGTGTGTAGACATGATTAAAGAGAGATTAGGCGCAGATCCTGTTGTAATGCAATTACCTATTGGTATTGAAAATACATTTAAAGGCGTTGTTGATTTGGTCAAAATGAAAGGGGTAATTTGGCAAGACGAGTCACTTGGAGCAAAATTTGATTATGTAGAAATTCCTCAAGATCTAAAACA
>Ga0194129_10006583_pt1 | contig 14158 bp, 12 predicted proteins | sample TA2KigCa35mmetaG_FD_150862 | JGI IMG/M metagenome (GOLD analysis project Ga0194129, IMG submission 150862) | Freshwater microbial communities from Lake Tanganyika, Tanzania - TA2015038 Kigoma Deep Cast 35m | ecosystem: Environmental > Aquatic > Freshwater > Lake | place: Tanzania: Lake... | reverse complement strand
ATTCTATAATTGAATGACAGAATTATGGTATCGTAATCCAGGAATATTATTTGAAAAATATGATGAATTTTTTCCCAATAAAAATTTAAATAGAATAGAAAAAATTAATTCTCTTGCTAGATTTGCAATATATTTTGCTTTTTTATTAATTTTATTAAATCAAGATAAAAAATGGTTATCAATTAGTATAGTTATTCTTATAATTAGTTTATTTTTAGGTACAACAGAAAATTTTGTATCAGTATCAGATAAACAAGATCCTAAAAACTGTACAAAACCTACTAATCAAAATCCATTTATGAATTATACATTAGGTGATTTAATGGAAAAACCAGACAGACCTAAAGCTTGTAGATATGAAGATTCAAAAGATGAAATGAGAAAAAAATTTAGATCTCATCTATATTCAGATAGTTCAGATATTTGGGGTAAATTTATATCAGATAGAAATTTCTACACAATGCCAAACACAGAAATAGTTAATGATCAAAAAGGTTTTGCAAAATGGTGTTTTGGTAATAGTGGAAAATGTAAAACTAAAGGAAAAAATTGTCTCAAAATTAGAGATCCAACTTATCATAGAGGAAGATTAACTACCATTAATTATGAAAACGATATCTTGTTATAATACTTAAAAATAAATTATATGTTATAATAATGAGTTATTATTATAACATAGATTTGGATAATAAAGAAATTGAAGAAAAATATGTTAAAAATAAATTTTTTATTAGGGTCGATCCAAGTGAAGATGCACCTGGACATTATAAAAATATACTAACTAAATCTGATACAATTGAAAATGAAACTGATTTGATAACTCCAAAAATTAATTCAAAAGATAAAACTCAAATGAAATTAAAAAATAGTTTTCATCCATCTGATTATAATTTAAATTATGAAAATAACTTAAGAAAAGATGATAATCAAAAAACAGGATTTTATTATAATAATCGTGATGTTGGTCCAGGTAGAGGTTTTGGTAATTTAAATATTTCAAATGATATTAGAAATGGTGATTCTTCAAGATACTATACTAAAGAGTTTAAACAAGTGAAAGAAGCACAACAGTTTTTTGATTATCAATTTCAATATTTAGACCGAAATTTTCAAGATCCAAATCATGTTGTTATGTCTATACCAAGAGGAGGAGAATCAACAAGAAAACAAAATCAATTATCAGTTAATACAATGAGAAATCCAAATGCAATAGAAAAAGATGATGAACGAATTAAAACAATAAAATTTAAATATTAATGAGTTTTAATTTAAATTATTTTTTAAATTAAATATATTATGGATACCAAAAAAATAAAAAAATGTTTAAAATCATATTTAACAGCTAAAAAATATTACGAAAATGATATTGAAAAATCATATGATTATTTTAAACAATGTATTAATATTTTAAATGATATAAAAGAAACTGATAAAATAAATGATGAATATCAAAAAATAATAGAAGAAACTGAAAGTGAATGTAGTAAATATTTAACATTGGCAATAGAAGCTACATTAGAAAAACCTTCAAAACGAAAGATTAAAATTGATGAATCACAGGATAATAAATTATTTGAAGTAATTAAAACAGGTGAAGTAGATTATTTAAAAAATTATGAATATGGTAATTGTAATTTTAATATTTTTGATGAAAATGGTCAAACACCACTACATTTAGCAATTAAATTTGGAGATACTACATTTTTAAAACATGCTTTTAAATTAGGTACTGGAATAGATAAAACAAATAAATATGGACATACTTTATTAGAATTAGCTTGTTTAGAAAAAGATCCAAATTTAATTAATTATTTAACTTATTGTGGTGCTAATATGAAAAAACATTTAGAATTTAGAGAAGGTAAAAAATATTTTAATAACGGAAATCAAATTGATATAATATTGATAGAAAAAAAAATTATGGATAATACAGAATTATTAAATGAAATAAAACATTTAGCATTTATATTTAATTATATAAATAAAGAAGAATTTATTGATTTAGAATATTGTGATCCATCAAATAGTACAATATCAATAAAAAAAATTTCATTTGAAAATTTTATTAAAAAATTAGATGTAATAATTAATAATTTTGAAGAAGAAAAAAGAAGAACATTTATTAATATAATTAAAGAAGAATTATCAAATGAATTAATATTTAAACTAGGATGCCCTTTAAATAAGATAGAAATATTATTATATAATTTAGTTCCTTTCATAAATTACGATCATAACTTGAGTATAAATTGGTTAATAAGTTTAGAAATAAAATTTATAATTTTAAAAATTTTAAAAAATAAAATAAAAATAAATACAAGTGAATTAAAAAAAGAATTAAAAGAATATTTATATTTAAGCTATATTAGTCCTCAAATAATTCCTGAAGGTTTAATTCAAATAATTGTTTTACAATGGATTTGTAAAATAAAAGTTTAGTTTAATTAAAATCTAATATTTAAATTATATTTTTTCTAATTTAATATATATAGCTATGAGTTCTAATCGCTTAATTTATGATAAATGCGCTTATGCTACTGAAATAAAAGAAAGCACAGGTCCATTAGAATATAATTTATTTAAAGGTAAATACGAAAACTGCAAACAATGTGAAGCAGGTCAATTTGCTAATATTCTTGAATTTGGTCCCAGAGCTGATGTAGAAAGTGAACTATATGGTTTAAATAGACCTGGTACTTTATGTCCTCAATTAAAGTTTGATCCTAAAAAAGAATTTAAATATCCTGAATTATCTCCAACAAGAATGTGTGAAAGTATTCATCACATCACACCTAATAATTTAGAAAGACCCAAACACAATATGTTAAATGAAAAAAATTTAGGTCTTAATGTTTGCCAAGTTGTAAAAAAATAAAGTTTTAATTAAATTTTTTAGATTTATATAAATTTAAAAAATTATAAAAAATATCTATTCTTATTGTATATAGACCATGTCATTTAATAGAATTAAATATGATAGTTGTGCATATGATCTTAAGCTTGGAAGAAGTACTGCACCCGGAGATTATAGATTATATGCTCCATATGCTGAAAATTGTTCACAATGTTTATCATATGATGGACCAATAGGTAGTAAATCAGATGTTTCTTTAGCAAGAAAACCTTCTGATTTTGGCTTTAAAGGAATGGCAGAAATTGAATCTGAATTATCATGGAGAAATCAATTATTATCAGAATGTAATGATAATAAAAATCCTATTGGAAAACACCAAGTTCATCATAAACCAATATGTTCTAAAAAATTAGCACCCGAAGATACTAGATTTACTCATCCTAAAGATAACTATCGTTCTATGAGTATTACTAGTTATCAAGTAGAACCTTATTTACATATTAATCCTCAATGTCATGTCCAAGAATCTAATGATAGAATCGGATTAAATTCAAGATTACATTCAAAAGATATGTATAAAATGCCTGTTCAAGAAGCTTGGGATAAAGGTGAAGCATTACCCAAAGAAATTCCAACAGCTAAAGAAATGTGTGATCTGTAAAAAAATAATAATTTAAATAAATTTGTTTAGTTGAATAAAAATAAAATGTATCTAATAATAATATGTCAAGTATTTTATTAGGCCCATTAGCATATGGATCAAAATCAAAAAAAAAAAATTTCGATTTAAACTATGATTCAAATATAGAAGATAAAATGAATATTATAGAAAAGCAACAAGTCAGACAAAATCATAATAAACCAGAATTTCTTAAACAATTCGATGATCTTAGATTGGATAATATTGATGAACCTGTAGGATTAAATGAATCATATAAAACAATTGAAGGAATGAATAGTTCACTTCAAAGAAATTTAGATTTTGCAAATGGTTATTCGTCATTTCAAGAAACTGATATGCATTATGATGTTATTACAAAAGAAAAATTTTCTCATAATAATATGGTTCCTAATACATCTAGAAGAGATTTTTCTATAAATACAGATAGATCACAAAGAAAATTAGAAGCTTTTAGTGGTATTGATCCAATGTATGTTACTAAAAAAGAAAAAGTACCTTTATTTCAACCTATGCCCGATTTAACATGGATAAATGGTATGCCAACTGTAACTACAGAATTACAAAATAGATATTTACCTTCTAGTAAAAATAATTTTGGGAATCTACCTTTTGAAAATAGTGTTAAAGTTAGACCAGGTCTTGGATTAGAAAATCAAGCAGGTAATTATTCTGTTTATCGTGTTAATCCTAGAAATATTGACGCTCTCAGAAGTGACATTAATCAAAAAGTTACTTATGATAATAAACCTTTAGAAACAATTAAAAAAGGTGAAGTTAGAGGACCTGATCCAAATTTAACAAAATATAAATTACCTGATTTTAGAGAAACTAAAATTAGTGACTTGATCCCTTCAAAAGCTTATATTGAAGGTAAAAAACAAACAGGAAAATTTACTGATGTTAACACTCAAAGGAATGAAAAAGAAATATATTATACCGGTCATTCTGTAAATACTAATATTGGTAATGGTCCAGATAAATCTAAAACAAGATTCGAACCTGGTAAGAAAGAATCTTATTATAATGATTTTACTCACGCTACAACAGAAGTTAATAATAAACCTGTAATGACAAATGCTAAATCATTTAAAAATTATGAGAATCAAAGAGTAACAACAAATTATGAATATGAAGGTCTTATTTCTAATTCAAAAGGAGGTAATTATACAATTGATTATAAAGATATTCCTTTAACTACAGCTAGAGAACTAATGATTTATGGTGATACTAATATTGGTGTTTCCAATAATAATGAAAAAGGTAATTATGTATTTTCAAATGATATGGTTTTACCTACAACAAATAGAGAAATACAAAGTTCTAATAATCCTTTACTTGGAGCTACTTCTGAAATTAAATCAATCAAAGCACGCGATGATAATGATACTGCAAAAATGACTTTAAGAACAGAACTAAATCATAATATAGTATTAAATGCAAGAGGTGAAGAAAAACAATCTAAAGTTTATAATGAAGATATAGCTAAAAATACATCAAGGCAACAAACTAATCATAATATAATTAGCAATACTAGAGGAGAAGAATTACAACCAAGAGTTTATAATAATGATCTAGCTAAAATGACATCAAGACAAGGAACTAATCATAATATAATTAGCAATACTAGAGGAGAAGAATTACAACCAAGAGTTTATAATAATGATTTAGCTAAAATAACATCAAGACAAGGAACTAATCATAATATAATTAGTAATACTAGAGGAGAAGAATTACAACCAAGAGTTTATAATAATGATTTAGCTAAATCAACTATGAAACATACTGTATTATTTATGGCTCCAGAAAAAAATATTAGAAGTGAAAATGAATTAGTTTATGTTAGTTTACAGGATGATGCTAAACCAACTATTAAACAAACAACTATAGTATCGAGTAGACAAACAGGTAATCCTTCAAATGCACTACTTTCTTATTCAAGAGATAATGATAATGTAGCGAAGAAAACTATTAAACAACTAACTGAGAAAACACAATTTATTGGACACGCTAATGAAGTTAATTTTGAATCAAGATATGTTAGAGATTTAGATGAAGTTGCTAAACCAACAATTAGACAACAAACAGAAGGAACTAAATTTATTGGACATACTAGTGATAAAAATTATGAGTCTATATATGTTAGAGATTTAGATGAAGTTGCTAAACCTACTATCAGACAACAAACAGAAGAAACTAAATTTATTGGGCATGTAGGTGATAAGAATTATGAGTCTATATATATTAGAGATTTAGATGAAATTGCTAAACCTACTATTAGACAACAAACAGAAGAAACTAAATTTGTTGGGCATGCAGGTGATAAGAATCATGAGTCTATTTATGTTAGAGATTTAGATGAAATTGCTAAACCTACTATCAGACAACAAACAGAAAATAATAAATATATTGGTCATATTAATGCTAATAATAAAGAATCAACATATGTAAAAGATAATGAATATACTGCTAAACCAACTATTAAACAAACAACAGTTTATTCAACACCAGCAGGTAGAATAAATAATTCAAATATGGGCAATTATGCTAAGGATACTAATGATGAAGCTAGAACTACTATCAAACAAACTACTTTATTAAAAGATTATACTGGTGGTCTTCGTGGAGAAATCGATGGTCATATATCTAATCAAGCATCAAATAACATGTGTATAGATGAAAGACGTGAAATTTCTACCTATAATCGCACACCAAATGGTAAGAGTGATTTAAATGGTCCTTATCTTGAAACTGAAAATGTTAGATTTAATGATAAAAAAGAAATATTCTCGCATGTATCTAATCCATATAGACCATTAGATCATAGTGTTATGCCAACTACATCTAAAGAAACTATTGAAAAAACTTATTCAATGAGTAAACCAGTTATTGAAACATCAACCTATTATGTAAATCCTTATTTTATAAATACTTTAAAGAATAATCCTCTAGTTAATGATATATATCACCAAAAAAATGTTTAAAGCTTTTGGAAAATATGAAGATAGATTTAGTGAATTAAGGGGAATTAACCCTATATTTAATCAAATAGAAATTTTTACTGAATATCCATCCTATAATGATACTATTAAATCATTAGAATATGCAGCTTCTATTCACAAAGAAGTTAGAAGATACTTACAACCATATTTAAGACCAGGTATAAGTTTCGAAGAAATAGCTAAAATTATTGAAATGAAAACTGAAGAATTGTCAAATCAATCCAAATCAATTAATAAAGGTATAGGATTCCCTGTTGGATTATCGGTAAATGAATGTGCTGCACATTTTCATCCTAAACCTAATGATTCAATAAAATTAAGTAAAGATGATATATTAAAAATTGATTTTGGTACAGAAGCAAATGGATGGATTATTGATTCTGCCTTTACAATTTGTTTTGATTCTAAATATGATAATTTATTAACAGCTGTTAATGAAGCAACAAATACAGGTATTAAAAATATAGCTATTGATGTTGATATTGGAGATTGGGGAAAAGAAATACAAGAAGTAATGGAATCGTATGAAGTTACAATTAATGGTAACACATATCCAGTTAAAGCAATTAATAATTTAGGAGGTCACAATATTGTCCAGGGTATTATTCATGGAGGTATGTTTTTACCATCAGTAGATATGAGAGATAGTTTACCTAAAAATTATAGATTCAAAGAAGGAGTCTATGCTGTTGAAACATTTGGTTCAACTGGAGTAAATTCAGTAAAAGAATCAGGTGATTGTACTTTATACAGATTAAATCCAAACATGTTAAGTAATATGAATGGAATAAAATTAGATACAACTAAAAAATTATTATATGATATCAATAAGAAATTTAAAACTTTACCTTTTACTGATAGATATTTAAATAGTCAACCAAATTATAAAACAAATTTAAAAATATTAACTAATCATAATTATATTCATGCATATCCTCCTCTTTGTGCTAATAAAAATGATAAAACTGCGCAATATGAACATACTGTTTACATAGGAGATAATAATAAAATAATATTTTCAAGGGGGGAAGATTACTAAAATAATAATTTTTTAATTATTATTTTAACTAAACTTTAATTAAACCAACATTAATTTGTTTTAATATATCTTGATAAATATCTAAAATTAAATCTTCTTCTTCTTTCTCATCTTTTTTTACTATCTCATCTTTATGAGTTAATAAGATTTCATTCATATAATTATACGCAGATAAAACATGACTTTGAGATCTAGCACCAGTAATTATTATATTACCTTTTTGAAATATGAAAACACTAACTTCTTTTTGTTCAATATTATCAATAGGTGGAACATATTTTATTATTACACAAGCTCTTATACATGGTTCATATGATGATTTGATTTTTTTCTTAATTAATAAATTATATAATTTATCTCGATCAATTTGCATAGATACCTGATAATTTGAATTAATCATGTCAATTTTAAAATCTTCTACTGAAATTTTATCTGGTTCTTCAATGAAAGTTTTTTCTACAATTTTATTATCTTCAATTTTAGCCTTAACTTCTTTTAATTTTGATATTAGTTTATTTAATGCAATGTTAATATTTTTAATTGATTTACATCCTGACATTTGAACAGAACCGTTTCTAAATAATTTCATATTAATTTTTGGTACTTCATTTAGATCTTTAACTTGACCATTTGTAACACGAACAACTACTGTAATTTGATTGTAAAAATGATTTTTTGAAGTATCTTTTTGTTTAGTTTTTGTATCCATTTTTTTAATTCTTTTTGGTTTATTTTTAACAGCTATTAAAGTTCGCATAACCTCTTTACTTTTTTTTACTGTTAAAATATCATCAGGATTTAATAATAAATACTTTTCAATATTAGGTATATTTAACCTTGTATTTAATTTACATGAAGCACACATAGTACTAATACTGATTCCATTAGGCAAGTTTTTAATTTCTTTTTTATTAACATTAATGTAATCTGTAAACTCGAAAGTATCCCATTTAGATTTAATAGACATTGTTATATAGTTAAAGAATTAAATCTTTAAATATAATTTTCAATTTTTAAATATTTTCTTATAATATATTAATATGAATAAAACAACAAATAGTGGTATTTTCTTAGATTTTGCTTATTCTCCTAGAAATGATGAATTTACGCAAAGGATTATAAATCCGGAAAAAAAGAAGAAAATATTTTTTGGAAAGAGATATTTAAAAGAAATTAGTAATAATGAAATAAAAATATTAAGAAAAAAAACTATATAATATTATATGATTAAAATTTCATCGAATAAACTTGAAAAAATAATTAAAGAAAATTCAGATTATTTAAATAAAACAATATATACAAATAATTATGAACAAATTTATAACTTAATAAAAAATTTTTTTTTTGATAATCTATTTATATTTATTATTTTTTACTTGTTAATATTACCTTATTTATTTAGAAAAGAGGGAAAAATTAAAAAATTTAATTATTGGATGATTTTAGGTATTATTGGATTTATAATTTTAACTTATTTAATTAAATTTTTAATGAGAAACCTTAGGATTTTTAAAACAATAAGAGTAAATGAATGTATGAATAAATCAAATCATATAATTTTTAATAAAACTATAAAACCTATTGAAACTTTCAAAAAATTATTAGATAAACCATTTTATGAATTTTATATTAATACTTCTCATAATTCATATATTCCATGTGTTCAAAATGGTGATGTAGCCTCTTCAGAAGCTATTAAAAGAACTCTAGGTATGGGAGCAAGAGTTATAGAATTAGATTGTTTTGCAAAAAAAAATACAGGTACTTCAAAAGATGATTTAGAACCAGTTGTTGCTCATGGTATTGAAAGAAAAAGTGGAGATATTTTTACTACTTCATATATTACATTTGAAAAATGTATTGATACAATTGCTACTTTTGGAACATTAAATTCTGATCCATTAATTATTAATTTAGAATTAAATACTAATTATTTATTAGAAACTCAAAAGAGAATGAAACAAATAATTATAAATAAATTAGGAGATAAATTATTATCAAAAGAATATAAAATTTCAACAAATAAAGAAAATAGAAAAATATTTATGGACGAACCTATGAAAAATTTATTAAATAAAATTATCATTATTACAGGTAGTGGATATACAGATGAATTAAAAGATATTATTGATTATACATTATATACTGATAAATTAAAAAATACAGATAATATTGATCAAGAAGCTATTCAAAAAGAGAATAAATCTGGAATTATTCAAAGAATTTATCCAACTGGAAATATTGCTGGTCATTTATCTAAGAATTTTGATCCTATTATTTTTTGGAAAAATAAATGTCAAATGGTTGCACTAAATTTTCAGGTTGTTGATGATAATTTATTAAAAAATGTAGCTATGTTTAAAAATTCAAGTTTCGTTCATTTTTCTGAATTTATTTAATTATATAATTTACTATTTTGAAGTAAATCCTTTAATTGTAAATACTTATTCTTATATTTTAAATATTTTACTTGGAATTCAGGTTTTTTTAATTCTACCAAGTAACATTTTATTGATTTATGTACACCTATTTCAGTTTTACTGAATGTACCTGAATATGTTGGATTTTTAATTATTGAAACATCAAGGTGCTCTGCATCTACTTGAATATAAAAATCGACATTTTGAGTTATACTTGTAATTTCAGATTTAAAAGTTTTTGCTAAACCATACGATAAAGATATAAGTAAAGATAAATCTCTCCTTCTTAACATCCTTCTTGGACAAGTATCGGCACATATAGATAATGCAACTTCATAATCTGTATAATCTAAATATTTTGTAAAAATATTAGTTTCTCTTAAATCTTGTTGATCATTTGGTAAAAATTCAAACATTTTATAAAATCCATGAAAAGTATTAGATTTATAATGTTCTTTAACTTCTTCATTTTTAATTATATATGCTTTATTAAGTATATAACCAGATCTAATAAAAGATGTTCCTGGTATTATCAATACATTTGGATATTTAGTTGAAATATTTTTAAGAAGTCTTAGTAATTCTTGTTCTGAATAACACTCAACTTGTGATCTAAGTTCATGTTGAATATTATAATTATTTTCATATCCACTTTCAGGTGTATTAATATTATTAGCATCTAATGCTGTAAAATAATTTCCTCTTAGTAAAGATAAATATGCTTCTGAACAAATTAAAATATCTACATTACTATTTTCTTGAAGACATTTTTCAATTAAATTTATTCTTTCAATTAATGTTGGATTTTCAATATATTCAATTTTAAAATGCAATGTTATTATTTTCATATACTAGTAATTTAGATTATAATATTTTATATTTTAATCTAATAACTATTAGTTTTTACCTATTAAATTCTTTAATTGTAAATATTTCATTTTATATTTTAAATATTTTTCTTTCATTTTCTTTGATTGTTGACCCTTAGGTGATTGACCCTTAGGTGATTGACCCTTAGGTGATTGACCCTTAGGTGATTGACCCTTAGGTGATTGACCCTTAGGTGATTGACTTTGATATTTTTTATAAGTTTCATCACAATTAATTTTACCATGAGATGTGCCAAGTATTTCTGAATCATTTTTTTTTAGAATATTAGTTAATTGACCTTTTAAATTATTTAATTGACCTTTTACATTATCATCTGTTACTTTACTAATTAAAGTATTGCAATTATTTATTTTATTACCAATATTTTTTTTAATATTTTTAACTTGTGTTATCTGATCTTGAGACAATGTTTTTTCTGAAGATCGGCTGCCTTTTGATTTTTCTGAAGATCGGCTGCCTTTTGATTTTTCTGAAGATCGGCTGCCTTTTGATTTTTCTGAAGATTGGCTGCCTTTTGATTTTCTATATGTTTCATCGCAATTATATTTGCCATGTGAAGATCTTAATATTTCCGATTTATCTTTTTTTAATATATTATTTAATTGAGTTATTGTTGCATTTAATTCTTTCTTTGCATTTTCATCTTCTACTTTACTATAAAAATTTTGACAATTCTTAATTTTATTATTAATATTTGTTTTAATATTTTCTACTTGTTCTTCTTGTTCTTCAGTTAATTTACTTTTCTTAGAAGATTTGCTACTTCTTGATTTATCAGAAGATTGACTTGCATTTCTAAATGTTTCATCGCAATTATATTTACCATGAGTATTAAGTGTTTGTAAATTACTTTCTTTTTTTAATTTTTTTAAATTTTCTATAATATCTATTAATTTATCTTTTGATTGTGGATCTCGTACTTTTTCTATATATTTTTGACAATTAGCAATTTTACTCTCAATATTTGTTTTAACATTTTTTGTTTGTTCTAATTGTCCTTTAAATTTTTTATATGTATTATCACAATTAATTTCACCGTGAGGAAAAGTTAAAATATCTTTTTCATCTTTTGTTAGTATTTCCTCTAATTCTTGAACTATATTTGTTAATTCTTCTCTCATCTTTTCATTATCACTACCTACATTATCTAAATTTTTTTGACAATTTTTAATTTTATTATTTATATTTGTTATGATATTTTTTAGTTGTATTTCTTGTTGTTTTTCTTTTCTTTCTTTATATAAATCTTTAGTAGGTGATGGTGACTTTTTGGTTTGTTGTTGATACTCTTCATCATTTTCATCATCTTCACTTTTTTTTGAAGGAGTTTCTTTATCTTTCCTAGAAGATGAATCATCTTGTAATGAAGATTCTTCTTGTGTTTCAGTATTATCTTTTCGTTTCTTTTTTTTATTTTTCTTAGAAGATGAATCATTTTGTGTCTCATCGTCTGTTTTTAAATGTTCACATTCATCTGGTTTACATGACTTATGTTGGCATTTTTTTTTACATTCTTCTTCTAAAGTTGGTTTTTTTACATTTTCAGGCATACTACATTCTGCTCCCATTATTAATAAAAATTAGATTTTATTTTTTATTTTGATAAATTAATAAAATGTTTTCTACAGACAGGAATATATAATTCAGAACCACCTACAATACAATATTATTTGATTTTACTAATCTATTTGAATCTATACCACTTTTCTCATATAATTTCCAAGCAATAACACCTTTATTTGATATTGCAAAAATACATGTATATTTTTTGAATACTTCTTGAGATTTTGTTTTTATTACACATCTCTTACCAATATCATTATAACAATATTGTCTAACTTGAAATGCTGATATACTTGTTTCATCAATGCATATGATATCATCTAATTTATATTTTTAAATTTCTTCAAAAATTCTTTATTTTGTTTATTTATATCTTTACCAAATCTTTTTTCTGGTTCATGTCTTAATCTTGTTAATTTTAATGAAATATTATTATCTTTAATAACTCTTGATAACTATATTCTACTTAATTTAATATCTTTAATTTTTTATTTTAGTTTTATTAATAATTCATAGTAATAGTTTTATTTTTATGGATTTCTTCTAATAAAAATTTAACGTGTGTTTTTTTAACTTTATAAGCAATTTTACCTTCTTCTGTATATCTTTTTACCCATCTTAATAAACTACGTGGCGAACACTTAAATATTTTGCATACATCAGTTTGTGATTCATCACTAATTAAAAAAAATTAAACAGCATATATTTTATAATCTTCTGTTTTATGTGTTGTTGTCATTATTATATAAAAATATATAATAATATTTAAAAAACAATATTGAAGATAATAAAAATTACACAAATACCAACTAATAAACTAATATATGAAATAGATGTATAAAAATATTATGATATTTAAAGTTAATGATTATTCAACCAAACTTTTATCAAAATATTTTAAATCGACTTTTTTACGATGATAGCCTGTTAATTTTATCATTAGTCGTTTTTTATCAAATTTTCTCTTAAATAGATATTTCATATTTGGAGTATTATTTAGATAATACCATGCAGTATCATTACTAACATATATTTTTGCTTTATTAAATAATGATTTATTCTTCTCATATATATTCTTTAGTGCTAAATGACAAATGAGATAGTTTATTTTTTTTAAATATCCGATAGATTTATTTATATATTCTTTTTGATTTGGTAAAGCCCTTAAATTTCCGATAGATTTTTTGTTGTAATCACTTGATTTATTTATATATTCTTTTTGATTTGGTAAAGCCTTTAATACTTCTTCCGTCCACATTTTTATTACTTTATTATTGGGAGGTGCAGAAAAGAACCAATTTTCAAGAACTGGATTTTTTAGATTAGATTGTGGAGTAATAAAGAATGTTAGGTTATCTTTAGAAATAAATTTATCCAAACTTTCTAAAAGAATTATAGATGAATCTATCCAAATACCTCCATATTTTTCTATTAAAAGCAATCGGATTATGTCAGCCTGACGATAGGGTGGTAAAGTTTTCCAATAATTAGGTAATGATATAAGTTGTTCAATATTTTTTTGATTTGTAAAATTAATTTTATAATTTGGTGATGTTTTTTTCCATGATTTTATTGATAGTTTCACAATTTCAGGTACTTCTTCAGTATCCCAATAGGACCATATTATTTTTGGAACTTGATCATTACAATGTTTTATATTTCTTTTGTTAAAATATTTTAGAATAATAAATAAAAATATGATAATTATAA
>Ga0194129_10006581_pt1 | contig 14164 bp, 10 predicted proteins | sample TA2KigCa35mmetaG_FD_150862 | JGI IMG/M metagenome (GOLD analysis project Ga0194129, IMG submission 150862) | Freshwater microbial communities from Lake Tanganyika, Tanzania - TA2015038 Kigoma Deep Cast 35m | ecosystem: Environmental > Aquatic > Freshwater > Lake | place: Tanzania: Lake... | reverse complement strand
TCGTTGTTGGCATCTACTGTCTTAAACTCGAAAGCACCGCTTGAGTTAGAGGTTGGATTAGACAAATTAAAATTTGCAGCTTGGTAATTTTTCGTAATATTGCTAAAACCACTTAACCCAGGGTCAATGGGGTTGACCGTTAGAACTATATCTATATAGTGCGAGTTAAAGTTATCAGTTGCATCTTGCGTTGCTCTGATAGTGACTTCTCCGACATTTTTCACGGTAACAATTCTACCATCTGTTCCTGATAAACTTGCAACGTTGTCATTAGTTCCTATAATCGCAAAAGAGAAATCACCACCGTCCTCATTATTGTTGGTACCAGGATTAGTTAATTCAAATGTGTATTCGATTGGAGAATAATTTTTTTGAATATTACTAACGCTAAGTGAGGGATTAATCGTACTTACTTCTAGTGTCGCATTTATACTTGCAGATACATAATTTCTTGTTGCAGCTTGCGTTGCTTTGACAGTTACACTTCCTGCATTACTGATTGTTACTGTTCTGCCTGACACTGTTGCGGTGTTTGCGTTAGCAGGATCATTATCTGTTATAATCTCAAAAGTGAAATTATCATCTGTTTCAATATTTGTACTGTTTGGGTCAGCTAAAGTAATTTGAAAGGGGGTTAAGTTATAGTCTTGGGAGTCTATCGAGAAATTTGTTAACACGGGGCTGATTTTATTGACGACTAGGTCGGCAGTTACATATTTTGAGTTATAGTTTCTTGTTTGAACTTGTGTTGCTTTTACAGTTACTGTTCCTGAATTACTGACCGTTATTGTGTTACCTGATACTGATGCAACGTTGTCGTTAGTTCCTATAATTTCATAAATGAAAACACCAAGAGGGTCGTTATTCGTAGTGTTTGGTTGTGTTAAAGTAATATTAAAAGGGTTTTCTTGAAAATCTACAGCCGATATTGAAAAGCCTGTTATATCTGGATCAATTCGAGTGACAACAAATGTATCATAAACACTCTCTGATAGATAATTTCTTGTTTCAGCTTGCGTTACTGTTATTCGTGCATTACCTTGATTAACTACGGTAATTTCATTGTTATTGGCTCCAGATATTACTGCAACTTCGGTATCATTGCTTACGTAGCTAAATGCTCCGTCGGCATTATTAGATAATGGTGGCGGGATAGTAAATGCGGTGCTTTGGTATGGTTTTGATGGGATGCTAAAACTGTTCAACCCGGGATAAATTTTGTTGACGGTTAGTGTTGCATATTTACTAGCAGAATTAAAGTTTCTTGTTGCATTTTGTGTTGCCCTGATAGTCACTGCTCCAGCGTTGAGGACTGTTACTGCTCTACCTAATACTGTTGCGACATCTGATGTTATTTCATTGTCGCTGGCATCTACTGTCTTAAATGTGAAAACACCGAGAAGGTCTGTATTTGTAGAGGATATGTTGGTCAAATCAAAATTTGGATCTTGGTAAGATTTCGCGATATCATTAAAAGTTATTGTAGGGTCGATGGGGTTGACGGTTAGTGTAATATTTATACTTGCAGATATATAATTTCTTGTTGCAATTTGTGTTGCTCTGATAGTCACCGTTCCAACATTGAGGACTGTTACTGCTCTGCCTGATACTGTTGCGACATCCGATGTCATGTTATCGTTGTTGGCATCTACTGTCTTAAACTCGAAAGCACCGCTTGAGTTAGAGGTTGGATTAGACAAATTAAAATTTGCAGCTTGGTAATTTTTCGTAATATTGCTAAAACCACTTAACCCAGGGTCGATGGGGTTGACGGTTAATTTGCACTCAATAAAGTTTTCGTTCCATGTATTTGTCTGAGCCTGTGTTGCTCTTAAAGTTACTCTTCCGGCATTATTTACTTTAACTTGATTGTTTACTATTTCGGCAACGTCTGTGTCGTCGCCTGATTCAACCCTGATAGTATAAGTAAACAGTCCGTTACTAGCGGAAGATGGAGTTCCAGGAGCAAAATTAGGATCGTTATAATTTTTTGTAATGTCTGGAAAGATAGTTAATGCTGCTGTGTCTCTGTATACGGTAAGTCTTCTTGTTAAAGGTGAGGGGGCTGCTGTGTACACCTTATCCGCAGAAGCTGCTAAAGTAGCGGTAATATCGGTGAATCCTGGACCTGTGATTACTATTTGTCCAGATGACGAATGTACGGTGGCTACGCTTAAGTTACTGCTTACATAACTTACAACACCTGTTCCTTGTTTTGTTATCAAAGGAGCTATAGAGAACGAACTACTAGTAGTGAGACGGTCAGTAATATCTGCGAAACTAAACTCGGGTGTAATTGGAAATGGTACATAATTTGACTGACTAACAACTGATAATGTATTACTACCTGAAGGGAAAACGGAATCATCATATGTAGCGATGATAGAGGGATTAGAAATAGTTCCGGGAGGCTGGTTATTAAAGTGTCCAATAATATCTTGATTTGTTATTGGAATGTTGTTAGAACCAATGTGTGCTGATGTAATCGGTTCTTCAAGTGGAACAGTTAAAGCTGGTGAAGTGATACGCAACTTCATTGCTAAAATTGGCGGAGGAAAAGAAGGAGGGGGAGGCATTCTTTATAATATTATATAATATTATTTTGAAGAAAAATTAGTAAATATTATTTTGAAGAAAAATTAGTAAATATTATTTTGAAGAAAAAAATACTTACCTTGCTTACCTTGTTTGCCTGTTTGTTTGTCGTCCTTAATTTGGTTGTTTGGTTGGTTTGGTTGGTTTGGTTGGTTGTTTGTTGGGTTGTTTGTTGGGTTGGTTGGTTTGGTTGGTTTGGTTGGTTGTTTGTTGGGTTAGAGTTTAGCTGCATTCTTCGTGGTGGTCGTAGTCTCCGCGGCGTGCTCGTTCGTACTGGTCTTCGTAATGGTCATAGTCGTACTCACCATCTTCCATGACTCCGAACGCCATGTCGTTGTCGTCGTTGTGTTCGTTTTCAAAACGCGTGCACTCTCTGCACAAGTAGAACATGTCGTCATCGTCGTATTTTGCTGCTGCGGGGGTGGTGTTGGTGTTGGAGTTGGGGTTGGGGTTGCGGCATGGAGCACCAATCAGCCAGTAGCCTCGAATGCTGGGGTCAAAGGTTTGCAAACATTCGCGGCACTGATAGTTGTTTGGGTCGAAATTTGGTTTGGTGGATGTGGTGGATGTGGTGGATGTGGTGGATTTGGTGGATGTGGTGGTGGTTGTTGCGGGCATGACTGCTGCAGTCAATATTTCGAGTTTTGCTAACTCTGCTTCGATTCGCTCCTGTGCTTTTTGAATTCCCGTATGCGTGTCCTGTACGTATCCCATAAGAAGGGCAATGTCGCTCTGGTTTTGGCGTATCGTTGCGATGGATTGTGCAACAGATTGTGCTATTGTTTGACTGTATTGTTGTTCGCATTGTCCATGCTGTTCGATTTGTTCGGCGATTTCATCAAGAGCGCAGCAAATGTCCGACATGCTGAGGCGTTCCACTTTTTCGGCGAAGGTGGTGGCAGTGGTGGCAGTGGTGGCAGCAGCGGCGGCGGCTTCAAACTCGGGGTTCAATTTGCGGCGTTTTGCGACGGGCAGTTCTTCTTCGCTTTCGAGGAGGTACTTGCGACGAGGTGGCGTGGCGGTCTTCTTGGCTTTGACGGGTGCTCCTGGCGCTTCTAATGCGTTGCTGTTGCTGCACTTTGGCGTTCTTGGCGTTCTTGGCGTTCTTGGCTCGTCTTGTTGTTGTTCGCTTTTGGTGGTGGCAGCAGTGACCTTCATTGTGTGGATGATTTCGCGATGCTTTTGGGCGCACATGATATGCTGCCAAATATCGGTATGCATTTTGGAAGGTTTTGAACAGGGTCCTGACGACACATGGTAACAAAGGTTGACACAGTCGATGAGTTTCAGTTCGATTGCGTTGATGGACGGCACTCCTTCGCGATATTCGACCGCTTCGCACATTGGTTCGTCGTCGCTGTCGATAGCTTGGTTGCGGTGGCGGTGGTCATGATGGTCTTGGTTCTTGAGGTATTCTGTAAAATATGTGTGAATTTCATGAGCAATTTCTGCGAGAGTCTTTTTGTTGTAGTTGAGAATGAAGGCGCAGCACACGTCGGTGAGTTCGCCTTGTGTCCATACGTGTCTTGATGTGAATTTGCCGGCGCGGGATCGGGAACGAATGCGGGCGGCGTTGGCAGACTCGATGAGCTGCTTGTGACGCTCACCGATTTGTTCGATGGCAGAGTTGGCGAAGTTGGCGACGATAGTAGAGGCTTGAGACATTTTGTTCGAGTAGTTGATACTTTGTTTTTTACACTGTATTTGATTTATTGGATTATATTCATTTCAATTTTCTGTTTGGTGGAAATTGAAATGTTAGTAAAATAGGAAATAGGAAATAGGAAATAGGAAATAGGAAATAGGAAATAGGAAAATAATTTTATTTTGAAAGATTAGATTAGATTAGATTAGATTAGATTAGATTAGATTATTTACGCTTTGTCCAATTCTTGCGACCATATTTGCAATGCTGTCGTTGTGAGAAACCTTTGGGATGTTTACAATCAATACTGCGTTTATATTTAAGTGACCATTTATGGCGGCGGGTGCGGGTGCTGGTGCTGGTGCGGGTGCGGGTTTTGTTTGTATTTGGCATGTTCGGTATAATATACTACTATATGGAATTAGAATATATATATATATAGATAGAGAAAAAAAGTTGGTAGTGGTTTTATAGCTACAACAGGGGTAAACCTCTATGACCCTTTGCATACACGGCATGGGACTAATGCACCACTAAACTATTGTTGTGTTTGTGTGTTGTTTACGCGCGGAATGGATAGTTCTTTTTTTCCATCAGTTTTGTGCGGTCGATTGTTCCTGTATGTCGCGAGGGAATCATGTCTCTGAATTTTTTCTTGATTGGACCAAACACGGGGTCACTCATTTTGACATAGAGGTCCGGCTCTTGGAATATTTCACCTTTCACGAAAATGTCTAGATGGATATCGGGTGTCATCATTGACGGCATCATGAAACCAAACATGAGTGCGGATGCTTCATCACCTTCGGAGTATGCGAGATGTTTGGTGCGCATGATGATTGTGTTGACGTAACGGTGATTTAGCCCAAAAACGCTCATAAACTCGGGTGAAATCAGTTTGTGTGTTTTGATGAGGAAGCGGTACATTTCGCGAAGGATGAGTGTTGTCTGCGTTTTTATAGAGGCGTATACTCGGATTTCTTTGGAGTTGTGCCAGTACTGTTGGCGCTGTTGGCGAGGTTGGCGAGGTTGTGTTGACCTCCATCTGTCGACTGCGGCAAGAAACTCGCGAACTGCTGCTACATAGGTGTAGTGTATCGCATATACCCAGTTGTTGTAGTCGGGGGAAGCATGGACATCTAGGCAGCTAATTTCACCGCGGCGGATGCGCTGGACTTTGGTGCGAAGGTGTGCCCATTTTGTTGCAGTGGTCGGGTCGTTGTCGCGGTTGTCGCGGTTGTCTTCCTCTCCTAAAAGTTCTGTGCATTTCTGGGCGTAATATTTTGCTAGCCTAAATTCGATAGGTCCATACTTGTATTCGAGATGTACGCGTTGCGCGTCTTGTGTGGGTGCACCAGTATTAAAGCGCGCTTTCATTTCCTCCAAGAGTTGAGCGTGACGTGTTGGGTCGGTGTGTTGTAACAAATGTGTTTTGTTGTCATAAATATAGGGTGCTGCGACTTGGTTGGCGACGGCTTCGGTACCGGTTGCACGGCGGATGACATGTTGAATGGCGCGATGGTGTAGACATGTGGCGAAATAGCGGGTATTTCCGCGCTGGGTTGCAAAACGAATTGCCAAAAGTGCTGTCATAGCTGCGAATGCAGTCATTCGGGTTCGTTGGTGAATTCTCAGTGCGCTGATTTCGGTCACTTGTAATCTTGATACTGTGTGTGCGACTGCGATGATGAGAGAATCATTGGAGATTTTGCAATTGTTTCCGTTGGGCAGGTGTTGAATAAGGTTGCACATTTGTGCGTGGTTGAGTCCTCGTGTGGTGGACGCTAGTAGTCGTTCGGTTGTTTGGATTTGGCTTAGAAACTTTTTCACGGAATTGTGCGACGATGCGTGATGAATTGCGGTGAGTGCGTGGTGATAGGGAAGTGTTGTCATACGGTTTTGATATACCTGGTGATAATCGTTGGCGAGGTCTTCTTGGACGTTGTGGTCCGTGTCGCCGCGAAATATGCGAAATCCGTCGCCTGTGTATGAGTAGTTGTGCTCGCCACTGCATGCAGGAGAACGGAGCACACTTTGTTCGGTTATGATGGCACGTCTCGCGATATCTTCGGCGATTTGTTTGGAGGACTTGATGAATGAACCGGAAAACATTTTGATTTTTTTTGTTGTGTTGACTGTTGTAATTGATACGAATTTCTTTTTCTTTTTTTGGCGCTGTATTTTGTTTTTTATTATTTTTCTATTTCAATTACCTGAGTATGGATATATGGGTGTAGGAAAATATGGGTGTAGAAAAATATAGGTGTATTGTTTATGGGAAATAGGAAATAGGAAATAGGAAATAGGAAATAGGAAATAGGAAATAAATAAAAAAAAGCTGTAGGCTTGTGCACTAATGGAGGGTTCCGCCTCCTGTTCTTTACTCCTCCTCCTCCTCGGGAAGCTCCGTAAGACTCCGTGTTTCTTCGTCCCATAGACCGACATATTCCCCTGTTTCGGAGCTGTATGCACAGTTGTCGGCGAACCTTACGGCGATGCGTTGGTCTTTGTAACTTTCGACAAAGTATTCTTCTCCGTCGATTGTGATAATGACGGCGGACTTTTTTGCTGCTTCTTGGACTTTTTCTGTTTTCTTGATGTATGCGTGTAAGTCGCGGAGAGCATTTACTGCAGAGAGGTACGTCATCTCGTTTGCTTTGCCAGATTGAAATGTGTCGATGTGTTGCATGAGAGATTCCACAAGAGCGATTTGCTGGGAGGACTGGGTGACGGGGGTTGACATTTCTATTTTTTTCTTATTTAATTATTTCACTGTATTGGATATAAATGTGGAAATCTATTTCAATTTTCTATATATGCGTATGTGTGTGTATATGTGTATATTTTTAATGTGGATGTGTGGATGTCTGGGTGTGTGGGTGTGTGGGTGTGTGGGTGTGTGGGTGTGTGGATGTGTGGGTGTTCGCGTGTAATAGGAAACTGAAAATAAAAATGCGATACGTGAAAGACGAAGGCTATAAAATTAATACTATAACTATATATAATGTATAAAATTGAAATAAATATTATATGTTATGGTGTATTATATGTGTAGTATATGAAAATGAGCAAAGAACAGCGTGTTGGGGTGGCGGCATCCAAGCCTCTTTTAAAATGGGTAGGAGGCAAAATGCAAATCATCAATGATATTATTGGTAGTTTTCCGAAAGAAATAAACAATTATCATGAACCGTTTATTGGGGGAGGAAGTGTGTTGATTTCGTTTCTCACAAAGGTGAGGGATGGGGCTATAAAATTAACGGGGAAAGTTTACGCTTCGGACGTAAATGCGAATCTGATTTCGTTCTATAAAAATATACAAAGTTGTCCTGAGGAGTGTATTGTCGAGTTAAGAAAACTGTGCAGTGAATATGGTGGGATTGGTGGCGGTGGTGGTGTGGGTGGTGGTGTCGGTGGTGGTGTGGGTGGTGGTGGCGGTGGTGGTGTGGGTGGTGGTGTCGGTGGTGGTGTGGGTGGTGGTGTCGGTGGTGGTGGTGTCGTCAATAGGGCTGCTAAGAATATAGAAGAGGCATCGACATCAAAGGAGTCGTATTATTATTGGACGAGGGCGAGATTTAATGCGTTGACGGCGGAAGAGAGGGTACTGCCGAAAGCGGCTGCGATGTTGTTGTTTTTGAACAAGACGTGTTTTCGTGGACTATATAGGGAAGGTCCGAATGGTTTCAATGTTCCGTTTGGGAATAATAAGAATGTGGCGATTATAGATGAGAAGAATATACGATTTGTGTCTGGGCTTATAAAGGATGTTATATTTACGCATTGTTCGTTTGAAAGCAATGCTGGATTAGCTGGGGCGACTCGGGGGGATTTTATATATTTCGACCCACCGTATGCTCCTGAAACAGATACGTCGTTTGTGGGGTATAGTAAGGATGGGTTTGGGATAGAGAGTCACCAGGCTTTGTTTCGGATATGCGGCGACATGACGAAAAAAGGTGTTAGTATATTGATGAGTAATGCGGATGTGAAATTGGTGAAGGATGCATTTCCGTCGCCGCTGTATGCTACGCGAGTCATAAGTTGTCGGCGTGCGATTCATTCGAAGGAGCCGGATTCGCGGACGAACGAGGTGTTGATTACGAATACATGATTAGTTACTCTGCTACTCGAACATGAATGTGTAGTGTCCTGTGAGGGTGATGCTGTCCATCTGGGTTGGTTCAGTGAAACTGTATTTCCAAATGTGTACTACTTCACAACACTTGTGAATGAATAAGCATATTATTTCTTTTTTTGCTTTTGTTTTTTCAATGATTTCGCGGTACGGGAAGTAGAGCTGTCGAATGTTAAATGAGTCAAACTCCATGTTCGTATTCTTTCCTTCGATAATGAGTATCTTATTTGCAGACTCGAAACAAGAGTCGACTTCATATTGAACTCCTTTTACATAATATGATACGTCTTCTAGTTTCATCTCGAAACTGCATCGATGCCTTCCATTCAGTAGAGAACCGTGTGTAATTGGTTCATTCAAGAATTCGGGGCGTTCAAATACACCACAGTAACGAAGGTTGTCAATAAAGGATGTCTCGCTGTCTCCCAAGGAAAGTAGTATTGACGATGTATCTCTTTTCAGATACGTGGGTTGGGGGGAGTCGACATGTTGTGAATAGTCAAGTGGTTGGTAAATTTTTTTCTTCGTTAGCATGTACGTACCATTTTGTACCGGTAGTATAGAAATCCCGTGTCGTTTAAATATGTCTGGTCGCGAATTGGCTGATGTTTGATACGCGAGTAAACGTGGTTCAAACTGGTTTGCCTCTCCTTTCCACGTTGCTTTGCATTCTTTCATCTCTTTTGAAGATATTGTAATTTCACAACTTCCGTCGTAGTTTTGACAGTTAAAAATGTGTGTCCAAGGGTCTGTTGTGATGTCATGTGCCTCCAAGTTCAGTGCGGTGATATTTATTTTTTGTTTCAGTTTTTTTGGTTTGGGTGTTGGTGCTGTTGTGTTTGGTGTCTTTGGTGTGTTTGGTGTGGATGGTGACATGTTATCGAGTTGTTCTTCTATGTTTTCCATGATGTTGATGATTATGATTATATGTGGTATAGTGTGCTATACCTATTTCAATTTCTTATTTATTAACAGAGTAAGAGATTACACCGACCGAAAAGAAAAATAAAAAATATAAAATGAAAAATATAAAATGAAAAAGAAAATAAAAAATAGAAAGCCGTAGGCTTGGGGGTTAACGGGTGACACAGGGGGCTGTAGGGCAGAGTACCCTGTATCGTTGTATAGTTATGTTTATCTCCTTCTCTATATAAAGGAGGGTTGTACCCGATTCGTTTTCATCGATATCGACACTCGATGACATACATATGCTACCCATTTCCTCAGCCTCTTCTCTTTGTGATTGTATTTCATCCGCGTATTTTGTGATAACTGCTTCGCGTGCAGCTTCGTAACTGTAGTAGAGACTTGGGTACAGCTCGCCGTTTTCAAGAACCACATAAACTGTTGTTGTTGTGGGCTGTTGCTGGTTGATGTTTGATGATGTCGCTGATGTTTCCATTTTTGTTTTTTTTGTTTGATTGCATCCATCCCTGTCGATTAAAAATCATTTCAATTTTCTTGTCAGATAGTTGAAATTGAAAAGCGGGGCAAAATACACCGGGGGGAAGTTATGACCCTGAAAAAAAGGTTTTAATAAAAATATAGAGAGATAGAGATAGAGATAGAGATATGAAAAGAGAAAGCAAAATAGTTGTGTATTTGAATTAATATATTATTAGATATGAATTTCGATTAATCTCACGCTTCTGTATCATCTCATGTGTGTTAAGGGTTGCGATATATTATGGTATCTCATAAAGTGTACGCGATGGATTACGTATAATTGAGCCGGAGGCTTATATCACAAAAGGATTACGTATAATTGAGCCGGAGGCTTATATCACAAAAGGATTTTGTATAATTGAGCCGGAGGCTTATGGGTACTGTGCGACTGTGCGACTGTGTCACCCTGGACGCTCTTGCAATCTTTCGCGCCAAATTTCACCCCTTGGTTTTCGCGCCAAAATGCCCTTTATATAGGAATCAAGAAATGAGTGACAAATTGAGAAATGAGTTATGAAAAAATATACTTGGTTATAGCAAAACTCCACACGTACAAAGTTATAACATATAGTAAATAAGTATGAGCCAATTTTTATGTAATAATGATTTTTATTTATCTCTGATTTTCGATTTATCTCATGCTTCTATTACGTCTCATCTCTTGGAGATAGGGAGGAGGAGTCGGAATAGGAGGGGGGGGGAGATGATGTTAACAAGATGGATGGGATTGCTCTGTAAAAAAAGTGTTAGTGAATACGAAGAGAGAATATAAACGCATATAATACCTTTTGGATTGAGCTTAGCTGTTGATGAGTATGTGTGTGTGTGTACATGTACTTTAGACTTTCAGCATTTGCTGCAGTACAAGACAATGACTTCTTTTGTTATTGTATTCCAAGTTGTGAGTTCGATGTTGTTTTCGTTGTCAATTCTGTTGTTACAGTTTGTGCATGTCATCTTATTTTGTTCGTTCTGGTGGTCATGCAGTGTCTGTGTCTGTATCTGTGTTGACATGGCGTGGAATGCTGTAGCCGTCCAATAGTTGCTTGCCATAGTTGCCATAGTTGCCATAGTTGTTGTTTGTATATTCGTTTGTAGAATGCCTGCATCCGACCGAGACCGCGAAACCCATTTCAATTTTCTTGACATATAGTTGAAAATGAAGTGGGGGGCATTTTCCACACAGGGGGCTCTGCATCCTGTTATCCCACCAGCCTACGGCACAACTGTGTCACTGAGTAAACTTGAAGAGGCTATTTACAGGGGGACTCTGCCGGACAAATAGATTCTCCGAACAGCCAAGAAACCCCCTATATATATGAAATCGAGAAATGAGTGACAAATTGAGAAATGGGTGATAAATTGAGAAATGGGCAATAAAAAAATACACGTGATTATAACAAAACTCCCCTGTAAAAAAAAGGTGGTTTTGTAGCTACTCTACCACCAAACTATGCTTGTGTTATGTTGTGTTATGTTGTGTTGTGTTGTGTGTGTTGTGTTGTGTACTTACTCTTCGTCACTCTCGTCAATGCACTCGATGACTGTCTTCCGCTTGTTGTCCCATTCTCCGGCGTGTTCGCCTGTGCTAGCGTCGAATGCCATGTTGTCCTCGCATCGCACGATGATTTTCACGCCTTTGTACTGTTCTACCCAGAACTTTTCGCCGTCGATTTCGACCACCTTGCGTTCAGCTTTGGCGGGTTTGGGTTTGGGGGCTGCGAGTTTGGGTTTGGGAGCGACTGCGACTGCGACTGGCTGCACTTCATCTTCGCTGAGTTCGGGGGAGGAAGGAGCCTCGGTGGCTGCAGCGGCAACAGGTGTGGAAGATTTCTTTGCGGAAGCGACGAGGTCTGAGATGAGGTCATCTACGGGAGCTGGGGCAGCTTCTTTGGCTTTGGCGGGACGACCGCGTTTTTTGGGAGCCGCATCTTCGGCGCTGGCAGTCTTGGTCACTTTCTTGCGTTGTTGTTGCTTCTTTGCTGCCTTGTGCTCTTCGTCGTCCGTCTCTGTTTCGCTGCCGCTTCCTGTGTCACTGGTTGCGATTTTGGTAGCGGGGCGAGCGCGGGGAGAGGATGATTTGGGGCGACCGCGCATCTTGACTTCCTTCTCGAGGTGTTCAGCTGGGATGGTGATACCGTATTTGGCAGCCTCGGCGATGAATGCTTCCATTCCGCCCTCGACTTCGAACTTGTCGACGACGTTTGCGAGTCTTACGCATTTTTTGCCCTTCGGGTCAGTGTAGTCAAACAGTCCGCACGAAGCGCGCATAGCGCAAGTTCCAAACATAGCGCCTGTTTTCTCGCAAGAGGGGCAAAACGCGCTGGTTTCGGTGCTGTCAGAGGTGCACTGAGCAAACAGTCCGTGGTAGGAGCGCAGAGCTTCGCAGCGGTTAGGGATGCGAGTCCCGCACCATGGGATGGGCAGACGCTGTTCTTTGGTGGGTTTTGCGACTTTGGCGGCTTCTTTTTCGGCTTCCTTGGCGACTTTAGCGGCTTCTTTTTCGGCTTCCTTGGCGACTTTAGCGGCTTCTTTTTCGGCTTCCTTGGCGACTTTAGCGGCTTCTTTGGCGACTTTAGCGGCTTCTTTGGCTGCTTCCTTGGCGAGCTTCTCGGCTTCTTTGGCTGCTTCCTTTTCAGCCCGACGGGCTTCTTTGGCAGCTTCCCTTTCAGCCTTCTTGACGGCATCACGAGCTTCGCGCTCTTCCTCGGTGAGTACCGGTTTCGGGGCTTTCGGGGCTTTCGGGGCTTTGGGTTCCTTTTCTTTGGGTTCTTTGGGGGTTCTCACCTTTTTCACAGAGTTTCCTTCCGCGTCAAGTTCGACGGTCTTGGTCTTCATGGTCTTCTTTCCAGAGCTGGCGAGTTTCTCCACGACAAACTCAATAGGCGTGGTTTCGAGTTCAGCGACGATGAGACGACGGACAGATTCGCCATCGAAATCCTCACATTCGCGCGTCAGCACGGCAATGATGATGTCGATGAGTTTGTCGCGGACTTGGGCAGTCACGTCGTTCGCCATTTTCGCGAGGCACTTTTCCACGATTGGGTTCGCGGCAAGAGTCATGGTAGTCTGGGCAGTCATATTTCCGGAGTTCATTGTTTCGTAATTTGTAGTCTTTGTAAGGCAATGCATTCTACCATACCGCCGAAAAACATTTCAATTTTCTTGCCACATAATGAAAAATCGAAATCGGCGCAAAAATCACACAGAGGGCTGCATAACCGGTGCGACTGTATAACCGGGTAATCTGGAAGAGGCTCTTATTTACTCCCGGATAAACTATTTCTCCGAACCGCGGAAAACCCCTATATATAGGAAATCAAGAAATGAGTGACAAATTGAGAAATGGGTGATGAAAAAAAACGTCGATTATGGGGCGAATCCCCCTGTAAAAAAAGTGTTAGTATTTCGCACAGACACATATCCATATCCATATTTATTTATTTACTTGATTTTCGATTTATCTCACGCACCTGTTACTTCTCATATCTCCCCATTCCACGGTCCTTCTTACTCCTTCTGTGTCATCCAGTGCTCCAACTTTGCACCTGCACCGCCATTCGCCCATGCTTCGCGAGCTGCTTGGTAAGGCGACCCTGTCACCATTTCCGGCACCGGGTGTGCCAAACGGTATGCTGCGTATGCTGCGTCTGATGCTGCCTTTTGCTCCGCAAGCCACTTCAATTTCTCCGCACTCAGAGGCGGGGTTGTTGTTGTTGTGGTTGTCTGTTTCATCATCCTCGTTGTCGTCTTTTTTGTTCCTTTTACGGTCATCTTTTCGGGGGCACTCTCTTCCATTTTTACATCTTATTGCATTTCAATTTTCTTACAATACTATGGAAAATTGAAATCCCCGCTTTTTTCATTTATATACATCTCGCAACTCTGGGTGGGCTATAACGGGGTCTTCCAGTGGGGGGGGGAGTAGTGGATAGAGGGGGACCCTATATAGGGGCTTTATTACAGTACCTCGGTATCAGCCCCACTATAGGGGAGAAGGGCTACACAGGGGAGGGAGGGGCTATACCCACACATATAGGGGCTTTATTACAGTACCTCGGTATCAGCCCCACTATAGGGGAGAAGGGCTACACAGGGGAGGGAGGGTCTTGAGGCTACAATTACCGCTATATTCCCCCTATACTACTGCTTTAGGGACTTTCACGAATTCCACAAAAAACACCCCCTCGACATTTCAATTTTTTCCGCCACTTGCCCGCCATTTTCGCCTTTTTCGGGGTATAGAGGGGGAAAATCCCATTATACCAGCTTTTCCCTTATTTAGGGCAATTTAGGGCAATTTAGGGCAATTTAGGGGCATTTAGGGGGTTTTACTCAGGGTA
>Ga0194129_10006578_pt1 | contig 14170 bp, 11 predicted proteins | sample TA2KigCa35mmetaG_FD_150862 | JGI IMG/M metagenome (GOLD analysis project Ga0194129, IMG submission 150862) | Freshwater microbial communities from Lake Tanganyika, Tanzania - TA2015038 Kigoma Deep Cast 35m | ecosystem: Environmental > Aquatic > Freshwater > Lake | place: Tanzania: Lake... | reverse complement strand
CGCCCTGGCCACCGTCTCCGCCCTGGCCGCCGCCCGAGGAGGTCGAGCCGCTGGGGCCGGTCGGGGTGGGGATCTTCTCGCGATCGATCGAGACGATGAGCTCACAGCCGGCGGCGAGGCCGACGAGTCCGACGAGCGAGAGCGAAGCGAGACCGAAGCGGGGGGAGAGATGTGTCATGTAGGTGTCCTGCCGTGAGGAGTTGGAATAGCATATGCTCCAGCAAGGGCCGAATTATGCGCGCGGCAACTTCCGGAGGCGTTTCCGATGGGACGCGCGGGTCACGGCGGGCCGCCGGCACCGCCTGGTGCGTCCCCGCTGCCGCCGCCCCCGCCGTGCGCGGGCTCGCTCGTGGACACGGTGCCGCCCGAGCCGCCCTCCGAGGTGTCCGGGCTGGCGGCGAGGCGCCCTCGCCGTCCCGCGCCGCGACGGGGATGCGCAAGCGATCGATCGAGATCACGGCCTCGCACGCCGCGAGCGTGAGGACGATGAGAACGGAGAAGATGACGCGGGACGTCGTTGCAGGTGCATGCCGCTCCTCCGGCAGGTTCGATGCCACCGTCCACCGCTCGCACGATTGCGGCGCCACGATGGTGGCGGCGCCGCGCCGACGCGGTTACAAGTCCGCCGATGTCTGCGATGGGTAGCGACGAGGTCGACGCGCTCCTCAGCCGGGTCGAGCGCGCCGGTGACGCGGACGCGCGGCCGCTGCTCGAGCGCCTCGCCGAGCTCACGCAACCCGGCACCGAGGCGTGGGCGCTCGCGAACCGCGAGCTCGCGCGGCTCCTCCTCGACGCGGAGCCCTGGCGTGCGTCGGTGTTCGCGCGACGCGTCGTGGAGCAGGACCCCGACGACCACCTCGCGTGGGGCGTGCTCGGGCTCGCCCAGTCGCTGCTCGGCAACCACGCCTTCGCGGTCTCGGCCTACGAGCGCGCGTTGCGCCTCGCCCCGGAAAATCCCTGGTATTTGCACAACCTCGGGCACCTCTACGACGCGATGCTCGACCGCCCGGCGGACGCGGTGCCGTTGCTCCGTCGCGCGCTCATCCGGCTGCGCGAGGACCCGCACGTGCTCGCGAGCCTGGCCCACGCGCTCGCGCGTGCCGGGGAGCCGACCGAGGCACGGGCGTTGATGCTGCGGGTGGTGCGGCGGCCGGCGAGCGAGGAGCATCACGCGCTCTACCGGTGGCTCCTCGAGCTGAGCGAGCGCGCGGTCGAGCTTCACCTCGAGCGCCAGGCCCCGCCGCGCAAGCGCCACGTCCGGACGCGCCGGAGCACCTCGCAGCGCGCCCGCTCCATGACTTGACGCGCGTCAATCCGTGGCTGCGGCCCTGCGGTCGGTGTGAGGGCGGGTGTGCCGCGGAGATGACGGCGAGTCGCGGCACTTTCCGCCTGCGGCTCGCCGATCTATGCCGCTCGCCATGCTGCGACTGAAGAACCTGCTCGGTGGTGCGTGGTCCGAAGGCCAGGGTGAGGGCGTGACCTTGATCAACCCGGCGACCGAGGCGGTGCTCGGCACGACCTCGAGCGCCGGCCTCGACCTCGTCGCCGGGCTCGCCTTCGCGCGCCGTGAGGGTGGCGCCGCGCTGCGGTCGCTGTCGTACGCCGGACGCGGCAAGCTGCTCGCGGCGATGGCCGGGCGCATCCACGAGCACCGGGACGAGCTCATCGAGCTCGCGATGACGAACGGCGGCAACACCCGCAGCGACGCGAAGTTCGACATCGACGGCGCGATGGGGACGCTCGCGCACTACGCCGAGCTCGGCGCCGCCCTCGGCGAGGTGTCGATGCTCGCGGACGGCGAGTCGGTGCAGCTCGGTCGGGCGCCGCGGCTCGCCGGTCGGCACGTGCACGTCCCGCGGCGTGGCGTGGCGCTGCTGATCAACGCCTTCAATTTCCCGGCCTGGGGCTTCGGCGAGAAGGCGGCGAGCGCGCTGCTCGCGGGGATGCCGGTCGTGTGCAAGCCGGCACCCAGCTCGGCCGCGATCGCGCATCGCCTCGTCGAGGTCCTGGCGGACGTGCTCCCGGCGGGCGCGGTCAGCATCGTCGCCGACCTCGAGCACGAGCTGCCGGCGCTGCTCGGCTACGGCGACGTGCTCTCGTTCACGGGGTCGAGCCGCACGGCCGCGCGGCTGCGGGCGCTCCCGAACGTGCTGGATGCGTCGGTGCGCCTCGGCGTCGAGGCCGACAGCTTGAACAGCGCGATCCTCGGCGCGGACGTCGAGGCGGGCAGCGAGACCTACGAGCTCTTCCTCGGCGACGTCGTGCGGGAGATCCGTCAAAAGGCGGGGCAGAAGTGCACGGCGATCCGCCGCATCTTCGTGCCGCCCGCACTCCGCGAGCGGGTCCGGGAGGATCTCGTCGAGCGCCTCGCGCGGGTCGTCGTCGGCGAGCCCTTCGCGGACGGCGTGCAGATGGGGCCCCTCGCCACGGCACAGCAGCGCGCGTCGGTGCTCGAGGGGGCCTGCCGCCTCGCGGAGCACGCGGACGTCGTGCTCGGACGCGACGGCGTGAGGCCGGTCGGCGTGCCGGAGGGGAAGGGGTACTTCGTGCCGGTGACCCTGCTCGAGGCGCGCGACCCCGGTGCCGCGCTCCTGCATCGCCTCGAGGTGTTCGGACCCGTCGCGACGCTCTTCGAGGCGCCCGACGACGTCGACGCGCTCGTCGAGCTCGTGGCGCGCGGCGAGGGTGGGCTCGTCTGCTCGACGTACACCGACGATCGCAAGCTCGCCGGGGCGCTCGTCCACGGGCTCGCGCCGCACCACGGCCGCCTCGTCCTCGGCTCGCAGAAGATCGCGGGGCAAGCGATGGGGCCGGGGGCGGTGCTGCCGCAGCTGCTCCATGGCGGACCTGGCCGCGCGGGCGGCGGTGAGGAGCTCGGCGGCCTGCGCGGGCTCTCCCTGTACTCGCAGCGCACGGCGCTCCAGGGCGATCGCGCGCTGCTCGACGGGCTCCTCAAGGGGTGACGCTCGGCGGCGCTCGCGGGGTCCGCGCGTGAAACGTGTTTCACTCCGGGCGCGCGCTCGAGGTCGGGCCCGTGCTCGTGCTCGGCCGGAGCTGGAATGACGGTTGTCATCCGGGTTCCGATCTCGCTAGCGTGCGGGGGATGACGGCGCGACGTGAACGCATGGCGTGGCTCGCTGGCCTCGCGGCGGTGCTGACGACGGCGGGGGCCGCGCGCGCCGCGTGCCCCGGCACGAAGGTGGAATACAAGGGCCGCTGCGTGTACCCGGACACGCGCGAGGCCGAGGTCCTGCAGGAAGCTGCGGCGAAGAGGGAGGAGCAAGCGCGGGCGGCCGCGGCGCGTCGTGCGACCGGTGGAGGCGCCGGCGGCGCGACCGGTGGGCCGGCTCCAGGGCGAGGGCCCGCCGCGAACGGGCCGGCGGTGGGCGAGTACGCGACCCTCGGGGCGACCTCGACGCCGCCGTCGATCGTCCTCATCGATGGGCGGCCTCACGGCAGGACGCCGGTGAGCGGCGTGCGCGTCTTGCCGGGGCGCCACACGGTGGTGTTCACGCACCCGGAGCACGGCACGCTGGCGCACGAGGTGAATGTGGCCGCGGGGCGCTCGGCGCAGCTGTCGGTGCAGTTCGAGGGCACGGTCCGCGTGAGCGCGCCGGCAGCTCCGGGGGGGCTCCCGCCGGAGGGAGGCGCGGCCGGGGGCACCGTCGTCGCGCCGTGCGACCCGCGACGCGATCCGACCTGCCACACCGGCGAGCGCACCGACGCGAGCCCGAATCCGGTGGAAAGGACCGGCAAGCTGATTGGCATCGCCACGGGAGGCACTTGCCAGTGGAGCGTCGACGGCAAGTCGCAAGGGAGCGGGAGCAGCTTCAACGCGACGGTGTCGGTCGGCACCCACACCGTGAGCTGCGCGCCGCCGGGCCAGGCTGCCCGGATGCAGCGCAAGACCGTTTCGGCCGACAAGCCAGCCCTCGCCACGTTCAAGTTGGACAGCTTAGCCGGCACCCCCAAGCCGAAGCAGAACGCCCCGCACGCGGTACCCGTCCAGGTCGAGGACCTTCCCACTTTCTAGCCGGCCGATGCGGCGCCCGTGAGCGGCGCCGACCGCGCGGTTGACGCCCATCATGGGTACACCGTAGGCTCGCGGCGATGGAGCGAACGAGGTGGGCAGTCCTGACGCTCGCGGTCGCGCTCCCGGGGTGTCGGCAGGCCCTCGACCTGGACGGGTACCGCGTGCGGGGTGAGGGCGGTGGCGCCTCGTTTGGCGAGTGCGTGCCGGTACCCTCGACCTGGTACCTGATGGGCTCGAACGACGGGCAGCCGGACGAGCAACCGGTGCACGAGGTGGCGGTCGCGGCCTTTTGCCTGGACCGCACCGAGGTGACGGTGGCGGCGTACGCCGCGTGCGCCGCAGAGGGCAAGTGCACTCCCGCATTCGCCGGCGGCTTCTGCAACGCGGGCGTCGCGGGTCGCGAAAACCACCCCATCAACTGCGTCGATTGGAACCAGGCGACCGCGTACTGCAAGGCCCAGGGCCAGCGCCTGCCGACCGAGGAGGAGTGGGAGTACGCGGCGCGCGGCACCGACGGCCGCAGGTATCCCTGGGGCAACGCGGCGCCCTCGAACCAGCTGTGCTGGGACGGCGAGGGCAACGACCAGGGCAAGGGCAACCGCCAGTCGACCTGCGCCGTCGGCGCGTACCCGTCCGGTCGCTCGCCGTTCGGTCTTGACGATTTGTCAGGCAACGTGTGGGAGTGGACGGCGAGCGGTTATTCAAGCTCGTATTCAAGTCCTCGCTCCGACACCAACCGCGTCTACCGCGGCGGCAGCTGGGACAGCGACGACCCGTCGCGCGTCCGCTCCGCCGCCCGCTCCAGGGTCGCTCCCACGGACCGGAGCGTCCACCTTGGCTTTCGCTGCGCCGGCTCTGCCGCTCTCCCTTGATTCTCGAGAGTTGAACCCTTGAAGGTCCCCCGATAAGCCATCGAGAACAGTTTGTTTCTTGCATGCAGGGCCACAGGTTCATGCCGGAGGCTCTGCTCGCGTCGACGCGGACGGGGAGGCGCGCCGCAAACCTCCCCGTGAGCGGCGCCGACCGCGCGGTTGACGAGGAAGACAGGGGAGGCTTAGGGTCACGCGCTTCAAGGAGGGGACTTCATGGCTCTGAAACGCATCAAGTACGTCAGCCGCTTCGCCGAGGACCTGACGCAGGCTGACGTCGAGGCCATCGCCGAGGTGTCGCAGCGCAACAACGCGGCCCGCGAAGTGACGGGGGTGATGGCCTCGTCGGGGCGCCTCTTCTACCAGGTGCTCGAGGGGCCGGCCGAGGTCGTCGACGCGTTGTACGCCACGATCGCCGCCGACCCGCGGCACACCGACGTCTTGCTCCTCCGCAGCCAGAGCGACGTCGCGACTCGGCTGTTTCCGCAGTGGTCGATGCACCTCGTCAACCTCGATGACGCCTCGGCCGTGCGACTGGCGCCGCTGCGCGAGCTGCTGACGGCGGTGGTCGAGCTCCGCGAGCTGTCCGACCGGATGGCGGTGTCGCTCGAGCGCGCGCTGGCGACCGAGCTGAAGTAGCGGGGAGAGCCGTGCTCTGACGGAGGCACCGCGACCGCGCGTGCCCCCGTCGAGCGGTGCCCGTCACGGCGTGCATGCGCCGTTGAGGAGGACGCTGACCGAGCTGCTGAGTCCGTTCGCGGTGGCGAGGTCGAGCTTGCCGTCACCGTCGACGTCGCCCGCGGTGACGGAGCCGGGGACGCTGCCCACCGTGTAGTCGACCTTGGTGAGGAGCTTCAGCGGGCAGACCTCGCAGACGCTGGACTTGCACTGGCTCGTCGCGCCGCACGCGTTGTCGCACTTGCCGCAGTGCAGCGGGTCATTCTCGGTGTTCCGGCAATCGCCCGCGCAGAAGGTCTCGGTTCCATCGCAGGTCGGGGTGGAGCCCCCTTGGCCTCCGCTGCCCGTCGCGGTGGAGGTGCCCCCGCAAACGACCGGGTCTGCCTGCCGCCTGGCCGAGACCCAGACCGCGACATGAGGGCTTCGATGCCGCGGCGAGACGCGGGCCAGGGCTCGGTGTGGCGCGCGGCGGTCGCCCTCCGGCGCCGGGCCTTGCCAGCGCGGCGCGGAGCGGGTTCACTCTACCGGAGCGAGTTTCGGTCGGTCAGCCGACCCACCGTGCGCGCCCGGCTTCCGATCGCTGAGAGAACGCATGAACCCCGTATTCACCCTCCGCTCCGAGGCGCTCCCTCCTGGCACTGCGGTCGTTGGCTTTCGTGGCAGCGAGGCGCTGTCGCGGCCTTACCGCTTCACCGTGTGGTTCACCATCCCGAGTGAGCTCACCGAGTTCGACATGGTGGACTTCGTCGGAGCGCGGGCCACCCTCGAGGTCGGCCGGCTCTCGCCGCTGGCCGAGCCGCACGTCGTCCACGGGATCCTCGTGACCGTCGAGCTGGAGCTCGAAGCCCACGGCCGCGCGCTCTTCCGCGCCGAGCTCGCCCCCGCGGTCTGGCGGCTCGCCCAGGTTCGTCACAGCCGGGTGTTCACGAACCTGACGGTGCCCGCGATCCTCACCGAGGTGCTCGTCTCCGCCGGCTTCACTCCGGCGGACTTCGCGCTCCGCCTCGAGGGGAGCTACCCCGTCGAGGAGCACGTCTGCCAGTACTGCGAGAGCGATCTCGACTTTCTCGCGCGCTGGATGGAACGTGAAGGAATTTACAGCTATTTCGAGCAAGGTGAGGAGCGCGAGCGCCTCGTCTTCGTCGACCACCGCGCCTCGCACGAGGCCTCGCGTCAGGTGCCGGTCCGCTATCACCCGATCGCCGCGCACGATGGCAGCGCGACCGAGTGCTTTGACGTCGTGAAGCTCCGCAGGGTGTCGCTGCCCGGCGGCGTGCGCGTGGCGGACTACGACTACCTGAAGCCCTCGCTGGAGCTGGCGGCGTTGGCGCCGATCGTGCCCGGCTCCGCGGGCGAGGTGGTCGAGCACGCCGGTCGGGTGTTTCGCCCCGACGATGTCGCGCGGGTGGTGAAGCTGCGGGCCGAGGAGGTGCGCGCGCGGGAGGCCATCCTCCACGCGGCCGGGACGGTGCTCCACGTTCGTCCGGGGTACCGCGTCGCGCTCGAGGACCACCCGCGCGCCGCGTTGAACGGCGACTACCTCGTCACCGCGCTCGAGCACGTCGGCAATCAGGGAGCGACCACGCCCGAGCTTCAGAAGCTCACCGGCCTCGAGGGCGAGCCGCTCTACCGCGTCGAGCTCGCCGGGATCCCGGGCGACGTCCAGTTCCGCTCCGAACGACGCACCCCCTGGCCGCGCATCTACGGCCACGAGAACGGGGTCGTCGACGGCGAAGCGGAGAGCGACTACGCGCAGCTCGACGAGCACGGTCGATACCACATCAAGCTGCGCTTCGACGAGCGTGCGCGCGCGGATGGCGCAGCCTCGACCTGGATTCGAATGGCGCAGCCTCACGGGGGCACCGTCGAGGGCTTTCACTTCCCCCTGCGGAAGGGCACCGAGGTGCTCGTCTCGTTTCTCGGGGGCGACCCCGATCGGCCCGTGATCGCGGCGGTGCTCCCGAACGCGCACACGCCGAGCCCCGTGACGCGCTCGAACCACACGACGAACGTGCTGCAGACGGGCGGCCGCAACCGCTTCGAGCTGGAGGACAAGAAGGGGGAGGAGCACATCGCGCTCGAGACGCCGCACACGAGCACGATGATCCGGCTGGGCCATCCGTACGAGGGGCACAACCTGTTCTTCCAGACCGAGGGTGCCTCGATGCACAAGATCGGCCTCGATTGGAACGTCGAGGTTGGCGGCAACAAGAAGGAGTTCGTCCTCGGCAACTCGGTCAAGGTGAAGAAAGGCAGCTCGAAGTCGGTCAAGACCGGGCACTCGGTCGACGTCTATTTGGGCTCGAAGGAGAGCTACTTCTTCGGCACGAAGCTCGACGTGTTCGCGGGAGCGTCGATGAGCCTCAAGGCCGCGGCGCAGGCCGAGTTCTGGGCGACGCTGAAGCTCGACGTCGGGCGCGGCGTGAAGATCGAGTCGGTCTCGCAGGTGTCGATCAAGCTGAGCGCGCTCTCGATCCACGGATGAAGGTCGTCAAGCCGCAGAAGCTCGGGGTGCTCGTCCGCCCCTACGAGCGCTCGGGAGGGGCTCGCCTCGCGGTGGCGGCGCTCGCGTACGTCGCGTTCGATGCGCCCGATCGTCTGCTTCAAGAAGTGGCGATGTGGCGGTTCGTCGGCGAGGCGCTCGGTGGTGCCCCGCTCGACGTTGGGCTCGACAAGCCGCGCGGCGAGGTGTTGGTCCACGGCGCGTGCCATGCACCAGGGGGCATCCCCGCGACCGAGGTCCGCGTGCGCGTGGGCTGCGGACCTGTCGAGCGGCAGCTCGTCGTGTCGGGGGATCGGGTCTTTCGCGAGGGCGTGCCGACCGCGCCCGAGCCGTTCGTCGTCATGCCGCTCAGCCCGGAGCGTGCCTTCGGAGGGCCGGGTTTTCCGGACAATCCGCGCGGCAAGGGGGCCCCGGCGAGCGACGACGAGGAGGCCGAGGGCCGCGCGTTGCCCAACGTCGAGGACGAAGGTGCGCGCATCGTGGAGCCCGCGGACCGGCCGCCGTGCGCTGCGGGCCTCGGACCCGTCGACCTCTCGGCGCCCACGCGGCTCCGTCGTGCCGGGACCCACGACGAGGCCTGGCTGCGCGAGCGCGCGCCGTTTCACCCCGACGACCTCGATCCGACGTTCTTCAACGAGGCTCCCGAGGCGCAGTGGCTCGAGGGTCATTTCACGGGTGAGGAAGGCTTCGTGCTCGAAGGGCTGCACCCGACGAAGCCGCGGCTCGAAGGGCGGCTCCCGGCCGTTGTCGCGCGCGCGTTCGTCGAGCGGCGCGGGGGCCTCGCGCTCGAGGAGGTCGCGATGCCGCTCGAGACGGTGCACCTCTTTCCGGAGGCGGAGCGAGCCATCGCGATCTTCCGTGGCGCGCTCGCCGTCGAGGAGGACGACGCGAGCGACCTCGAGGCGCTGGTGCTCGCCTTCGAGCCGCGTGGTGCGCCGCGTCCCGTCGAGCACTACGCCGCGGTGCTCACCGAGCGTCGCGACCCCGAGCGGGCCGAGTCGCTGCTTCGTGACGGCGACCTCTGCCCGACGCCGCCGCCCGAGCAGGTGCCCGGCCACGAGGAGAGGCTCTCCGACATGGAGGTGCTCCTCGCGCGTGAGGGGCACCTCGAGGCGAACCTGCGGCGCGGCGCGGCGCGCGACGAGGCCGAGCGGACGGACGCGCTCCTGCAAGCCGGGATCGCGCCATCGATCGCGGACGCCGCCGCCGGATCTGACGCGATCGCGCCGGTCGACGATCTCGCCGCGATCGCCACCTCGCTCGCCGAGGAGCGTCGCGCCGCAGAGGCCGCCCGCGCGGCGGTCGAGGCCGAGCAGCAGGAGCGCTTGCAGGCTTTCGGGGTCACCTCCGGCATTGCGCCCGAGGCGCGCGGCGTCGGAGGCCCGCCAGCCTTTCGCGCGGAGGACGAGCTCGAGAAGCTGCGTGCGCAGGCGCTCCTCGCACAAAACGCCGGGGTTTCTCTGCCATTTGTCGCGGACAGGCTCGCCGATCCGGAGTTCGCACGGCGGCTCCACGCGATCGAGGCGATGGAGCACGACACCTACCGACGCACCGCACACCGGCAACCTCCGCCCGCGCCGGTGACCGAGGCGGAGGCGCGGGCGCGACGCGACGAGCTCGTGCGCCGCGTCGAGGCCGGGCTCTCGTGCGCCGGCGTCGACCTCACGGGCGCGGACCTGCGCGGCCTCCCGCTCGCGAACGCGGACCTCTCCGGGGCATTCCTCGAGGCCGCGGATGCGACGGGCGCCGACCTCTCGGGGGCGCGCCTCGAGCGAACGGTGCTCGCCCGCGCGGTGCTCGAGCGGGCGAACCTCCAGGGCGCGGCGTTGCGCGAGGCGAACCTCGGACTCTCCCGGCTCGGTGGAGCCCGTGCGACGGCGGCCGATCTCACCGACGCGCTGCTCGAGGACGCCGACCTCGGCGACGCTGACTTGACGGGCGTCAACCTGGAAGGGGCAAGCCTCGCCGGGGCACGCCTCGCCGCGGCGGATCTCACCGGAGCGCGCGCGCGCGCGCAGATCCTCCACAAGGCGTCGCTCGCCGGGGCGCGGCTCGCGGGGGCCGACCTCACCCGGGCGAGCCTGCTCGAGGTCGATCTCACGCGGGCCGATCTCGCCGGGGCCACGCTCACCTCGGCGCTGCTGCTCGGCGTGCGGGCCGAGCGCGCGACCCTGACCGGGGCGTCGGCCGAGAACCTCCGCGCGGTCATGGGCACCTCGTTCGCTTCGGCCGAGCTGTCCGGTGCGTTGCTCTGCGAGGCGAACCTCCGCGAGTCCCGGCTCGTCGGTGCCGAGCTCGGCCGTGCCAACCTCGAGCGCGCCGACCTCTCGGGGGCGGACCTCTCGGACGCGAACCTCGAGGCGGTGGGGGCGGTCGACGCGCGCTTCGTCCGGACGCGGCTCGACCGGGCTGACGTGAGCTTCGCCGATCTGCGCTCCGCCTCGCTCGAGGGCGCGCACCTCGCCGGCGCGGATCTCGGGGGGGCGAGCCTCTTCCGCGCGGATCTCGCACGCAGCGAGCGCGACGACGACACGAACCTCCAGGACGCGAACCTCACCCAGGCGCGGCAGCTGCCACCTCGGAGGCCCGATGACCGGCGCTGAGCTCGCATCGCGGGTTCGGCGCGGCGAGGTGCTCGTGGAGCTCGATCTCGCGGGCTGCGATCTCTCCGGCTGCGATCTCGCGGGAGCGATGCTCGAGTCCGTGAACCTCCGAGGCGCGCGGCTCGACGGCGCGCGGCTCGACGAGTCGATCCTGACCGGGGTCGATCTCGAGGGGGCGTCACTCCGCGGCGCGAGCCTGCGGCACCTCGTCGTGCGCGCCTCGACGGCCGCAGGTGCCGTGCTGGCCGGAGCCACGGCGACGGGCCTCCGCGCGACGGACTCCTCCTTCGCCGGCGGCGATTGGACCGGGTGCGATCTCACGCTCGCGACGTTCTCGGGGAGCTCGCTCGCGCGGGCGACGCTTCGCGACGTGTGCCTCGACCGCACGGTGCTCGTCGACTGCGACACGACCGAGCTCGACCTCTCGGGCGCGCAGCTTCGCGGGACGACGCTGCTCGCGGCCGACCTCTCGCGTGCGGCGCTCGAGGGCGCGCGGTTCGAGGACGCGATCCTGGAGCGGGTCCGGCTCGACGGCCAGCGGCTCGATGGCGCGTCGTTCGCCGGCTCTCAGCTGATGGGCGCTTCGCTCGTGGGAGCCTCCCTGGCGGGGGCGAACCTGCGCGGTTGCAACCTGAAGGGAGCCGCCCTCGAGGGCGCGGATCTCTCCGACGCCCTGCTCGAGCGCGCCTTCTTGTTCGAGGCAACGCTGGCGTCGGCGACGCTCGCCCGCGCCCGCGCGGTCGAGGCCGTGCTCGTTGGTGCAGACTTGACGAATGCCAATCTCGAGGGGGCCGACCTCGAGCGGGCCGTGCTCACGAACGCACGCCTCGTTCGCGCCCGACTCGTCACGGCGCGCCTCGCCTTCGCTGACCTGTCGCACGCGGATCTGTCGCACGCGGACTTGTCCGGCGCGGTCCTCGAGCGCACCCGCCTTCATCGCGTCCGCGACGAGGGGGCCGTGTTTTCCGGTCGCGCGGCGGCGCTGGGCGACGATGAGGCGCTCGCGCTCGCCGAGGACTTCGTTCCGCCGTCACCCGACTCGGTCCCCTGACGCACCCGACCCGACCTTCCAGGAGAACGCCCCCACCATGAACGCATCGATGAGAGCCCTCGCCCCACGAACGCGCACCGCCCACGTCGTGCCCCCGCCCCAAGCCTCGGGGGTCGTCACGCGTCGCGAGGGCCCGAGCTTCGTCGTCCGCGCGGGCTCCGAGCTCGTCACGGCGGAGCGGGCGGTGAGCTGCCTCGTCGAGCCCGAGATCGGCGATCGGGTGCTCCTCGTGCGCGAGGCCGAAGGTGGGGCGTTCGTCCTCGCGGTCCTGCGGCGCGACAGCGCGAACACGACGACACGGCTCTCGCTCGAGGGGGACGTCGCCCTCACGGTCGGCTCCGGCGCGCTCGAGGTTTTGGCGCGCGAGGGCGTGACGATCGCGTCTCCGAAGGAGGTGGCGCTCGTCGCGGGCGAGCTCCGGGCCGCCGCCTCGCGGGCGCGCACCGCGCTCGGTGAGCTCGTCCACGTTGGGGCGAGCGTGCTCGGGCAGGTCGACACGGTGAAGCTCGTCGGGCAGGCGCTCGACGTCGTCGTGGAGCGCTCGATCGCGCGGGCGAAGCGAGCCTTCCGCTTCGTCGAGGAGAGCGACACGGTGCGGGCGGGCGAGATCGACCAGCGCGCCGAGGGGCTCGCGTCGCTGCGAGGCGAGCACGCGGTCGTCACCGCCGAGAAGCTCGTCAAGGTCGACGGCGGCCAGATCCACGTCGGGTGAGGAGGGCGCGATGTACGCGAACAACCAGAAGGGTGGGATCGACGCGGCGTTCGCCGACGTGTGCCTGACGCCGATCGCGGCCGCTCCGGTGCCCGTCGCCTATCCGAACCGCGCGAGCGGCGCGATGGCGGTCGGCGCGGCGCACGCCGTCCTCTTCGGGGGAGCGCCGGCCCACCACCTCGGGACGGTGGTGCCGATGACGACGGGCGACGCTCCGGGAGTCGCGGGCGGCGTGACGTCCGGGACCGTGATGGGGCCCTCGCGGCACGTCACCGCGGCGACGACCTGCCTCGTGGGCGGGATGCCCGCGACCCGGCTCGGTAGCGCCACCCTGCAGAACGGCACCAACTGTGGAGGAGCGCGCGTGGCGCCGTCGCAGCTCAAGGTGCTGCTGCTGTCGCGGTAGCCGACGCGCGCTCGGCCGCGATCGCGTCAACGCAGCGCGTGGCGCGCCAGCGTGTCGCGCGAGACGAAGCGGAGCGCCTGCGCTTCGGTCGCGGCGAGGTCGACGGGGGGCGCGACGCCGGCTTGCTCGGCCTCGGCCCAGCGTGACGCGCAGAGGCACCATCGGTCACCCGCGCGGAGCCCAGGGAAGCTCCCTCGCGCGGACACGAGATCGTTGCCGCGCTCGCGCGTGAAGGCCAAAAATTCCTCGGTGACGCGCGCGCACACGACGTGCACGCCGGCATCGTCGGGACCGGTCGCGCAACGCCCGTCGCGGTAGACGCCGGTCATGGGCGAGGTGCCGCAGGTCGCGAGCGCGCCGTCGTCGAGGTTCCGCGCCGCGCGACGCTCCGCCTCGGGTGCGGCGGCAGGGGGCAGCGCGCAGGCGGTCGCGGCGGTCGCAGCCTGCGCGTCAGCGACAGGGGCGGGGCCGTCATTCGGGGTCGGGTGAGGCGTGCGCCCCGGCGTGCAGGCGAGCGAGGGGAGGAGGACCGCGACGAGGAGAGAGCGCACGGCGGTCGAGCGTAGAGGCGCGCGCCGCATCGGCAAGGCATTTCTCCGCACCTGCCCCGGCGCCCCAGCGCGAGGCAAAACGCGCGTCGTGCCCGTCGTCGGCGAGGCTCCCCATCGGTGTCGGGCACCCGAGCCTGGCCTGCGAGGGGAGGGTCGCGCGCGCCCGAGCGGGCGGCGTTGGCGGGAGGGCGACGCCGTCGTGCCCCTCAGGGCCCGCACACGCCGTTGAAGAGCACGCTGACGGTGTCGTACTTGCCGTTCGCGGTGGCGAGGTCGAGCTTGCCGTCACCGTTGAAGTCGCCCGTCGTGATGGAGGAGGGCGAGCTGCCCACCGGGTAGTCGACCTTCGCCTGGAAGGTGCCGTCGCCGTTGCCGAGGAGCACGCTGACGGTGTCGGCGTCGACGTTCGCGGTGGCGAGGTCGAGCTTCCCGTCACCGTTGAGGTCGCCCGCCGTGACGGAGTAGGGCTGCGAGCCCACCGAGTAGTCGACCTTCGCCTGGAAGGTGCCGTCGCCGTTGCCGAGGAGCACGCTGACGGTGTCGGCGTTGAAGTTCGCGGCGGCGAGGTCGACCTTCCCGTCACCGTTGAGGTCGCCCGCCGTGACGGAGAGGGGCTCGTCGCCCACCGGGTAGTCGACCTTCGCCTGGAAGGTGCCGTCGCCCTTGCCGAGGAGCACGCTGACGGTGGCGGACTCGGCGTTCGCGACGGCGAGGTCGACCTTCTTGTCACCGTTGAGGTCGCCCGTCGTGACGGGGTAGGGGCT
>Ga0194129_10006577_pt1 | contig 14172 bp, 33 predicted proteins | sample TA2KigCa35mmetaG_FD_150862 | JGI IMG/M metagenome (GOLD analysis project Ga0194129, IMG submission 150862) | Freshwater microbial communities from Lake Tanganyika, Tanzania - TA2015038 Kigoma Deep Cast 35m | ecosystem: Environmental > Aquatic > Freshwater > Lake | place: Tanzania: Lake... | reverse complement strand
TGAATCTCTTAGGTAACCACAGAATTTTGCAGAAATCTTGCGAAGTTTTATAGAGCGTTAGTAATTAACGCCCTATAAATTTAACTAAAATGTGTAGTTTTTTTGACTAAGTTATGTAGAAATTATAGCGCGGCCATACAAATACCAGCTTCGGAATGTAATTTATATCCTTTTTCTTTTAGGTAATTGTATATAGTATCTTTTTCTTCTTGTGGTAAATTAAAATCTTCGAATATTATAAATCCTGGTAGGTACTTAATACTAATAGCCATAATAATTTTTGCATCTAATCCTTCAACATCTAAATGTAACCAATCTATTTCACCACCACATTGTGTTTCAATTAGTTGATTAATACTTGTTGATGTACGTTTAGTAGAGGATATGGGTTCTTTTTCCCAATAATCAATAACACGCTTAACAATTGTATTAGTATAACCTTTCCCTCCTTCCCAAAACTCAACCTCACTACCATCTGGGGTTATTAAATCAAATAATACTTTTATACCTGGTCGGCCAACATAATTTTTCCAAAGTTTATCATATTGGTTTTTACTACCCTCAACCAACACCATATCTGATAATACTTTAAGAGCAACAGGTACCCATTCACCAAATTCACCATCGTGTGTTCCAACAACTAGTCCTTTGGGTTTTTTATTTTTATTAGCTACTGATTTGCAGTATAAAATAAGTGATTGGTAAAATACAGATCCGTCTGTAATGGGTTCCCAATTGCGTTGATATACAAATTTACCTTTAGCATCATTAACAATTACATTATTAATTTCACTTTCAGGATATGTAGCCCACATCCCACTATTCATTTCCGTTTCCCAGAGTATTTCTTTAGATACTGCTCTTTGTATTTGTACTTCAAGAGGAAGTTGATCAGGTTGGAAAGCATATTCTAATTTACCTGTTTCAATTCTAATTCCATTATTAAAATCTACTTTTATCATAAATGTCTGTATATAAATTCATCAATGTTTGGAGACCATAAATCCATTGCCTCTGCTTTTATTTTTTCTTCATCCCAATTCCACCATTGTATTTGTAATAAACCATCAATTTGAGCTTGTGTAAATCTATATCTTACTACTTTACCTGGGTTACCAACCACAATAGCATATGGTGGAACATCTTTAGCTACTGTAGAAGTAGAACCAATAATAGCTCCATCACCAATAGTAACACCTGACATGATAGTAGATTTAGCCCCTATCCAAACATCATTTCCAACATTAATATTACCTTTACAAGTTGGGTGACCCATATTCATATGCCTTTCAGCTATTTCAGGAGTAACAGGGCCCCAAAGTTGAGATGTAGTTGTAATCCAGTCTGCTCTATGATTAGCGTGAAGAAAAAAATTACAATCTCTACCTATAGAGTTGTATTTACCTAATTTAACTATATACTGATCGCTCCAGGAAATTATATTAACGTTTCTATCAAAATAAGTTCCTTTATCTGCGTTCCATAAATGAATATTTTCTATCATAAAATAGTAAGGGTAGTATGTTTAGTATTTTTTATAATATTAGTTAAATCTATTTTTTCATTATCACATTCAATAAAAACATTTTTGATGTTAAACTTATTAAAACCTAAATTAAATATAGCATTATTTTTTACTTTAAAAATATAAATCTCATCTTCGATATATATATTAATAACCTCTTCTTCTTCTACATCAAAAAATAATAATCTAATAGGGGTTTGAGTTTCATCATTTTTCTCAACAAATATTTTATATTTTTTATTTTTTAAAGGAGATATATCAAAAAAATCTTTATTATGATAATAAAAAATTTCATCCGAAACAGGTATTTTTTCAATATCAAAAGGAAATATTTCATGTAAAGTATGTAACCATACAAAAGCATCACCTCCCTTTACATTTAAATAACTTTCTAAATTAATATATGAAATAAATTGAGATAAATTTTTTCTATCAAATATCATAAAATGTAATCCTACATCCCATATAGTTTTATCTCTTTTTGAAGGATAAACCACTTTTTCTCTTACAGAATTGAAACCATTAATAACATTTTTATCTATTACTAAATCATATATCATATGATAAAAATAATCATAATCAAGACCTAAAGCAATTTCACTTATTTTTTTTACCTGGTATAATCCAGCCCACCCATAATCTGCATATGTTTTAGTAATGCGAATTTTTTTATCATCATAGTTATTTTCTCTCCAAAAATACATAGCTTTAGTAGGCCAATCTAATACAGGATTATCTTTAGTAAATAAAAAATAATCACATTTTTTTATAATATATTCAGGTAAAGAAATAGGACTAACAACAAAAATATCTAGTCCTAAATTTTTAATAATATCTATATTTTTATTTAAGACAACAATTTTTTCTTCATTATCACAAAACGAACTAATTAATGCTATTTTCTTAGCTTTCATCTAAAACGATATTCTTTATTATAAAAATCTATTTCCTCTTACCACCGCCCAGCTTGAATCAGGATAAGATGATATTTTATAATCATTAGCAAAAAACTCATTTACTACTTCGTATACTTGAATATAAGGATTGTGATGATAATCATGTCCTGCTATCACACCACCTATTTTTACTTTAGGCAACCAAGCAGTAATATCTTTTTTTACATTTTCATAATCGTGAGCGGCGTCAATATAAACAAAATCAAGTGAATTATCTGAGAATTTAGTTGCGGCTTCTACACTTGATGATTTGTATTTAGTAATATTAATATAGTTTAACAATAGCTTATCAAATTGATCCTCAGCACTCTGAATTAACTCAGGTGTTTGAATTTCCCAGTATGGGTTCCATTCATCAACACAAATAATTTCTTTACAATGCAAGGCAAATAATTCACTACTAACCCCGGCGAATGAACCTACTTCAACCATCCGGGTACTATTAGTAATGAAATCATCAATTAACATTTTTAAACCAATAAGTCTATTGATTCTATTATCAGAAGATTGATAATACATTCTTGGTGCTTCTAACAATTCTGCAATTCTTTTTTCTTTATATGTCATAACGTTATTTCTTTTTACCGTATTTCTTTTCCATATATTCTATATACTTGTAAGTTTTATTACCATTATAAAACATCCAAGCAAAATAATAATCCCAAATCCATTCAATTTTTTTTCTTAATCCCATAACTTCATTTGTTGTGCCTTTGGTTTAGGCGGTTTAGGTGTTAATACCTTTCCGTTTAATAAAGCGTCTTCATATTCTTCCAAGGTAATACCCAACTGCTCAGCCACTTTCATTCTCTCGTTTTTAGCAAGTTGTTCGAAATCGGCTTGTGATAGGTATATTCCTTGAAATTTGCTGTTATGCATATGCATGTACTAAACTAAATAATTGTTTATTAATATCTATATCTTCCTTAACACTAACAATTCCGTTAATTAGATTACCTTGAGCATCAACTAACATTCCTGGTTTAGTAAGGTTTTCTTGAACGCGATTATAAATATTCCATAATTGATTACCTTCATCCTCAGGGCGATGTGATTTATTTAATTGATTAGGATTAATATCTGAACGTCCTACAAAACGCAATTTAAGAGCATCGCGTGTTAGTTTTTGTATTTGAGATATAGTAAGTTCTTTTTGTTTAAATTGAGCAAACGATTCCATTGCATCAGCTGCTAGTTCATTTATCTTACTCATTATAATAGGATAATGCTTAATGCCTTTGTTGTTATGAGGAATACTACCTACTTGCTCGCCATCAAAACGAACTAATCCGTTTGAGCAAACTTTTCGATACATTCCAAAATCGATATTCATTGCTTTCATTCCATTACATGAATTACCTACAAACAGATTAGCAATACCTTCAGTTTTACCTGATGTTGTTTTCATTTGTAAATCTGGATGTGACATTTTGATATGATGCGAATCAATTTTAAAACTAGATTTGTTTCTGTTTTCGCAAACACCTTCAAGTATCCATCCTTGTTTCATTAAATTTTTAACTGTATCAATCGTTTCGATGTACTTAGGTTTAGTACTGATACGTTGATTGTTTTTACGATATGATTCGCTTAATGTAGGAGCAAATACTAATGCTTTGTCAATGCTGTTGTTAACAGGAATGTAAGAATTTTTCATATAGAAATTTTTGATTAAATTAAAGTTAAGTAAATTAGTTTGTATAACAAAGATTATTTAGGGAAAAAGTAAAAAAATCCCGCTGTATAAACAGCGGGAGTAATTAAAATATAACAAACAAATTATTCATTAACATTTTCATATGCATAATGAATACTATCATTATGAATTGCAAAATGTACTTTAAAATCCTTATCGCAATCACGGTTTTTACTAAAATGAATTGTACGCTCTAAACCATCACGTGAACGATCAATATGCATCATAGCATCCATCATATGTTTCAAACGATTACTACCTACAAATTCTCCAGCTTTAGTTACTTGCTGAATATTAACAAATGTTGTATAATAGTTTTTCGGATTATCTCCTTTTTTATGTTTCGTTTGTAACTCAAGTAGCCATTTTTCAGCAGCGCTTTCAGTTGTGCGATATATAATTTTGTACGATTCGATTACCTCAGCAATAGAATCAATACATACAACATCATAACCTTCTTCAAATACGTGTTCCATTGTTTCTTTGAGTTGATGCTGATAGTTGTTTAGGAACAAAACAGGAACATGCTTAATTTTAGGTAAACGGCGACAATACTTGTAATAAGCAATTTCATCCATTTCAGCACTAACAAATAAACATTTGTAACCTTGCATAACAAGATTAGCCATCATATCAAGCGCAACTGTAGATTTACCTGAACCTGGACTACCAATGAGAATCATATTAGTAGCAGGCATAAGTCCACCTTCTGTACTTAATATAGTATCAAGTTCAGAATGCGTTTTCATTGGCTCAAAAATACTACTGTTAAAATACAAGTCATTACCGCGCATCGTTTTAATGATGGACGCATCGAATACTTGTTTTGCACTAACAACTTCTAATCCAGCGACTTGCTTGCGCGGACGACCTCTTTTACGTTTGTTCATACTTTAATTTTTAATTTCCGTAAATCTACGAACAATATTTTGGGTAACCAAGCTTGTTTACAAATACTTTATAACGCGTTAATAATTAACGCTCTATAAATGGTAAAAAATTAATGTGTATAGTACGTTAGAAACTAACGCTCTATAAAGTCGCGTATTTTAGCACCGCATAATATATTAAAACTAATCCCTTTTATACTTTTTTTCTTTATATACTGCGTTGAGTATTTCTTCTCTACGTGTAACAGATGGTTTAGTATAAGCTTGTCGTGCACGTAATTCTTTAACAATACCCAATTTGTTATGTTTATTCTTGTATTGTTTAAGCGCTTGGTCTATGCTCTTATATTTTTGTACATCAACAATTATCATTTTTTATTTCGCTTTATTTTAATGCCAAATATGGTGTACCACTCTTTGTAGATGAATTTATCATTTATTTCATCATACATAGGTGCGTTTTCTAATTGAACAGAAATTATTAAACACCCAATCATTAAATATGCAAGAAAAATAATTATCATATTATTTCCAATCATAAAAATCTTGTAGTATATCTTGTTCACTCATTTCAGCGTACGGCTCATAACTATCGTAGCTAAATATGTCGTTAATATAATTACTAATTGTTTGTTCATCAACACCATTTGCCTCAAGAATATCTGTTATTTTATTGATAGCGTAATTTTCATTATACGCATCCTCTTGAGATGTGTCTTTTAGTTTAATTTTATGTTTACGAAAGGCGTAGCGTTTTAGATTAGCTGGGTTCATGTTGAGTATATTTTTTTCCTAATTGTTTAATAATTTTAATTGCATCTGTAGATGATATAGCAAACATTTCTCTATTCTCATTAACGCGGATAGCATCAAGATAAGAATGTATTTCTTGTTCTAATTCATATGAATTAAAACATTGAAATGAATAAACAGGAACCCAAGGTGTTGGTACACCAGTAGCACCAGATATTTCTTTAGCACGTTCATCTACATTACGTATTGTCATTCCTATTTTAACCATCCCAGGAATAGATTTATTTACTAATACATAAACAAATTCAGTTGGTTTTAAATTACCATCAGCATCAACAGGTGAATCTTGATAATATTTTACTTCTTCCCATCCTGCCCATCCCGGTTCGTTACAAGGAATAAGAGTAAACGCTGTTGCCTTACGACAAACCTCTTCAGAAGATAATTTATCAGGATCTAGCCATTTATAAAAATGGGATTGTTCAGGCGTTATGCGTTCGAATTTATTCATTTAACTCTAGGGAATTTATAGTTTGAAAAATTATAATCCTCCATTGCACGGCGTGTTTGTTCCATAGCATTAGGATTAGTTGCCAAACGAGATACTTTTAATTTTCTCATCCATTTAATAAACGCAGGGTCATTAAATGTTTTAGCACGTTCATTTTCAATTTGCTCAAAACGTTCAAATGTAATGTTATTTAACATATGCTTATTCATTTTTAGGGTTTACATGTATTAATACTCATAAGGATATAATTTAACTTCAGGACAAATAGGATTATCTTCCCAATCCATCCAAACACAATACTTATTTCCTTTATATTCATACAACCATTCTTGAGAACCATTTGATTGCATTTCATCATATTCATTTATATCACAAGGCCACCTATCAATTAAAGTACCTTCTTCTATAATTTCATTAGGTAAATAACCTTCATTTTGATTTTGTTTTTCCCACATTACATCATTTGGGTCTCTATCGTTATTGTATATCATAAATTATTATATTTTATTATCTATCTTGTTCAGTAAATCCAGCGCTGTCTGTTTTTGGGCCATTGTCAATAATTTCTTCAACTACAATCTCACCATTTACAAACCGACTAACACTGCAATATTCAATAGTATCTAATTTACTTACTTCATATTTTAGTTCGTTAAGTTGCTCTTCACTTTCAAGTGAACCACACTCTGTTGCAATTGATTCATATGACTTAATTCGATAGGCCGCATACGGGTGTTTTAGTTCCTTTATTTCCCAATCATCATCAGTTAATTCATTTAACTTTTTATTCCTATTCTTAATTGTAGCGCTGTAGTGATATCCACAATTAGCACAGTTGATATATTCTTCGCCTGTCTTGTAATAGAAATCAGACGTTGCTTCTGTTTTACAATTAGGACATTCTATGTAATCTATAACTGAACCCATATATTTTAATTTTTATTTGTTTTTAATTACTCTTTGCTTTTGACTTTTTTTAATTTTTTTATACGTATATATTATTTAGCCGTTTTAACTAATGGTGTACAAATATTGATTAACATTTCTTCAGTAGCATCATCAACCTCACCCCCAGCTACATCTTCAACTTCAAATTCATTAGTAAAGTAATCATCAAATGATTCATTCCAACGAACAATATACTCCTTACCTTTATAACTTAAAGTAAAAACATTAGTTGTATAGGTAGAATGATCTTCAACCTCAGGATATTCTACTACAGGCAAAGCAACAGGTGCTTCGTAGTGTTGTTTTAGGAAATTAAGTAGAGGTTGGTGCTCTTGATCCCACTCATTAAAGTGATTATAGTGGCTCAACATAGTTTTCTTGTAATTATCAATAACCATATCCCAATCATCTTTAACATTATTTAAAGCTAAAGAGAGTTCAACTAAAGCGGCATCAGTAACGTTTTTATTTGCACCACCAATATGCCATTCAATGATTTCGTCTTTACCTAATACACGGTATTCTTTATAGTCATAAACAGTAAATACATCTCCACTGTTTAATTCCATTACCCATTCAAAGTTAATTTTGTTGGCGCCTTCATTATCATCATACTGTGGTGTACCTAATACTTTAATAAGTTTGTTTACTGTGGTATTAATCACACTATCGTGAAATGATGTACCAACGGGAGATTTAAATGTTGCTTTCATATAACCTTTATTTTGTTTTTATTTAATTAAATTTACGATTGTTTCTTTGGGCGACCACGTTTGCCTCCTTTTTTAACATACACTGTTGATTTTCTAAGTGCTGGATCCATTTTTGGTCTGCCACGTTTACCTCCTGTTGGGACATAAACTTTAGGTGCTTGTAGCATATTAGGGTCTTTGCGGGGACGTCCTCGTTTACCACCTGTAGGAACATACACTTTTGGTTGTTGCAACTGAGACGGATCTTTACGTGGACGACCGCGCTTACCAGTACCCTTACGCTCTAAAATAGCTTTTGCCTTTGCTTTACGCTTAAAATATTTGGGATGTACAATTAATGCATCAAGGTAAAATGAACGTTTGGCACCATTAGAATCGGTACACTCAAACCCACCGTCGCGCCAATGAGGAGTATTTGGTTCGTGGCGCTGAACAAAATAGAAAATGGGGGTGTTATTGGTATCGCTATCAGCATATTGTGCAGGAAGCACTTCAATACCAGGTTTAAAATCAACGAGATGTTGTTCATTGGCGTCAAGCTCAAAGGCTTTACGGGGAACAACGTTTGCGGGAATTTCAATAACTTTCATAACCTATTTAATTTTAATTTGCGTAAAGATACGAACTGTTTTTTGGGTAACCAAATTTACTTTTTTATTCAAAATAACCCGGTGTTTGGTGCCATACACCATTAATACAATTTTCCACAACATAATCTCCATTGTATCGTCTGTTTTCGGGTAATACAAGCCATACCTTAACATTATTTTCTTCAATCTTCAATTCATCACCATCCCACGCTTGTTCAATTGTGTCTAATTGCTGTAATTCGTGTTTTGTAAATTGTAGTTTCATATTAAGCTAATTTATATTTTGATTGTTGTTTAGATGGTTCATTGTACACGGGTAATTTTGTTTTGAAGAACCTTTGGATACTATGTACACCCATCCATTGTACATCTTCCCACCTTCCATTAACGTCTTTAACGTGAAGTCTCCACATATTAGGTCCACCAAAATCACTCATATCTTTAGCGGCACCTATGTTACCTTCCTCTATTACAAAATTACTAATACCATTCGAAGCTGTGTAAGTGTGTTTCATAACCTTTATTTTAATTTTTATTTGTTTTTGTTACGTGCCCAATTCTTATTGGCCTTTTTCTTTTTATCTACTATCACGCGCTGACGGAATCTTCCATCGTACGCACCCTGAGCAACTTGCTCTTTACGTTTACTGTTATTCATACTTTTTATTTTACGTCTTTGTTCCACGAATCTTTACAATGTTTTTTCCAACGTGCTATGCGCCATTTAGTATTTAATTCACGTTCAATAGAATCCTTTTCAACCATTTCTTCTACATATCTATCCCAATCTGCGATACGTGCATTTTCTGCTACTAATGCTTGGTATAGCTTGGTATCTAACTTGTCGGCAACTTCTTTGTTACTCAACTTACCATTCATTTGGGTAAAACCCAAGGCATAAATCAATTCATTCAATTCTGCCTGATTTAATTCTATTTTCATATTCTTCAATTTTTTAATTTCCGTAAAGCTACGAACAATTTTTAACATAACCAAATCTGTTTTTCGTTGTTCTTTTATCTTTACTGCCTTATCGGCATCCGTAAAGCTACGACTAATCCCTCTAATAACCAAGCGTTTCGCAACATTTCTTTTGCGATTTTTATAGAGCGCGCGTTTCTAACGCTCTATACATATGATATACGGATATATGCATCGACGCAAAAAATCCGTAAGCTTCTTTGGTTACGTGAAAAAAAGGTCGTACCCAAAAGGGTATAACCGGAAATGCGGAGTATATAAGGATATACTATCGGCATTGGGTACCGTTGTCTCTCTGTTTGTTGATAATAAGTTTTTTTTCCACACACGCCACATATATGGACGTCAATGCGCGGGGGAGCCCAAACTTGTTCGCGCGCGCCCCATTAAAGGATGCTTGCGGCTCGCAAAAGGACGTTTACGACCAAAAAAAGGCAAGCTTATTCGCTTCCACCATATTCTTGGTAATCTATGTCTTCTGAGTCAAAATCATCGTATTTACCCTCTTCTATTTCACCAATCAACGATTCTATGCCTGTTATGGCCTCTTCAAGTTGGGTGCCAACTAATTCATAGGCATCGTGATACAACCCATCATTTTCGTTGTGGGATAATTCACTATCAAAATCCTCACTCATTTCCTGTAATTCGGATTTGAATTCATTTAAATAAGCTAGTAATACTTTGTTATCCATTATTTATTATTTACTTGATTGATACTAAATATAATCACCGGCCCCCCTCCGACACCTAGGGTAGGAGGGGGTGGTATAAGCGGTGATGGGTAATGTTACTGGAGGAACAACAATTATTACTTGTTCTCAGTAGCAGTAAGTTCAGTAGTTACTTTTTTAGTACTACCTTTTGGGCGACCAGCACGTACAGTAAAACCTTGTGCTTTAAGAGATTCCCAACGAGCTAAACGTGCTTGACGTGCTGAACCAGGAATGGTAGGACGGCCACGCTTAACGATACTTGTTTCTGTTGTGTTTGCTTTTTTGCTTGACATAACCTTTGTTTTATTTATGGTTTAAATTTACTAATTTATGTAATGTAAAGATACGACTGATATTTCGGGTAACCAAATTTATTTTGTCCATACTTTCAATCCAGGAATTGTTATATATTGTTTTCTACCTTTTACAATGTTGACCCCAAGTGATTTCAATTCAGATTTTTTAAATCGCTTTAAGTTAGTATTTTTAATTATAAGCATTCCATTGGCATCACCTTTATTATTCCAGGTAGCATTGGTATACTTATCGAAAGGATAAGGATTACATTTGTTGTTAGCTTTAATAACATCACCTACATACAATGCAATATCAGTACCAACAAGCCCAAAAACAACACCATCACCTTTTTTTGGAGATAATCCATTTAATGTAGGCCACAATATTTTTTCACCTTGTATACATTTAAGTACATCATCTATACTATTTGTTGGAATGTAAATACAATTTGCTTTTGATTTTTTACTAATTTTCTTTGACATAACCTTTGTTTTATTTATTAATTAATTCCCATAAAGATACGACATGTTTCTCAGGTAACCAAACTTACTTTATCGGGTGGTCCCCCACCCCCCAACACACACACTGCACCCACTAAAGGTACGACCCCTTATTTACCCCTCCAAATACTTGTTTTATATACTTATATAAGGCGTCATATGAAAGGGTTGGTTGGGCATGGGGAAAAGGGCACATAGCCACAAACTCCGCTAGTCCCCATTTCATTATCATTTGTCACATACAATATTGATATGCGTAACTACTGCTATACATAACTACTTATATGTGGGTTCCTACTCAACCGCTTGTCACATACTCATTTACTTAAATGGGTCGAGATCAGCATCAACATCATCGCTGTTAAGCCCCGATTCCAATTCACTCTTAACGCTAAAATAACGGCCCATCATCTCATCGATTTTGGGTTTATTAGTTACATCAACGCCGTCTAAATCAAATACACTATAACTCATTTCGCTATTAGCCGTAGTGTATGTTTGCACTAGCACATACATTTTACCACATTTAGTTTTAATAAACTCGGTAACCGTATTGCTCATTGTTTTAACGCTTAATATTTCCATAACGTATTGTTTTTATGTTAATCGTTGAAATGCTTGTTGTGGTACCTTAATTACCGTTTGGTAAAAGCACCCCTCAACATGATATTGTGGACCATGAGGCATCCACCCACTGTTTAAATACCCTCCTACCTCATCATCCAATTGCCCTACATGCTTATTAAATAATGTTTTATACTCTATCTTTGGTTGTACATTATATGCCACATCCGTATTTTGTTGGTTCATGTTGTTTTATCTGATTTAATTAATTTATCTATATTCTTATCAAATATATCCCCTGCCTTATCTTGTTGTTTTTCCTTACTCGCATTTCTTGCCTTAGCCATTATTAACAACGTCTCTAGCTTGGTTTCAATGCGTATCAATTGTTCATTTATTTTATCCATATGTTAATGTTTTCTTATTTTATCTGTTATCCACATTCCGCTTACTATTATTAATCCAGATACACTCATTATTATAGCCACTATAACAAGTATTATTAACTCTAATATAAACAACAGTTTGTCTTTCATATTATTTATCTTTTAATACTATACCTATGCCCCATTTCATCCATGCTATGTCTATACACAGGTAATAATTTTTTTCATATACTATACTCAACATGGGTAACACGTACCACATATTGTAATGTACAAATGGTGTTACTTTCATATCATTTATCTATTATTTATTTTTCTTATTTTATTCATTATCCACATTCCACTTACTATTATTAACCCAGATACACTCATTATTATAGCCACTATAACAATTATTATCAATTCTAATATAAACAACAGCTTATCTTTCATTATTTTAGTATATCCATTATTTGTGTTGTTAATTCACCTACTGTTTTATTTGCTATACCTGGTGTTATTTTATTTGTCTTATCCCATTGGCTAATGGCTTGCTCTACTTGATCATGTTGATGTGCCATTTTATCTCTGTTTTTATGCCATTCAACATGTGTTAATGGTTTTATAATAGTACACCATTTGGTTTTTATTTTGTAATATAGTAAAAATGCTGTTATTATTAAGTTAAAACTATAATTAAATATAAGTGGATAATCCATTAAAGCAATGGCATATATTTCCATAAAAATCTCTCCCACAAACCATAAACTTAAAAATGGCCAACCAAGGTGACATCTTTTATCCTTGTATGTTCTAATTACCTCTGGTATTGCACATACTGCTAATAATATTCCTCCTATGTAACCTATTATATTTAACATAATTTATATATATGTATGAGTTGTGGTGTGAAAAAGTAAAAAGCTATTTACTTGATTCAATTAATGCCATCACTAAAAAAAATCCAATCATTACTGCTACTATAAGTAATGCTGCTATATCATCTTTTTGTTTAGGTGTTATTTTCATAAACTTAATTTAAATATGTGAAAGAGAAAGCGGCCAATTTAATAATTGGACCGCTAACCCATGGCAGTTAGAAAAACGTAACCTAATTATACAAGTCCAAGAAACTCTTCGTTACGCATACGACGGCGTGTAAGATTATACATTGCATTAGCAACGGTTTGATTTACCTTACGCTCACCTGCGAGGATGTAATAAATCATACGCTCGCTGTAACCAGTTGTATCAGCAATTTTGGTTACATCACCATTGCGCTGACGGTTCTTGAAAAATGACAATTTAGCTGTGCGGTTCAAGTAATTCGCACGTACTTTTGTTTGATAACTCATAACTGTGTTTTTGTTATAAAAATTTTTAATTATAATTAAATATACTATCTTTTTTTTATGTAGACAAACTTATTTTTTCTTTCTTTGTCTTTTTGTTTTAACATTGTATTCAATTTCATTAGCATCAAGCCATTTCATAAATGCATTTGCTAATTTGAATATGTCATTACCATTTTTTAAACTAACATCAACTGATTTATCATCCCAACTAAAATTTATATTAAATGGAGTTGGTTTAACACCTTGATAAACAAATTGATTACCTACTATATTAGAATTATGATAAGTTGTACTTATATCTGTACTTGTTGAGGTTGGTGGACCATACCAAGTACTTGGTTTTATTTTAGTAGCCATTATTTTTTTGGTTTATGTCCTTGTTTTTTAGGTTGTTTAACACCAGCTGCTTTTATACCTTTTTTTGTTGCACTGTATAACATTTCTCCATTTTCATCTATACTCACCTCAAGCATATCTTTATCTACTAAACCATCAAGTATATCACCAACAAATAATTCACCTGCTTTATTAAATAATTTATTTAACTCAACATCACTAAACATAAATGTTTCTTTTTTACCAATCACATATGCTGTGTAATATTCATCTGCTTGTTCTTCAATTAATTCAGTCAAGTAAGTAAGTAGACCAAGTGGCATTTGTTGATCTACTGGTAATGTTCTTTCTACTTCTAATATACCTTCAATCACTAATTGAGCATAATCAGCGCCTGAATTTATGTTATTTGGGTCTACCATTTTTTTCTATTTTTTTCATTTGGCGAGCTATTTTCTTCTGTTGTTTTGATTCTT
>Ga0194129_10006571_pt1 | contig 14179 bp, 11 predicted proteins | sample TA2KigCa35mmetaG_FD_150862 | JGI IMG/M metagenome (GOLD analysis project Ga0194129, IMG submission 150862) | Freshwater microbial communities from Lake Tanganyika, Tanzania - TA2015038 Kigoma Deep Cast 35m | ecosystem: Environmental > Aquatic > Freshwater > Lake | place: Tanzania: Lake... | reverse complement strand
TCGTGCCTGCATTCGCCGCGTGGCCGGCTGCGCTACGCCGATCGGCTTCGCCGGCCACGCTCCAACTAGCGCAACGGCCAACTCTGAACTAACATTCCACCTGGACCACTCGGTGGGGGCCGATCAATCTGGGGAATTGGTTGCCTACGGGCGGTCAACGGGCCTGACCGGCAACCTCTTTCGGGGTCAGGATCTGCTCCCAGAGAGCGTTGGATCCTAGGTCCTCTCCCTCCGCCATTTCTTGCATGGCCAGCGATTGATCTGGCTGAACGCCTCCGACGTCAGGTCGGCTCGATGTTGAGGCCGCGGATGATGTCGAGCACCACTGGCGCTTCCTCGTCGAGCACCTTGCGGAAGAAGGTGGCGTCCTCGGCGGCGCCGTCGATGCCGAACTGGTCGAGGATCTTCTGCACGCGCTCGGTCTTGCCGCCCTCGACCATCAGGGCCGACAGCCGCTGCACGATCTCGGTCGGCGTGCCCGCGGGCACCGCGGATCCGACCCAGCCGCGCACCTGGAAGGCTTTGTCCTTGAAGCCCTGCTCGAAGAACGTGGGCACGTTCGGCGCCTTCTTCATGCGCTTCAACGTTGGCACCGCGATCATGCGCGCGTTGCCGGTCTGCAGGGTGGCCAGCGACGCGAAGTAGCTGCCCGTCGCGCCTTGCACTGTGCCCGACGACAGGTCCGGCCACATCGAGCCTTCGCCGCGGTAGTGCACCGCCTCGATGTTGAAGCCGTGGTTCTTGTTCAAGGTCTCGATCACGATGTGGGCATAGGAACCGATGCCGTAGGTCGCGAACGAGACCTTGCGACCCTTCGCCCAGGCGGCGAGCTCGGCGATGTTGGTCGCCGGCACGTCCTTGTGCACCACGGTCGGCAGATGGCCGGTGTCGTGCCACGACACCAGCGCGAAATCCTTCTCGGGGTCGTAGGGCAGCTTTTTGAACAGGACCCTGTTCTGCACCATCGTGGTCGAGTTGGTGAACATGATCGTGTAGCCGTCGGCCGGCGACTTGGCGACGATCTCGGCGCCGATCGCGCCGGCGGCGCCCGTCTTGTTCTCGACCACGACCGATTGGCCAGTCTTCTGGGCGATGTACTCGCCATAGGCGCGCGAGAAGACGTCGGTGAGACCGCCCGGCGGATAGGTGCAGACGATCTTGATCGGCTTGTTGGGCCACGGCGCCTGCGCGATCGCCGGCGCGGGAAGCGCCGCGAGCGCGGCGACAGAACCGTAACGCAGCACATCGCGGCGCGTCGGGCGGACGGTCATCGTTACCTCCGGCCTTGCGCGTCGACGCCGCCGTTCATCACCGCTTCCTGGTCGAGCGGGGCGTAGAAGAAATCGCCCGGACGGAAATCGTGGCCGAGGTCGCCCAGCAGCCGCCGCTGGCGCGGCGTGCAGCGGTCGAACAGCGCCTTGGGCGGCGCGCCGAAATCGTAGGGCTTCATGAACATCTGGCAGTAATTGTAGAGGATGGTCTTGCGCGCCTTGCCCGAATGGTTGGGCGAGGGGCCGTGCCAGATCGCGTGCGGGAAGACATAGGCGTCGCCCGCCTTGCCGAGCAGCGGCACGGTGCCCGGCGCCTTCGGACCGGGGATGCGGTCGGCGCGGTCGGGGTATGGCCTGAGGTGGCTGCCGGGGAAGACGGTGAAGTTGCCGCTGTCGTTCGCGCTGACGTCGGTCAGCAGGTACATCACCTTCACAGCGAGCGGCCGGCTGGTCTCGGTGACGCGGATCGACTTCTGCGCCTCGCCGCCGTCGGTGTGGATGTAGCCGGGGAAGGTGTCGGTCGAGGCGCGGATGATCGCCTGGCTCATCGAGAACTGGATGAAGGGGCCCATCAGGTCGAGGATCAAGTCGAAGATCGCCGGCCTGTCGATCAGGTCGATGAAGGCCTGGTGGTACGGCAGCAGGTCGCGCCGATCCATGAAGCCGTCCTTGTTCTGGTCGGGCAGCTTCCAGGCGTAGTGGCCGCGCTGCAGTTCGGCCGCCGCCGGCTCGTAGCCGGGCTTCGTCCGCACATCGTCGAGCAGATCGGAGAAGAAGCCGACCTCGGCCGGTGACAGCGCGCCCTCGAGCTGCAGGTAGCCGTCGACGGCCCATTGCTCGCGCTGCAGATCGGTCAGGGTGCGGGTGGTGTTGGCCAACATGCGAGCCTCCCGTGAAGAGACGCCAAGCGTAGCGCGATCCGGGCCGCGTGTCGGCGGGCCTCTATCGCACGGCGGCATCGGCCGACATTCCCCGGAGGAACGCCCGGACCGGGGTGAACGCTATCATCGCGCCGGATTCCGCAGAAGCCCCGGGCGGCCGGCGCGGCTCCCTCGTCGGTCGGGCGTGTCCCACGCTCGTCGCGGAAGGCGACGACCGCTCCGCCAGCCGCGCTGGCCCTATGGCGAGACGGGGCCGCGAGGGTAGGATTGGGAAGGTCAGGAGAGTGCGGCATGAGCCAACCACACAGGATACTGCAGTCATACGGGATGGATCGGGCTCGCAAACTAGGCTCGACACTCAGAGTCGACGTCGTCGACATGCTCGGCCGGGGCATGATTGGCGCGTTGCAATCGATTCACAACAACAACGTTGAATTCAGTCGCGCCAACCCCTCCGTGCTGATCGAGTTCAGGCCGACGGACAAGGAAAACCGCTTTGAAGCCTTCGTCCTCCAGATTATCGAGGCGGTGTCGAAGTTGGGGCGCACGATCAGCGTGCTCAAGCCGGCGGGGGATCCCTTCTTCAGCCGCGGTCCTGAGGCTGGGTCGAACGGCGTACTCAGGCCGAAGGGTGACCGCTTCGACTCTTTCGCTGGCCGGGCTACCGAGACCTTCAGCCCTGGTATCAGTGCAAGCTCGACGATGGAGCGATCGATTAGCTGCCTGCGGCTGTGGGCGCATGCCAATTGGATCCCTAAGACCGAAAACCCCGCCGGCGAACCGAGGCTGGGCGACCGGTCCTTCACCGTCGAAGATGTGCGCAGGCGGCGCGCTATGTTCGCGAGCCTCAAGCCCTACTTCTCGCGCCATCCCGCCACGCGCTTCGAGTTCCGCGGCTGCGGCGTCGCCAACCTGGAGGGGTTGGATCTGATGAAGGAGTTGGCCCAGCTGTGGGGTATCCGCGTCCATGCCGCCGAGCTCAGCCAACCCGACATGACATGGGTAGGGCAGGTCGTCGAGGCCTTGCCTGATGGTACGCTCCGAGAGACTGCGGGCCTGCCGTTCGACTCCCCGTACTAGCGAGCCCGCGTGGGCGCGCGCCCGACCGGCGTCACGGCAGATACGGCATCGCCGGTGGGCCGAGCTGCTCGCGCAGGATCGCCTGGGCGTCCTGGACGAACTCGGTGAGCATGGCGCGCGTCTCGCGCGGATCGATGATCTCCTGGCCGGTGACCTCGGCGGTGCGGAAGGGCGAGGCGAGCGCCTGCAGTCTGGCCTCGATCTCCCGTAGCTTGGCGTCGGGATCCGGCGCGTTGGCGATCTCGCGGCGATAGGCGGCGGCGGTGCCACCGGAGATGTGCATCGAGCCCCAATTCGCCGATGGCCAGCAATAGCGCCGGAACATGCCGTGCGGGCGATGCTGGCACTGGCCGGCGACGCCGTAGAGCCGGCCGATGACGATCGTGCACCAGGGCATGCGGCTGAGATTGACCATGCTCATCAGTCGCGCGCCAGCGCGCTCGATGCCCTGCTTCTCCGACTCCAGCCCGACCAGGAATCCCGGCTCGTCGGCGAAGGAAATCAGCGGCAGATGGAAGGTGTCGCAAAGCTGCATCAGCCGCATCACCTTGGAACCGACCGCCACGTCGGTCGAGCCGCCCTGGAACATCGGGTTGTTGGCCATGACGCCGACGGGATAGCCGTTGAGCCGCGCCAGCCCAATGATGCGGGCGCGGCCGTAGAACGGCGAGATCTCGAAGAAGGAGCCGCGATCGAGCACGAGGTCGAGCAGCTTGCGAGTGTTGAAGACGCGGCGGCGGTCGCGCGGCATCAGCGACAGCAGCGCTTCTTCTGTGCGCGCCGGATCATCAGAGGCATCGCCGCGCGGCGCCATCTCGTGCACGCTGCTCGGCAGGTAGCTCAACCAGCGCCTGATCTGGGCGAAGGCGTCGGCCTCGGTCTCGGCGAGGTTGTCGACGCAGCCGCTGACGCGGGTATGGATCTGATCGCCGCCGAGCTCCTCCTTGGTGATGTCGTAGCCCAGCGCCGCCTTCACGACAGGCGGACCGCCCGGGAAGATCTGGCTGATGTTCTTCACCATCACAGAGAAATGCGACAGCGGCGCCTCGACCGCCGGCAGGCCGGCGACCGAGCCGAGCACGGCCGACACGACCGGCGCCACCTGCAGCATGCGCACGTCGTGCTGGCCCCAGGCGTTGCCGTCGGGCAGGTAGGTCCGCCCGATGGTCTCGAAGCCGCGCACGCTGCCGCCCGCCGCGTCGAGCAGCCGGATGTAGGGCAGGCGCCATTCCAGCGCGCGCTCGACCGGCGAATACTCCTGGCCGATCGTGCCGCGGCCGCTCGAGCCGCCGGAGCCGCCGCGCACGGTGAAGTCGCCGGCGCTGACCACGACCTTGCGGCCATCGATGCGCACCGTGCCCTCGACCGAACCCTTGGGCGTGAAGGCGGTCAGCGCGTTGTTCTCGTAGGTGCCGCTGCCGACGAGACCGCGGCTCTCGCGGAAGCTGCCGGGATCGGCCAGCGCGTCGATACGTTCGCGCGCCGTCAGCTTGCCGCGCTCGCGCTGGCGCGCAATGCCCTCGGGCCCGCCCAGCGCCTTGGCCATCTCCTGCCGGCGGTGAAGCTCGTCGATTTCGTTCTTCCAGCTCATCCCTCGGTCCTCGTGATCAGCGCAGGTGGCAGGCCACGTGATGGTCGGGCGCGACCTCGCGCAGCGCCGGCGCCTCGACGCGGCAGCGCGCCTCGGCGTAGGGGCAGCGCGTGTGGAAGTGGCAGCCGGTCGGCCGGTCGATCGGGCTGGGTACGTCGCCCTGGATGATGCGCCGCTCGCGCCGCTGCGTCGGATCGGCCACCGGCACGGCCGCCAGCAGGCTTTCGGTGTAGGGGTGCCGCGGCATGCGAAACAGCGCGCGGCGCGGCGCCGTCTCGACGATGCGCCCGAGATACATCACCGCGACGCGGTGGCTGATGTATTGCACCACCGCGAGATCGTGGGCGATGAACAGATAGGACAGGCCGAACTCGCGCTGCAGATCCTTCAGCAAATTGACGACCTGCGCCTGGATCGAGACGTCGAGCGCCGAGACCGGCTCGTCGCAGACGATCAGCTTCGGGCTGAGCGACAGCGCGCGTGCGATGCCCAGCCGCTGGCGCTGCCCGCCGGAGAATTCATGGGGATAGTTGTCGATCTGCGTGGCGCGCAGGCCGACGCGCTCGAACAGCTCGCTCACACGCGCGCGCTTGGCCTCGCCGCGGGCGATGCCGTGCACCTCCAGCAGCTCGCCGACGATGTCGCCAGCGGTCATGCGCGGGTTCAGCGAGCTCACAGGATCCTGGAAGATGATCTGCATCTGCCGCCGATGCGTGCGCATCGCCGCGCGGTCGGCGTGCGAGATGTCGACGCCGTCGAGCCTTATGCTGCCGGCGGTCGGCTCGACCAGACGCAGCACGGAGCGGCCGACCGTCGACTTGCCGCAGCCGCTTTCGCCGACCAGGCCCAAGGTTTCGCCCTGACCGATGGCGAAGCTGACGCCGTCGACGGCGTGCACGTGGCCGCTCACCAGGCTGAATACGCCACGGCGCACCGGGAAGTGCTTGGTCAGGCCGTCGACGGCCAGCACCGGCGCCGCCGCGCTCATGGTCCGACATCCCGGGCGTGATGGCAGGCGACCGCATGCCTGGGACGGATCTCGCGCAGCGCGGGCGCGATGGTCTGGCACGTGGCGTCGGCGAGGGGACAGCGCGGCGCGAAGGCACAGCCCGGTGGCAGGTCGGATAGCGGCGGCACCATGCCCTGGATTTCCGCCAGCCGAGTCTCGGCCTCGGTGTCGGCGTCCTCGCCCAGCGCCAGGCGCGGCACCGAGGCCAGCAGGCCGCGCGTGTAGGGATGCAGGGGGCGCGCGAACAACTCGGCGACGTCGGCCTCCTCGACCTTGCTGCCGGCATACATCACCAGCACGCGATCGGCGGTTTCGGCGACGACGCCGAGATCGTGGGTGATCAGGATCACGGCGGTGCCGAGACGCTTCTGCAAATCGACGATGAGATTGAGGATCTGCGCCTGGATGGTGACGTCGAGCGCCGTGGTCGGCTCGTCGGCGATCAGCACCTTGGGCTTGCAGGCCAGCGCCATGGCGATCATGGCGCGCTGGCGCATGCCGCCCGAGAGCTGGTGCGGATACTGCCGCGCGCGTCGTGCCGGCTCGGGGATGCGCACGAAGTCGAGCAGCTCGACGGCCCGCGCGCGCGCCGCCGCGCCATCGAGGCCCTCGTGGCGCATCAGCGCCTCGCCGATCTGGTAGCCGATGGTCAGCACCGGGTTGAGCGCCGTCATCGGCTCCTGGAAGATCATCGAGATCTCGTTGCCGCGCACCTGGCGGATCTCGGCGTCGGGCAGGCCGCGCAAATCGCGGTCGGCGAGCAGGATGCGGCCGCCGGCGATCTCGCCGGGCGGCGAGGGGATCAGCCGCAGCACCGACATCGCCGTCACCGACTTGCCGCAACCGGACTCGCCGACGATGGCCAGGGTCTCGCCCGGCCACAGATCGAAGGACACGCCATTGACCGCGCGGGTGACGCCGGCCGGGCCGCGGAAGCGCACGTCGAGGTCCTCGACGCGCAGGATCGGCGCGGCAGCCATCATCGGCGTGATCCCTCCCTCGGGGCGCGATGGTTCGGCTCTCGATGGCCGATGACAGCGCGGACTGAAAGTCTAGGTGCGGATGTCGCGAACCCGCAAGGCGTGCGCCGCGTTGCTGCCGTGCGTGGCGCGTATTGCTGCGCCCCCGCGCATGTGTTGTGCTTCACGCGCCTCCGATCGTGCGGTCAACGCCGACGGATCACGCTGCGAAACCGGCGCGCATGGCTGGACGCGAGGAGGAAACACGATGGGCAAGACGATCGACAGGCGGACTCTCGGAGTCTCGGCCGCGGCTGCGGCGCTGGTCTCGGCGCTGCCGGCGCCGGCCATCGCGCAGGACAAGCCGCGCCACGGCGGCCATCTGCGCGTCGGCTATGGCTTGTTTCCCACCTCGCTCGACGCGATCCTCGGGCGCTCGGGCGGCGACGCCTATTACTGGCGGCAGATCTACGACCAGCTGGTCGACGCCGACCAGGCGCTCAATCCGCGCGCCTCAACCTCGCTGGCCTCGTCGTGGGAGGTGTCGAAGGAGCCGCACGCCATCACCTTCAACCTGCGCGAGGGCGTGACCTTCCAGGACGGCACCGCCTTCGACGCCGAGGCGGTGAAGTTCAACATCGAACGCGTGCTGAACCCCGACACCAAGGCGACGCCGCGCGCCTCGATGACGGCGATCAAATCGGTCGAGGTGCTGGGCAAGCACAAGGTGCGCTTCAATCTCGACCAGCCTTGGGGCGCCGGCCTGGGCGTGCTGTCCGACCGCGGCGGTTGCATGAACTCGCCGACGGCGGTGGCCAAGCTCGGCGCCGATTACGGCTTCAAGCCGGCGGCGACCGGGCCGTTCAAGGTCGCCGAGGTCGTCACCGGCAGCCATGTGCGGCTGGTGCGCAACGAGAATTATTGGGGGCGCGACGCGGCGGGCAACAAGCTGCCCTATCTCGACGAGATCACCATCAAGGCGATCGCTGACGAGACCGTGCTGGTCTCCGCCCTGCGCGCCGGCGAGATCGACATCGCCAATTTGCCGATGAAGGACGTGCAGGCGTTCCAGTCCGACCGCAAGTTCCGCATCACCAAGATGGACGGCGGCACGGTCGGCTACCTCGCCTGCTTCAACAAGGGCAAGCCGCCGTTCAACGACGTGAACCTGCGGCTCGCCGTGGCGCACGCCATCGACCCGACGGCGGTGAACCAGGCTATGTATTTCGGCAAGTTCATCACCGCCGACGGCGGCATGTGGCCGACTGGAACCTGGGCGCACGACGCCACGGTGCCCAGGCCAAAATTCGATCTGGCCAAGGCGCGCGACTACCTGAAGAAGGCCGGCAAGCCCAACGGCTTCGCTTTCGAGGGCATCACCTGGTCGAACCCCACGCACCCGCAATCGGCGGAGATCGTCAAGGCGCAGCTCTCGGCCATCGGCATCGACATGAAGATCACCGTCCAGTCGGTGCAGGCGGCGACCAGCAATTTCTTCGCCGGCACCGCCGGCGACATGTTCCTCACCAGCTGGAGCCGCTATCCCGAGCCCGACTGGATGGGCTCGCTGGCATATCGCAGCGACGGCTTCTACAACGCCGGCAAGGTCAAGCGGGCGGATGTCGACGCGCTGGTCGAGCAGGGCGCCGCGCTCTACGAGATCGCCGAGCGCAAGAAGATCTACCGCAAGATCGACGAGATCGTGCTCGGCGAGGCGTGGTTCACGCCGCTGCTCTACGGCGTGACCTACTCCGCCGCCAACACCCGCGTGCAGAATCTCGACACGCTGCTGGCCAACGACGGCAAGATGAACCTGCGCGAGCTCTGGTTGCGCGCCTGACGCGCCCGGGATCGAGCCATGCGCCAGTATATTGCGCGCCGAATGCTGCAGATCGTCCCGGTCCTGCTGATCGTGACGTTCCTGGTGTTCGCGATGATGTGGGCGATCCCCGGCGATCCGGTGCGCGCCTTCATCGGCCCGGGCGAGGCGCTCGACGCCAAGCAGATGGAGCTGCTGCGCCGCCAGCACCATCTCGACCAGCCGCTGGTGGTGCGCTACCTGATCTGGCTGGGCGACGCGCTGGCCGGCGACCTCGGCCGCTCGACCATCAACAACCGGCGGGTGGCGCACGAGGTTGGCGAACGCGCCGTCATCACCTTGCAGCTCGGTCTGGTGGCGTGGATCGTCTCGGTGCTGATCGCCGTGCCGGCGGGCATCGTCTCGGCGGTCTATCGCGGCCGGCCGCTCGATTACCTGGCCACCGTGATCTCGATCGGCGCGGTGGCGGTGCCGGGCTTCTGGCTCGGCATCATGATGATCCTGCTGTTCGGCGTGACTCTAGGCTGGCTGCCCACCCAGGGCTACGTCAGCATCTTCGAGGATCCGCTCGAAGGCCTGCGCCACATGCTGCTGCCGGCCTTCTCGTTGGGCATCACGAGCTGCGCGCTGATCATGCGCCAGACGCGCTCGGCGATGCTCGAGGTGATGGCGCAGGACTACATCCGGACGGCGCGCGCCAAGGGCATGGGCGAGCGCGTGGTGATCTGGATCCACGCGCTGCGCAACTCGCTCTTGCCGGTGGTCACCGTGCTCGGCCTGCAGACTGGCCGCATCTTCGCCGGCGCCGTGGTCATCGAGACGCTGTTCCGCATTCCCGGCATGGGGCAGCTGCTGGTCCAGGCCGTCTTCCAGCAGGATTTCACCGTCGTGCAGGGCAGCGTGCTGATCATGGCCCTGGCGGTGCTGCTGGCCAACCTGGCCACCGACATCGCCTATGCGTGGCTCGATCCGCGCATCAAGTACAATGACTGACGCCGCGCCGGCCCTGCCCACCATCACCCACGCGCCGCGCCGGCGCTGGCCGTGGCTCGCCGTCGCGGCCAAGCTGCTCGCGGTGCCGCAGGCCGCCTTCGGCGTCGTGGTGATCGCGGTCATCGTGTTCTGCGCGCTGCTGGCGCCGTGGATCACGCCCTACGATCCGCAGGCGATGGACTTCAAGCGCATGATGGCCGGCATCAGCGCCGATCACCTGCTGGGCTCCGACCGCATGGGCCGCGACACGCTCTCCAGGCTGATCGTCGGCACGCAGACTGCGCTGATCGTCAGCCTGGGCGCGGTCGGCATCGGCGTGCTGGTGGGCGCGCCGCTCGGCCTGATCTCGGTCTACTTCCGGGGATGGACCGACGACGTCGTCATGCGCTTCATGGACGCGTTGGTGGTGTTTCCCAGCCTGCTGGTCGCTGTCGGCCTGGCGGCGGTGATGGGCAGCTCGATCGGCACGGTCATCCTCGCCATCGGCATCGCCAACGTGCCGTGGATGGCGCGCATCGTGCGCAGCCAGGGCTTGGCCGTGCGCGAGCAGGATTTCATCGCTTCGGCCGAGGCGGGCGGCTTGAGCCGCCTGCGCATCATGGCCCGCCACATCCTGCCCAACACCGTTGCGCCGCTGATCGTGCAGGCGACCTTGTCGATGGGGTACGCGGTACTGACCGAGGCGGCGCTGGGCTTCATCGGCGTGGGCGTGCAGCCGCCGACGCCGACCTGGGGCAACATGCTGCAGCAGGCCTTTCCGCTGCTCCAGCAGCAGCCCTTGCTGTCGATCGTGCCCGGCGTCGCCATCTTCCTGATGGTACTGGCGTTCAACTTCGTCGGCGACGCGCTGCGCGACGTGCTCGATCCGCGCCTGAAGGGAGTGATCCATTGACGGCGCTCGCCGGCCTGCGGGTGATCGATCTCGGCGCCGATGTCGCGGGCGCGTGGTGCGCGCGGCCGTTCGCCGCGTTCGGCGCCGACGTCATCCGCGTCGAGGCGCCCGACGCGTCGGATCCGCTGCGCCGCGCCGGTCCGTTCGACGCGCCGCGCGACACCACCGAAACCCGCGCCCCGCATCTCTACCTCAACGCAGGCAAACGCAGCCTGGCGCTCGACACCAGCGACGCTCAGGGGCGCGCCCTGCTGGAACGCCTGATCGCGCGCGCCGACGTACTGGTCGAGACGCTCGATCCCGACCGGCGGGCCGCGCTCAACCTCGAGCCGGCGGCGGCTGGCGAACGTCACCCACGGCTGATCCACGTGTCGATCACGCCGTTCGGGCTGGAGGGACCCTACGCGGGCTTTCGCGCCGCGCCGATGATCGCCGCCGCGCTGGGCGGCTACATGTATATCGGTGGCAGCCCGGAGCGGCAGCCGCTGGCCAATCTCAGCCCGCAGCCCGATTGCATGGCCGGCCTGCACGGCTTCGTCGGCGCGATGGCGGCGCTGCGCCATCGCGACTCGGGCGGACGTGGCCAGCACGTCGAGATCGCCACGCAGGAATGCATGGCTTCGATCCACCAGTTCACCATCACGCGCTGGGTCTACAACCGGCGCATTCAGCGGCGCATCGGCAACCGCTATCAGCGGGCACATCCGATCACGATCTACCGGGTCGCCGACGGGCTGGTGTCGATCGCCGTCGCCAATCAGGAGCAATACATTCGCTTCCTCGACCTGATCGGTATGGCCGCACTCCGCGCCGACCCGCGCTTCACCGACGTCTTCACCTGCTCCGAGCACACCGAGGCCTTCGACGCCGCGGTCACGCCCCGGCTGCTGACGATGCGCAAGGAGGCGCTGGTCTTCGGTTGCCAGAAGCAGCGCGTGCCGGCGGGCTTCGTCAACGATCTGCGCGAAGTCCTCAACGATCCGCAGTACCACGCGCGCGGGTTCTGGACGCAGGTCGAGCATCCGATCGCCGGCGCGCATGCCCATGCCGGCTTTCCGGTGCGCATGAGCGAGACGCCGCCGGTCGCGCGCCGCGCGCCGCTCTTGGGCGAGCACGACGCCGCGATCCGGGGAGAACTGGCATGACCGGCGCGCTCGCGGGCGTGCGCGTGCTCGATCTGACGCGCGTCTGGGCCGGGCCGCACGCGACCCGGATCCTCGCCGATCTCGGCGCCGACGTGATCCACGTCACCAGCCGCAAGCTGGCGGGCGAGCTCAGCGTGGCGCCGGCCACAGCCAAGATCCTCGGCGTCTATCCCGACGACGAGCCGGGCGAGCGGCACTGGAACCGCAACTCGCAGACCAACGACCTGCTGCGCGGCAAGCGCGACATCACCCTGGAGTTTGACACGCCGGAAGGCCTGGCGCTGATGCGCCGGCTGGTGGCGCATGTCGACGTGGTGATCGAGAACTACAGCCCGCGCGTGATGCCGAAATACGGCCTCGGCTTCGCCGGTCTGCGCGCCATCAACCCGCGCGTCATCCTGTGCTCGATGCCCGGCTATGGCGCCGAGGGGCCGCTGAGCGGTTTCATCTCCTACGGCACAAATGTCGATCCGGCGTCGGGGCTGGCGAGCCTCATGGGCTATCGCGGCGAGCTGCCCTATATCGGCGGCAACGCCTATCCCGACCCGGTGGCCGCGCTGTTCGCGGCCAGCGCCATCCTCGTGGCGTTGCGCCACCAGCGCGCCACGGGGCGGGGGCAGTATCTCGACCTTTCGCAATGCGAGGCGACCACCGCGCTGCTCGGCGAGTTCAGCCTCGCCGCCAGCCGGGGCACACCGGTGCCGACGCGCGACGGCAACCGGCTGCCCGACCGTGCGCCCAACGACGCCTATCCCTGTCGCGGCGAGGACCGCTGGATCGCCATCTCGATTGAGAGCGACGCGCAGTGGCGCGCGCTCTCAGGCGTTGCCAATCATCCCGAGTGGGCGACCGACACGCGCTTCGCGACCACCGCTGCGCGTCTCGCCAACATCGATGCGCTCGACGCGATGATGCGGGGATGGACATCGGGCGAGGACACGTACGCGCTGATGCGCCGTCTGCAGGAGGCCGGCATCGCCGCCGGCGCCGTGCTCGACGGCCGCGACCTGGTCGAGGACGCGAATCTCAACGCGCGCGGCTTCTTCCGCGAGATCGACGCGCCGGAGGTCGGCCCGAAGCTCTATGCCGGCCAGCCGATCCGCCTGTCGGCCACGCCACCGCGCCTCGACCGCCCGGCGCCGACGCTCGGTCAGCACAACCAGGAAGTCCTGCGCGACCTGCTTGGCCTGACGACGGCGGAGATCGACGACCTCAAGACCCGCGGCCTGATCGGCGACCGCCCCGCGCCCGCGAAGTAGGGCGTGGTGGCTATCTGGTCGGGGCGCGCCACTGCAGTGGCGCGCCCCCAAGCCTCTTGAAGATCATAGACTTCAGGGAACGTTCTTCGCCGTGACGTACCATTGCGTCGGGTCGGGCTCGATGCCGACCAGGGCGAGGCCCTGGGCGATGGATTCGAACTCGCTGCCGCGATGCACCCGCGCCGCGCCGAAGCGCTCTGTGAAGATCGCGCGCACGGCCGGCACGAAGGACGAACCGCCGGTGAGGTAGATCTGGTCGATGTCGTCGTCACGCAGCGCGGCGCGGCGCGAGGTCTCGTCCACTGTGCGGCGAATCTCGTTCAGCTCGCCCGAGATCCAGCGCTCGAAGTCGCGGCGCGTGATCTTCCGGTCGATGTCGATCGTGCCGGCGCGGAAGGTCAGCCGCGTGCTGTCTTCGCTCGACAACGCCTCCTTGGCGGCGGAGATGGCGCGGAACAGGGCGTAGCTGTAGTCGTTCTCCAGCAGCTCGACGAAGCGGTCGAGCGCCGCGCGATCCTCGGCCTGCTCGCGCAGCGCGCGCAAATCGCGCATGTCCCTGGACCATTTCATCAGCGCCAGCTGGTTCCAGCGCGCCAGCGCGGCGTAGAAGTGGTTGGGAATGGTCAGCGTCTTGCCGTCGGAGACGTAGGTGCCGCCCATGCCCAGCAGCGGCGAGATGGCGTGGCTGATGATCTGGTAGTCGAACGAATCGCCGGCGCAGGCGACGCCGGCATGGGCCAGCGGCGTGGCGCGCACGCGATCGCCCTCGCGCGCGAAGCGCGTGATCGAGAAATCGCTGGTACCGCCGCCGAAATCGCCGACCAGGACAGTGGCGTCCTCGTTGACGCCGCGGGCGAAGAACAGCGAGGCGGCGACCGGCTCGTAGACATAGTGCGCCTCAAGCCCGAACGCGTTGGCGTAGCGTTGCATGGCCAGCGCGTCGACCGGATCGGCGCCGGCGAAGCTCACCGGCCGGCCGACGATGGTCGGCAGGCCGCGCGGGTCGAGCGCGCCATCGGCGTGCCGCCACAGGTGCCGGAAATAGGTGGCGACCAGATCCTCGAACAGGAAGGTCCGGTTGAAGATGCGCGTGCCGTCGAAGCGGGCGCTGGCGGCGTAGGTCTTGAACGACTGGATCAGCCGCGTGCCGGCGGGATGCTTGAGGAAATCCTCGATCGCCCACGGTCCGATCTCGGCCACCGGCTGTCCCCGATCGCCCTCGTGGAACGCCAGCACCGAGCGGAAGGCCGTCGCCACGCCGCGCGCCGTGGGCAGGCGCA
>Ga0194129_10006564_pt1 | contig 14191 bp, 13 predicted proteins | sample TA2KigCa35mmetaG_FD_150862 | JGI IMG/M metagenome (GOLD analysis project Ga0194129, IMG submission 150862) | Freshwater microbial communities from Lake Tanganyika, Tanzania - TA2015038 Kigoma Deep Cast 35m | ecosystem: Environmental > Aquatic > Freshwater > Lake | place: Tanzania: Lake... | reverse complement strand
TGTGGCGGCCCGACGCGCGCGCGGTGGTAAGACCCTCCGCCTCGAGGTTAAAATGATGTCCATCGCGAAGCTTGCCATTCACACCGTCGCCGCGGCGGCCCTCCTCGGCGCCATCGCCGCGTGCCACGACGAGCCTCCTCCCCAGGTCCCGCCGCCGCCGCCCCCGGCACCGACGCCCACGGTGACCGCACCGCCGCCGCCCACGGACACGGCGGCCGTGCCGCCGCCCCCGGTGACGATGCAGCCCTGCGACGCGAACATGCAGCTGGCCCTCCAGACCGCGCTGAAGGCGCGTGAGAAGACGGAGCTCGGTGGCGGCATGAAGCCGGAGAGTGGCTTCACCTGCATGTTCCTGCCCGAGGGCGGGGTGGCCTCTGTGCCGATCATGCTGCAGTCGGGTGGCTGTTACACGTTCCTCGCGCAATCGTTCCCCAACGTGGCCGAAGTCGACATCGTCTTGAAGCCGAACTTCGGTAGCCCCGTGCCGCCCTTGCTCGCGATGTTCGCGAACACGCCGTTCGTGCAAGACAGCGACGTCGGCCCCGCCGCCACGGTCGGGAAGGGCACGCAGTGCTTCAAGAATCCGCTTCCGATCCCGGGGATGGCCATCGTCGAGGTCAAGGCTCGCACTGGCTCGGGCCCCGTGGCCCTTCAAGTTTACAGCAAGTAAGGAGAAGCTCCGATGAACCGCACGATCGTTGCCGCACCCGGTCTCGCCGCGCTCGTCCTCGCGCTCGGCGGCTGCCCGAAGGAGCCCGACCAGCCGCAGGTCTACCCCCAGGCGGGCCAGCCTGGTTATGGTCAGCCGCAGCCCGGCTATGGCCAGCCCGGTTATGGCCAGCCCGGTTATGGTCAGCCGCCGCCTGGTTATGGCCAGCCGCCGCCCGGTTACGGCCAGCCGCCGCCCGGTTACGGTCAGCCGCAGCCCGGTTATGGCCAGCCGCAGCCCGGTTACGGCCAGCCGACCCCGCCGCCTGCGCCGCCGCCCGGCCCGTCGGCGCCGCCGCCCGGCCCGTCCGCGCCACCGCCCTCGGGGACCGGTGCTCCGCCCGCGCAACCTGGCGCCTTCCCCTTCCCGATCCCTGGGATTCCGCTTCCGGGCTTTCCGGGAATGCCGGCGCCTTCGGGCAGCGGGCAGGGTGGGCAGCCCGCCCCCGCGCCCGGCCAGCCAGGAGGCACGGCGGGCTCCGCGACACCGATCCCGAACGGGGGCGCGCAGCTCGCGGTCGGCCCCCTGATGCTCGCGGAACAGCAGGAGCTGCCTGGGATGCAGCCGGTCACCGATGTCGTCGCTGGCCAGTTCCAGCCGGGGCAGGTGCTCGAGCAGGTGTTCCAGATGCAGCCAGGCAAGTGCTACGCCGCGCTCGCGGTCGGAGCGGGCATCCAAGAGATGAACATCCAGTTCGTCCTGCAACAGCCGATGCCGATGTTCCCGAATCCGGTGCTCGCCGAAGACCAATCGACTGGCGCGACCGCGAAGCTCGGAGCCCGGGGGACATGCTTCAAGTGGGCGCCCCCGTTCGGTGCCAGCGTGAAGGCCGTATTCACGGCCGTCAGCGGGCAGGGAATTGCGGCTGGGCGCGTCTACGCGAAGTAACCGCTCGGTGCCGCTCGGGGTGTGAGCGCCGTGGCCGTCGTTGGCCTCTGCGGTCCGATGCTCACGACCCGGAGGTCGCTGCGCTTCGGTCCTCGAGTCCGCCTGGGCCACGCCGCTCCTCCCCTTCGCGGGCCGCTCGGGGTGTGAGCGCCGATTTCGGCGTTGCGTGCTGTGGTGCGATGCTCCCGGACAGGAATCGCAAGCCGTGCGGTGCAGGGCCCTACCCCGTCAGAGCAGCGAGCCCGTCAGAGCAGGATACCGGGCGCGGGGAAACGCGACGTCAGCTCGGTCACCTCGGCACGGATCCGGTCGAGCTCGGGCTCGCTGTCGATGTGCGTGACGACGCGATCCATGAAGCCGGCGATGGCGGTCATCTCGTTCACACCCATGCCGCGCGACGTGATCGCAGGCGTTCCGAGGCGAACGCCTGAAGGGTCGAAGGGCTTGCGCGAATCGAACGGGATCGAGTTGTAGTTGCACACGATGCCCGCTCGCTCGAGCGCCTGCGCGTAAGGCTTCCCCGCGACGCCCTTCGGCGTCATGTCGACGAGCAAGAGGTGGTTGTCGGTGCCGCCGGTGACCAGCGCAAAGCCACGCGCGATGAGGGCCTCACCGAGCGCCTTCGCGTTCACGACGATGTTCGCTGCGTACTCCTTGAACGCGGGCGTCGACGCCTCCTTCGCCGCGACGGCGAGCGCCGCCGTGGTGTGGTTGTGGGGGCCGCCCTGGAGGCCGGGGAACACCGCGCGATCGATGTCCTTCGCGTGGCTCGCCTTGCACAAGATCATGCCGCCGCGGGGGCCACGCAGCGTCTTGTGGGTCGTCGACGTCACGACGTCGGCGATGCCCACGGGCGAAGGATGCACGCCTGCCGCGACGAGGCCCGAGACGTGCGCGATGTCGGCCACGAGGACCGCGCCCACCTCGTCTGCGATCGAGCGAAACGCTGGAAAATCCCAGGAGCGCGCGTACGCCGTGCCGCCACAGAACAGCAGGCGAGGCCGCGCTTCGAGCGCAAGCTTACGCACCTCGTCCATGTCGACGCGGTGGGTGTCGGGCCGAACGCCGTAGGGCACGCTCTTGAAGTACTTGCCCGTGATCGACACGTTCCAGCCGTGCGTGAGATGACCGCCTGCCGGCAGACCCAGCCCCATCACCGTGTCGCCCGGCTTGCAGAATGCGAGATACACGGCGAGGTTCGCCGGGCTCCCCGAGTACGGCTGGACGTTGACGTGCTCGGCGCCGAAGAGCCTCTTCAGGCGTGAGCACGCCAGCTCTTCGACGGCGTCGCAATGGACCTGGCCCTGGTAGTAGCGCTTGCCGGCGTAGCCCTCGGAGTACTTGTTCGTCAGCACCGAGCCGGTCGCCTCGAGGATGGCGCGCGAGACGTAGTTCTCACTCGCGATCATGCGCACCACCTCGAACTGGCGGCGCTCCTCCTTGCGGATCAGCTCCGCGATCTCCGGGTCGGTCTCGGCGAGCGTGGGCTCTCGGTGCATGGCGGTCATCCGATCTCGATCTCCCCGCGCTGCAGCACGTCGCAGATGCGCCACAGGAACGCGTTCGCCTCGACGCCGTCGATGATGCGGTGGTCGTAGCTCAGGGCGGCGTACATCACCGGATGGATGGCGATGCGATCCTCGCCGTCCTCGGTGACGACGACCGCCCGCTTCTTGATCTCGCCGATGCGGAGGATGGCGACGTTCGGCTGCGAGATGATCGCGCCGCCGAACAGGTTGCCCTTACGGCCCGGGTTCGAGATGGTGAAGCTGGTCCCGCGGAGATCGTCTGCGGTGATCTTGCCGTCGCGCGCCCGCTTCGCGAGGTCGTCGATGTTGCGCGAGAGACCGCGCATCGACAGCTGGTCGGCGCTCTTCACGCTCGCGACGAGCAGGCCGCCCGGGGTGTCGACCGCGACGCCGAGGTTGATGTCCCGCAGCTTGACGTAGCTGTCGTCGAGGACGCGCGCGTTCAGCACCGGGTACTCGCGAAGCGCCTTGATCGTCGCCGCGGCGACAAAGGTGAGGAACGTGAGCGGGATGCGATCCTTCTCGAACGAAGCCTTGTGCTGGTCGCGCAGCTTCGACACCTTGTTCATGTCGATCTCGGCGACCGCGACGACGTGCGGCGAGACGTGCTGCGAGTAGACCATGTGGTCGGCGGTGATGCGCCGCCGACGGTTCCACGGCACCACCTCGTCCCCCGGCGCAGGCTGGTACGCAGGGACCTTGTACGAGCGGTAGCCGACGCCCGCGACGGGCGCCTCCATGACGCTCGCGATGTCGGCCGCGGCGTTTCCCACGGCGACCGTGGGGCCGACCGGGATGTCGTACTCGGGTCGGATCAGGCCCGGGGGCGAGCCCGGGATGCTCGGCAGCGGCGCCGGGATCGGGCTCGAGGTGGCCGAGGCGCGCAGCACGTCTTCGCGGGTGATCTTGCCGCGGTCACCGGTGCCCTGCACCGACGCGAGGTCGACGCCCTCTTCGCGCGCGAGCTTGCGGGTCGAGGGGGTGCTGAGGGCTGGCCCGCCGAGGCTCGAGGGGGCCGCGGTCGATGCCGCTGCGGACGTTGCTGCCGGTGCGGGCGCGGAGGCTGCAGGCTTCGCGGGGGTGGCCGAGACCGCGCTCTCATCGAGCGTGCAGAGCAGGCCGCCGGTCGGGATGATGTCGCCTTCCTTCGCGACGATGGAGACGACCGTGCCGTCGGCAGGGCAGGGCACGACGCTGTCGGCCTTGTCGGTCGCCACCTCGAGCAGCGGTTGCTCGCGGCGCACCGTGTCGCCGACCTTGACGTGCCACTGGGTGACGGTTCCCTCGGCGACCGACTCGCCGAGCTGGGGCATCTTTACCTCGATCATCGTGGGCGGCGGTATACAACGAATCGTCCGCTGCGACGACCCCACGCGGCGCTCGTTGGCCTCGGCGAGGTGCGTTCCCGGACGGGGCGGGATCGGCTACCTTCCGCGCGCATGGAAGCTCCTGCCGATGCCGCGTCGCGTCGCCCGTCCGCTCGCCTCGAGGCGTCCGCGCGTGAGCTCGACGCGCTCCGCGAGGAAATCGAGGCCGAGGTCGGAGCTGAGGATCTCGAGCACCTGCGCAAATTCGAGCGCTGGGGGCACGCGGCCACCGCGCTCGGGTACGCGACCGCCTGGATCGCGCCGAACCCGTTCTCGGCGGCCGCGATCGCGCTGGGCTCGAGCGTGCGCTGGACGATCGTCGCGCACCACGTCAGCCACAAGGCGTTCGACAAGATCCCCGGCGTTCCCGAGCGCTACACGTCGAGGGGGTTCGCGAAGGGACGCCGCAGGCTCGTCGACTGGTTCGACTGGATGTGGCCAGAGGCTTGGCACCACGAGCACGACGTCCTTCATCACTTCCACACCGGCGAGCTCGCCGATCCGGATCTCGTCGAGGAAAACCTCAAGACGATCCGCGAAGCCGATCTCCCGAAGGCTGTGAAATACGCCGTCGTCGCCTTCTACGCCTCGACGTGGAAGTGGACCTACTACGCGCCGAACACGTTTCAGATCCTGAAGCGCGCGGAGCAACGCTGGGCCACCCGCGGTCGCGAGGGAACCGAGGAGGCGCGCGGCAAGGACTCCTACCTGTCGGCCTACGATCCTCGCACCGAGGTCGGGCGCGAGTTCTGGCGCAAGTGCGTCTTGCCCTACGGGCTCGGTCGCTTCGTCGTTCTTCCGCTCGCGTTCGCGCCGCTCGGACCGCTGGCGGTCGCGTCGGTGTGGGCGAACTCGGTCTTCGCGGAGTGGCTCACGAACCTCCACACCTTCTTCATCATCGCGCCGAACCACGCGGGCGACGACGTCCATCGCTTCGACAGCCTCGAGCGCGGTCGCGCGGGTCTTTACTTTCGTCAAGTCGCGGGCTCCGTGGACTACGGGACGGGGACCGATCTTAGCGACTTCCTTCAGGGGTTCTTGAACTACCAGATCGAACACCACCTGTTCCCGACGCTCTCGCCGCTCCGCTACCAGCAGATCCAGCCGCGCGTGAAGGCGATCTGCGAGAAGCACGGAATTCCTTACGTTCAGGAGCCGCTCCACAAGCGCATCCGCCAGCTGGTCGGGGTGATGGTCGGAGACCGTTCGATGCTGCGCGGCGACTCCGGAGCGGCTGCGTCGACGACCGCGGTCGGCGCCCAGCCGGTCGGGCGCTAACCTCGACCAGCCGAGCGTCGTCCAGCCGAGCGTCGTCCAGCCGAGCGTCGTCCAGCCGAGCGTCGCGCGTCAGATCGGGGTGCCGCCGGTCGGCTTCGCTTGGGCGATGGCGCGATCGAGGGCGCGCGGATTGAACCCAACGAACAGCTTCCCGCCGAGGTCGATCACGGGGATGTTGCCGTCGCTGCGCTTCGCCTCGCGCAGCTTCCGCTTCATCTCCGACGCGCGCTTCGGGTCCTTCTCGATGTCGTGGAAGGTCACGGGGACGCCGCGTCGCTCGAGGTAGTCCTTCGCCTGGTGGCATGGTCCGCACCACTCGGCCCCGTAGATGATCGCGTAGGCGGCGCTCCTCGCGTCGGGCGCGCTTGGTGCGTCCGACCTCGCGCTCGGGGCCTCGGCGCTGGGTGGCGGGCCGAGCTCCGGGGGCCGCGCCTTGACGCGCCGCGCCTCGAGCAAGCTCTCCCACTCGCCCCGTGGCATCGTGCGCACCGCGTAGCTGCCATCCCCCTGCTTCAGCGTGAGGTCGGCCACGTAGAAGAGCTGACCCTGGCCGGCGTCCCGCGCGATCACGCGCACGGGGTTGCGCCCCTCCATCGGGACATCGGCGATGCGCACCGCCGTGTGCGTGTCTCCCTTGCCGTCGATCCACGTCAGGAGAAGCTCGGGCGTCTCGTCGCGCAGCTCGAGGGCAGGGAGCGCTTCGCCGCCGGTGGGGTCCGTGCCGTCGTCCGCCTTGCGACGGCAGCCTGCGGCGACGGCTGCGAGCAGCAGGACCACGACGAGGACGTTCCGATGCATGCGAGGTTCGCGCAGCTTGTGACCGTCCGCGCTCGGGCGCCAGAGGGGGCACGACGATTTCCCGAGGGCCGACCAGAACGACTCTGATAGCGTTCGGGCGATGGACTTTCGACCCTGGGCTGGCGTGGCGCTCGCGGCCGGCGCGGTCCTCGCGCTCGACGTCGCGTGTTCGGCGACGCAGGCGACCAAGTCTTCGGGCGCTTCGAGCGGCGCGGGGGCGAGCGGGGGTACGAGCACCGGGAGCCTCGATGCCGTCGCGCAGACGGGCGCCGGGGGGTACGAAGGCTGCGCGAAGTTCAGCGCCTCGGCCGATCAGGCGCCCGCCGCGATGCTCGTCGTCCTCGACCGCAGCGCGAGCATGAGCCAGCTGAACAAGTGGGGCTCGGCGCAGCTGGCGCTCGTTCAAGCCATCGACAAGGACGTCTTCGACACGATGTCGCTCGGGCTCTCGGTGTTCCCGAGCGGCTACACCGGCGCGCCCGACTGCCTGTGCCCAGGCTTCGGACCGACGTGCGGTGGCTTTCTTCCCAAGGGCGTCGCCTGCGGCTTCCCCACCTTGCCGCAGATCCCCATCCAGCCGGCCGGCGACGCGAAGTCGAGCGCACCGCAGGGTGTGCGACATGACATCTATCAATTCTTGGTGGCGAACACGCCGGAGACGGCCGACCCGTCGGATGCTTCGCCCATTCATGACGCCCTCGTGGGCGCCTACGCGGCGGTGAAGTCGACCGCGATCGACAAGCGCATCGTCGCGCTCATCACCGATGGTGGTTTCAGCTGCACCTCGCTCTCCGGCCGACCCGGCTATTCGGATGGGCAATGCCTCGACTGGGAGTTCCCCGAGACGGTGCAGAAGCTCGTCACCGACGCTCGCACCGATCCGAACAAGCCCGTGCTCACCTTCGTCGTCGGCGTCCCTGGCTCCGACAGCGTCGGGCAGAAGCAAGGACCCTACGCGACCGCGCCTTACAGCATGAAGCTCGCCCTCAGCACCTACGCCGTGGCGGGCTCACCCGAGACGGTGCCTGCCGACTGCGACAAGGACGCGGTCTTTTCGCAGCAGGGCGGCGCACCGGCCAAGCCATGTCACCTCGATCTCGCGGGCGCCTACGACGCCGACGCGCTCGCCAAGGCCATCGCGAAGATTCGCGGTGCGGCGGTGGGCTGCGTTTACCCGCTCCCGGCGCCGCCTCCTGGCGAGGAAATCGACCCCGCCGCGGTCAACGTCGTGGTCACGATCGAAGGGAAAAAGCAGGAGATCCTGAAGCGCGTCGACCAGGGCGACCCCTGCGAGGCGGACGGCTGCTGGGACTACGACGCCAAGGGAAACGTCGAGCTCGTCGGCAAGGCGTGCGCGGACATCAACGCGGCGACGAAGGTCGACGTCGAGGTGTTCTTCGGCTGCGCGAGCAAGATCAAGTGAGGCTGTCGATCGCGTCGATGCCTCGGGGCTCTCGGGCTCCGAGCTCGGCATCGAGCCAAGCGGCCCTCCTCCGAGGCTCCGGCGCGACGACCCTCAGCGGAGCGTCGACGCCGAGCCCGCCGAGTTCGACGGCGGCAGCTTCCTCGTCGACGAGCACCGCCCGCGCGCCCGAGAGCGCCGCTCGCCGCCGCTGCGCCTCGTCTCGCAGCCCACGAAAGAACGGGTCGGTCTCGAAGCAGCTCGCGCACAGGGGCCGCGCGCCTGGCTTCGCCGGACCCCGCTCGACGCCGATGGCGCGCTCGGGATGAAAGGCTCGCAGGTCCGTCACGACGAGGATGCCCCGCTTCGATGCGGCCCAGGCGAGCGCGGTGGCGTTGACGACCGAATGCAGCACGACGTGGTCGGGGGCGAACGACGTCACGAGGGCGTCGAGCTCCTCGGTCACCGGCATCGAGCTCGACGCGCGTAGGCCGTCGACGCGCACGCGCTCGAATGGCGCCACGTCGTGGACCGGTGTTCCCGAGGCGACGAGGTTGGCGTGCCTCCCCTCGAGGCGGAGGATCGTGTCGCGCACCCGTGTGCCGCGCGCGTCGAGTCGGTCGACGAGGTGCAAGAGACGCATCGTGCGAGGAGCGTGACTCCGCCGAGCGGAACGCACAAGGCGTAACCCGAGTTGTCGCGCTCGGCCTCGAGAGGTATGCCTGACCTCGAGGCGCGCCACCCCACTCCACAGGGGCGCGACCAGGAGGTGCTTCGCATGCTGCTCACCGTCGATGTCGGAAACACCAACATCAGCTACGGCGTCTTCGATGGCGACCGGCTCGTTCACCACGTCCGCACCGAGTCGAGTCGCTCCCGCACCGTCGACGAGTACGTCGTCCTCGTCCGGCAAATGCTCGCGTTTCGCGGGGTGAACCCCGACCAGATCACCGGAGCGGTGCTCGCGAGCGTCGTGCCACCCTTGACTGATGTCATTGTGAGGGTCCTCGAGGTGGGCTTCGGCTGTGAGCCGCTCGTCGTGGGCCCCGGGATCAAGACGGGGATCCGCGTCCTTTACGAGAACCCACGCGAGGTCGGTGCCGATCGTGTCGTCAACGCCGTCGCCGCGTACGCGTGGGCTCGCTCGGGCGTGATCGTCGTCGATTTCGGGACCGCGACGACCTTTGACTGCGTCACCTCGAGCGGAGATTACCTGGGCGGCGTGATCGCCCCCGGCGTCCAGATCAGCGCCGACGCGCTCTTCTCGCGGGCATCACGGCTGCAGCGCGTCGAGATCGCGCGACCGTCGAAGGTCGTCGGGCGCAACGCTGTCGGATCGATGCAGTCGGGCCTCGTGTTCGGTTACGCGGGCCTGGTCGATGGGCTCTGCCGTCGATTGAAGGAGGAGCTCGACTACCCGTGCCGGGTGCTCGCGACGGGCGGCTTGGCGCGCCTCATCGCGCCCGAGACCGAGTCGATCGAAGAGGTGGATGACAACCTGACGCTCACGGGCCTGCGCTTGATCTACGAGCGCAATCCATGAAGGCGGTGGCCGTCGCTGCCGGGGTGCTCGCGCTCGGCCTCGTGCTCGCGGTGCTGTTCGGCAGCGATGCGGCCCACCTTGCCGACGCCGTTGCTGGGCGCGGTCACGCCCGCGCGATCCTGCTCGAGGTCCGCCTCCCTGTGGCCTTGCTCGCGGCCGTCGCCGGTGCCGGGCTCGCCGTCTCGGGAGCGGCCTACCAGGCGGTGCTTCGCAATCCGCTCGCGGAACCCTACGTCCTCGGCGTGTCGGGGGGCGCGGCCCTTGGTGCGACCGCCGTGATCGCGCTCGGCGCGCAGGCGACCGCGGGCTTCGGGCTCGCGGCGCTCCCGCTCGCGGCGTTCGTCGGTGGGCTGGCCGCGACCGCGCTCGTCGACCGCATTTCGCGCCGGACCTCCTTCGGCGCGAGCGGCGTCACGATGCTCCTCGCCGGCGTCATGGTGAACTCGATCGCCGCCGCGCTGATCACGGTGGGCAAGGTGATCGCACCGCCCGCCCGTGCGAAGGACATGCTCCGCTGGCTCGTCGGCTTCGTCGAGTTGCCGACGGCGAGCGGGCTCATCGTCACTTCGGCGCTCGTCGGGCTCGGGTCGATGGCGCTCGTCCGTGAGGCTCCTCTGCTGAACCTCCTCGCGCTCGGCGAGGAGACCGCAGCCTCGCTCGGCGTCGACGTCGCGCGCCTCGAGCGCCGTGTCGTGCTCGCGAGCTCGCTCGCCATCGGCGCCATCGTCAGCGTCACCGGGCTCATCGGTTTCGTCGGGCTCGTCGTGCCGCACGCGCTGCGGCGCCACGTCGGGCCCGATCACCGGAGGCTCCTGCCACTCGCGGCCCTGCTCGGCGCGGCGATGCTGGTCTACTGCGATCTCGCGTCGCGCGTCGCGTTCGGATGGTTCGACACCAAGCTGCCTGTCGGGGCGGTGACGGCGCTGCTCGGCGGGCCGCTCTTCTTGCGACTCCTCGCGCGGCGCCGGCTCGGCTGAATGCCGCAGGCTCGGTTGTGGTATGAACGGGGTTCGATGCGGAGTTCGATGACGACGCGTGCGCTTTGGTCGGCGATCGCCACGACGACGCTGTTCTTGGTCGGTGGTGCCGCGCACGCGGAGGACGGTCCGCGCAAGTTGGACGGGGCGAGCCCGCGAGCATCTGCGGCAGGCGGCTCGTCGGTGCCTGTCTCGCCGACGCCCCCTTCGGCCGAAGAGCTCGCCGCGGCGCGAGAGCTCTGGACGAAGGGCCTCGAGCTCGAGAAGCAGAAGGACTTCTCGGGGGCGCTGTCGACCTTCGAGAGCGTCGGCAAGATCCGCATGACGCCGCAGGTTCGCTACCACATCGGGCTCGAGAGCGAGCAGCTCGGCAGGCTCGTCGATGCGCTCAACGCGTACCAGCTCGCGATCCAAGAGGCGCGGCAGCTCGGTGACAAGGCGCGCGACGTCCTCGAGAACACCCCGCCCCGCATCGAGGCGCTCCGGGGTCGCGTCGCCAAGCTCCGCGTCACGACCACAGGCGTGATTCGGACATCGACCCTGCTGCTCGACGACCGGAAGATCTCGGCGGCCCTGCTCGACGTCGACATTCCGGTGGATCCGGGTCAACACACGATCGAGGCCCGCCGTGACGGCAAGATCGTCGACAGCAAGACGGTGGCGCTGCGCGAAGGGGGGAGCGAGGCGGTTGTCCTCCTCGTCGATGATCCAAAGGAGGTGGCCCCCGAGCCCCCGACCCAAGCCACCGCGCCGACGTCGACCGGCTTCCACTTCCGTGAGCGCTGGCCCGCGTACGCGACGGCGGGCGGCGGCGTCGCCCTGCTTGCCACGGCCGGTGTGTTCTGGGGCCTGCGCGGCGCCACCATCGCCAACATCCGCGAGACCTGCAAGAGCGGCGACACCGGCTGCAACCCCGAGTACCAGCCCACCGAAGATCTGGGGCGTGCGTACACCACGACGAGCGTCGTACTCGTCGGTGTTGGCGCCGCGGCCGTCGCGGCTGGGGCGACGCTCTGGCTCGTCTGGCCGATGCTCCATGAAGATGCGCCCCCGACCGCGAAAGCTGCGCGCATCCGACCGACGCTTGGCGTGAGTCCGACCGCCAACGGGCTGCTCCTCCGCGGCAGCTTCTGAGCGGAGTGCGGGTGCGCTAGGCTCCGCGGACCATGACCACGCCAGCCGCTCCGCCGAGCCCGCCGTTCGCGCCCACCGAATCAGGGACGCCGCTCTTGTGCTTGAACGAGCGCCCCGCGCCCGAGACGTTGGCCTCCGACCTCGAGGCGCTGCTCGGGCTGAGTCCGCAGGCGAAGGCGCGGTTCCGCGACGTCCTTCTTCCCTGTCTCGCGCCCGCGCTCGATGCAACGATCGACAAGGAGGTCGAGTAATTCGCGCGGCGCACGGAGGTCGCGACCGCAAAGCTCGTCGCCGCTCTGCGAGGCTGTCGCTTCCTCTTCGACGCCGTTGCTCGCTCGGGAGCCGAGACGCACGTCCTTGCCGCCGATCTCGCGCGGCTCGCGCCCGAACACGCGGAGGAGCTACGCACGCTTCTCTTGCCGCTCTACGAGCCGGCGATGCGTCTGCTCCGAGCAGAGCTCATTCGCCGCACGATCCTCGATCACGGCGCGCTCTTGACGGGGACCGACTGGCGCGTCGATCGCATCCTCGGCTCGCAGCATGGCGCGTCCCTCGACGCGACGCTTGGCGTCCTCACCTTCACGTACAAGCGTGGCGCGCTCGAAGAGCGTCTGACCATGCACTGCGAGCCGGGCGCGCTGAGGAGTCTGCGCGAGGCGATCGATCGGATGCTCGCGTGAGAGGCGTCAGCCTTCGACCGCATCGGGCGTGACGCCGACACCGTCGATGGCCTGTCCCGAGGGCCGAACGACCTCGCCCACCGTCGCGTAGTCCGCGCCTGGCGAGCGTTGCGAGCCGAGCACGCGCTGCGCCGTTCCCTTGCCGTAGCTCCGCTCGCCGACGATGCGCGCGCGTCCGTGATCTTGGAGCGCCGCGGCGAGGACCTCGGCCGCCGAGGCGGTCCGTCCGTCGATGCGCACCGTGAGCGGCACATCGGCAAAGAGCGGTTCGTTGCGGGCGATGCGCCGCGTCTCGTCCCCGTCGCCCTCGATGAACCGCGCGACGACGGCGCCACGTGGCAAGAAGTCTGCGGCGACGTCGCATGCGGCCTCGAGATCACCGCCTGGACTGCCGCGTAGGTCGAGCACCACCGAGGTGAGCCGAGCTTCGCGCGCCTCTCGGGCGAGCCCACGGAGCGCGGCACGCACACGCGCCGCCGTCGTGAAACCGAAGGCTGCGATGCGCACGACGCCGACGCCGCCCTCATCGAGGCACGCGAGCACGTCGGGCACCGCGAGGGCATCGGCAAGCGTCTCGAGCGCGCCTCGGTCGAGCGGCCCCGGGTCGGGCGCGAGCGCGGGGCTTGCCGTGAGGAAGACGTTGGTGATGCTCGGGACGAGGACCGCGCCGAGCGGGTTGTTCATGTTGTTGCCGGTGGTCGGGCAGGTGAGCGAGATCGCCGGAAGGTAGTTCACCTTGACGATTGGATTGCCCATCGTGAAGCGCGCGGGCCCCTTGATCATCGGGTGCGCGACGCCGCCCTCGTTGCCCGAGGTCATCGGGATCATCGACATCATGTTCAACGCGGGCATGCCCGTGAAGAGCACGTTCGGCGAGAACGGCGCGGCCATCGCGTTGAGACCGAGGTTCGGGTACGGCACCGGGATCGGCGCGGGGACGGCGGGCGTCAGGCACACGTCGGGGAAGCCGATCGTGCCTCCCGCTCCTCGGTTCGATGCAGGCAGCACGTCAGCTTCCTCCTTGCGAGCTCGGTCCGCGCGAGCTCGGTCCGCGTGAGGCCGGGATGGCCTCGCCGCGCACGGATGGGAGCGGCGCATCCTCGCCGCGCATCCGCGCCTCGAGAGCCAGGCGCAGGGCCTCGGGCATCGGCGGTGGTTGCCAGTCTTCGGCCGCCTTGCGCTCGGCGTCGTCGCGCTTCGTCGTCAGGGTGGTCGCGTTTGTGTAGCTTGCGCCGGCGTCGCTCACGCGGTGAAGGTTCGCGCGGGACAGGTCGGCGCCGTCGAAACAGGCTCCCTCGAGGTTCGCGTGCGACAGGTCCGTGTACTCGAGCTTCGCCCCGCGAAAGTTTGCGCCCGGAGCCTTGGCTTCGTCGAAGACGGTCTCGCGCAGGTCGGCGCCCGCGAGGCTCGTGTCCACGAGGGTTGCCCGTGAGAAGCTCGCGTAGCGAAGCTGGGCCTCTTCAAGGTTCGCGCGCATAAGCTTGGCGTCGAGGAAGGTCGCGCCCTTCGCGGTGACGCGGACGAACGAGGCCCCCTCGAGGTCCGCCTCGGAGAGCGTCGCGTGGGTGAGGTCGCAGTCCTCGAACACCGCGCCCGCGAGCTTGGCGCGCACGAAATCCGAGCCGGTGAGGTCGCAGCGCACGAAGCGCCGGCCCGCGAGGTCGCACTCGCGGAAGGTCGAGCGCACGAGCGACAGGCCCTCGAACGTCAGCGCCGCGAGGTCCGCCCCCGTGAAGTTGACGCGCTCGAAGCGGGCGCGGTCGAAGACGGCACCGGTGAGCTTCGCCTTCTCGAAGGAGACTTGAAGCAGCGTCGCCTCGGTGAACTTTGCTCCTTCGAGGTTCGCGTTGTCGAGGACGCCTAGCTCCAAGCGCGAGCCTGTAAAG
>Ga0194129_10006559_pt1 | contig 14194 bp, 10 predicted proteins | sample TA2KigCa35mmetaG_FD_150862 | JGI IMG/M metagenome (GOLD analysis project Ga0194129, IMG submission 150862) | Freshwater microbial communities from Lake Tanganyika, Tanzania - TA2015038 Kigoma Deep Cast 35m | ecosystem: Environmental > Aquatic > Freshwater > Lake | place: Tanzania: Lake... | reverse complement strand
CCTGCATAAACTCATCAGTGAGACGAATTGAGATATTCGCTCCTGTCACCTTTTTCAAATCGCGCTTGATGTTGATGAAAGTCTCAATTTCTGGGTGGACAACTGATATAGTCTGCATCAGAGCTCCGCGTCTTCCGCCTTGCGCGACCTCACGGCAAGTGTTTGAAAATCTTTCCATAAAGACGCCGATTCCATCTGTGGTGCCAGCCGCATTTGCTGTACTTAATCCTTTAGGGCGAATTGTTGAGATGTCGAAACCAACGCCGCCTCGTCGCTTCATGATTTGAGCCTGTTCTTGATCAGCAAATAGAATTCCACCATAAGAATCTTGTGGTGAATCGATCACGAAACAGTTAGACAACGATTGTAATTTATAGTCGTTTCCAATTGCAGACATCGGCGAACCTTGAGGAACGATAGGTCCAAGGCCACGTGATTCTTTAGCCAGTTCTTCAAGAGACATCACGGCTCTCTGCGAAATGTCAATATGTTCTACATCTGCAAGGAGACAAAAGATTTCTTTCTCAGACATAGGGTTAGGATACTTGGCCTCGATACGAGCAAACTCACGGGCTAATCTGCGGTGCATATCTGAAGGGGTTAACTCAAGAAGTTCATCTTTTGAATTTCGTAGAGCATATTTTGAAACAAACACTGACGCGGCAAGTTCATCATTGTTAAAGTACTTGAGGGATGCTTTGTGTGCTTCATCTCTTGTGTATATCATGTGGATCTCTTGTTGGGGAAGTTTAATTATATAACTTTAGCTTCTAAGCTGCTCGGTTTTTGAGAAGGAAATTCATTCTTTAGTTCGCGCCATTTTGCACGTAATGCTCTTTTCTGTACATCATCATCTGATAAGGCTGCTATTTCTAGTGTGTCAGCCGTGCCGACGATTTCAAACTTGCTTCTTGCCGTGTTGATTTTTGCCGGGAAAACCAATCCATCACGGCCTGCACGATTTTTGGCAACATAGAGACGACCCCATCCAGTAGCTTTCTCATGAGAGCGGCGAGAAACCGAAATGATGAAATCGCAGATCATTGCCTTACCGTATGCTTCAGACATATTTGTCATGTCGATTACTTCTGCGTTAGCACCTTCCTTATTAGACTGTGATGCAGTCCAAATCGGGATACCATACTCCATCGCTACCCCACGCAACTCCTCATAAACAAGTTTCAATTCATGTCGTAATGAATCAAATTGTCTAGTAGATCTCATAATATCAGCGTAATCAATGATGATGATATCAGGTTTGAATCCTTTTAAATCCAACCTTTCAATGTGTGATCGAATCGTGAAGATTGATGCAGTATTTGTAGGATATTCCTTGATAAATAATCTTCCTAAACCTTTGGTTTCATCATAGAATTTTTTTACTTCTTCCTTACGATCCATCACTTCATTTGAATCCATATCACAAAGATTAGAATCATAACGAATTCCTACTGCTGTCTCAGAAAGCTCAAACGTATAGTGAAGAACATTCCTGCCATGCCGGAGGGCGTTGGCACCGATCATCGTAAGCCAATGAGACTTACCAGAACCCGAACCACCAACGACACAAAGGAGTTCACCTTTTCCAGAACCACCATTTAGTAATTCTTTTTTATCTAATTCTTGTATTCCTGTCGGGATTGTGTCACGTTTTAGTCGAGTAAATCTTGCATCCATCTCATTGAAGAAATCGTGACCAACTGATGGTGCAGTACCGACTTGAACAGCCTTCCTAATAGATTCAACGATGGATTCATACTTTTCAGCTTGCATCTGATCGACTGCGCCTTCTAACGCAGCTTTAAGAGCTTGTTTGCGACAAAAATCTAATGACTTATCTTTGACAAATTGCAAATCGCCTGGATCTGGATTTGCTTTCATACGTTGAAGATAATCGATAATTTGATCACGCAAAATTACGTCTGTTCCTACTTTTAAGTCTTCTTTAATAATTGTAGCAAGAAGTTGTAAGGTTGGAAAAACTTTATACTTCTTTGAATATGCGAAATAACGATCTGCAAGGAATTGAAGATACTTTAATTCAAAATACGAAGAATCGAATACCTCCATCATTTGTTCGGCCCATTTTTGATCTGTCAATAATGCTTGACCGATCTTTTCTTGGAAGGATTTTCCGTAGGTGCCGAATGACACCTTCGTCATTGTTTTATTATCATTATCAGACATTTCAATCTCCGGTTGCGTTATTAGACAAGGTCACACATTTTAAATCGTAGTAGAATCCTTCTATATCGAAGTCTTCAATTCCTTCTTTGAGCAACATTCGAATTAACCCCATCCTATTGATATGAGGATTGAATGTATTGACCATGTGTTGCACCTTTGAAACTTGGTCTGCAGATAACATACTTCCATCAAGATGAACCAATTTCCAATTTCTCTTTACGTCTTGTGCGCTTTCTACGATTCGTCGATAAATAATAGACTCGTCAATTCTGGATTGACAAAAGTCAAATACTTCCTGCAAAATTAGTTCTTGATCTCCTGATAAAATCGGTATTTTTGAAGAAACCTTTTTGAATCCAATTCCTTTCACACCAGGAACGTTGTCACCAGGATCTCCACAAATTGCTTTCGCAATCGCAAAATTATGCGTTTTTATTCTATACTCTTTAAAAATATCATCTGCATTTACAACTTTTTTCTTATGCAAACTATAAATCCTTGTCTTGTCATCTAATAGTTGATACATGTCTTTGTCGGATGAAACAATGATTTTGCATTCATTTCTAAAAGGACCAGTACACAGATGAGCGATTACATCATCACCTTCACAATCAGAAACATAGATTTGACATACAGGTATTGACTTTAGCATGTTTAGAAGAGTTATCAACTGATGTTTTCTATTCTCTTCAGAGTCAGGTATATCATCTCCGTAAAATCTATTCAACTTTTCTGGTCGCCGACCTAGTTTATATTCAGAATACAGATTTCTTCTTCTTTGAGAACCTCCACCTTCCCACGCGACATATACCTTGGAAGGTTGAATCTCACGGCAAATACGTTGAAGAGATTTTAGAAAGCCGATGCATCCGCCCATCGGCTCTCCATTTTTATTCATTGTCGGATACGCTGCCCAACTTCTTAAAAATAAATTTTGGGCATCGACAATCAAGATCGGATGTTCAAAATTCAAGCTTAAACCCCTGTACTTCCAAATCCACCTTCTCCTCGCGGTGTTTCTGCAACCACCTTAGTTTTTTGAAAGATGGCTTGAAAAATAGGGAAAAATAAAAGTTGTGCAATCCTATCGCCTTTTTTAACAATAAATTCTTCCTTACCTGCATTATGAAGAATGACCTTCACCTCCCCGCGGTAATCAGTGTCAATTAACCCTGGGTCATTTAGCACTTGGATACCATTCTTTGCCGCTAGACCTGAGCGAGAACAAACCATTGCACCAAATCCGTTTGGAATTTCAAGCTTAATCCCTGTACCGACAACAAACCTAGATCCAGGTGGAATGACAACGTCATCGGTCGACTTTAAATCGCAAGCCGCAGACCCATGAGTTTGATAAGTCGGTATTTGCGAGTCATCATCAGTTAATACTTTTACCCAAATAGGGTTTGTGAAGCGCTCACTCATCCCCGCCTCCATCGTCAGTTACGTTATCATCAGCATCTGTTTCTGTTTGTCCGGTGGTTAACGTCAAAGCGCAGTCGATCACTTCCATGATAAAAGGACCATGAACGTCGTCGCGCATCAAAGATCCAAATTCAGATTTGTAGAACTTCTTTTCTACAACAACTTCACCAGTCTTTTCATCTACAACGCTAAGCTCCTTCCATGCACCTTCACCAGAAATATTGATTGCATGACCCTTACGTTTAACAGGACCGTTCTCTTTGCAATGCGATCTACATTCATCAAAGAGATATTCGTCTTCGACGATTCCTTTACCGAAGATGATATCAAACTCCATCTTTCTGAATGGAGCAGCTACCTTGTTCTTCTTAATAGTAACCGTTGTGTGGATGCCAATAGGCATGCCGTTCTTGTCTTTGACTTGATTTCCGGAGCCGAGACGAATACGAACGGAAGAATGAAACGGAATTGCACGACCTCCAGGCGTTGTTAACGGATCTCCGTGAAGTACTCCTATGGCATCTCTAATTTGATTAAGGCAAAGCAGAGTAACATTATTTTGACCAATTACACCAGTAATTTTGCGCATGCCTTTTGAGATGGCGCGGGCCTGAAGACCGATTGAATTTTGTTCGTATTCGCCATCAAGCTCAGCTTTTGGTGATGTTGCTGCGACAGAATCCCAAATAACAAGAATAGGAACATTTTTTTCAACTATCTGCTTCGCTTTCAGAATTGTAGATTCAATGATGGAGAAGACTTCTTCAGTACAGTGCGAGTCGCAATAAACAAATCGCTTACGAACATCAATCCCCATGTCGGATAACTTTTGAACAGGTGTAGCATTTTCTGTATCAATATAAACAACAAGACCACCCATTCTTTGTGCAACGGCCGCGGCATGATATGCTAAGTGAGATTTACCAGATGAGGGAAGACCAGAAATTTCAATGATTCGACCTTCTGGATATCCTCCGCCAAGAGCATTTTTAATTGCATAATTTAGCTGAATAGACCCCGTATCGATCCAGCGTTTTACGACGGTCGGCGCATCCATTTCTGCAAGATTGTAAGCAATTCTAGTTCCAAATTCTTTATTGATATCACGAATTAGTTCTGCTGCAAAATCAACTTCATTGCTTTTTGATGATGTCTTTTCTTCTTTATTCTTGGCCATATGTCTTGTTATTATCTCCTTAAAGTAGCAGATAGTATAAACGCCGGAAACCTTGTTTGATCTCCGACGTTTTATGAATTAACCTAGTTCATTCATCATTCATAAGATCTGCAAATGCATCATCCAATGATTGTTTCTTTGTTTCTCCATCATCCTTTTTTAATGATTTCTTAGGATTGGGTTTTTCCGCCTTCACTTCAGCAACTAGATCATCCAATGCATCTGTCTGAACAGGACCTCTAGATTGTTCTGGGGTGGCTTCTGCAGATGAGCCACCATTGAGCCAATTGTTCAATACTGTTTCAATTTCTTGAGTTGACTTGAGACGATACATGTCATCGAGGTTCGGGATTGCGTTAAGCCATGTCTCCATCTGTTTTGCATCATCATGAAGTTTTGAAGGTCTGCGAACAGGATCTACGGTTGTATCGTTGAATTGCTTGCCTGGTTGCTTCGTGATAGATACCTTCAAGTCAAAGCCTTCCTTTGGATCAAGGATGTCACCGACCTCCTCATCAAGGAAAAAGCCTAACATACGTTGGTAAACAAGCTTGCCGAATGCCCAAACTTGAACGCCTTTGTCTTCTTCTCCTCGAACAACGACTGGAGCATAGCAACGCATCTTAGGAGCTAGCTTCTTTGCCAAAGTTCGATCATCAGGCTTACCACTGCTATATAGCTTACGAATCAAATCGTTGATTGGATCTGGCTTACCAAACTGGTTTGGTGCAAGAATGCCTGCATTATCACCAATGTAGTAAAACCAACGTTCTGCGAAAGGTTGTCCATCCGGAGAGTTCTTCCATGGCAAGCAACGAATCTTATGCTCACCGAGACTTGGCTTCCATAGTTGAACTGAAGAAGTCTTTTTCACACCCGAAAGCTCTGCAACACGACGCTTAATTGCTTCTAGATCAATACCCATAATTTTTTTTCCTTTTCCGTTTTCCTATTTGTGGAGGAATATCTTTCTACCTGCTCCATGCAGGTGATAGTTACCCTACCACTCAACCTTATATGTGTTCAACGTATTAGTTCATGACCAACTTGGATTCTTACGCTTTTTACTTTTCTTGCGCTTTTTTGAACCAGAAATTGGCATATCAGGACTCATGCCTAGAGGTAATGCAAACCCCTGAATGGCACCTACTCCGCTGAACTCTCCAAGTTTATCTTCCTCATCCAAATCCTCTTCCTCATCTTTCCCATCGCGGGAAAAGAGTTTCGAATGAACACTAGGATTCTCATTTAAAATTTCAGAAATGAGAAGTCTAATATACTCTCGAAACTCTTTATTCATGAAGATTAAGTATGGTTAAGGAGTCCAGGGACCGCCGACTTTTTCTTGCATTGTAGAAATATAGTCAGCTGTCATCACAGCAAAAACCAGCGGGCTTGTCTTCAAACAGTAAGGCTTGTTTTCATCAAGAACGAATCCATCATTCAATAGAATTGAAAGATACTCGTCAGTCTTTAACTTAAGACCGAATGCTTGACACATGTTAACACTTCTTTGTGGGGTAGACATATATTGCATGTCTTTATTATGTTTGTAGAACTCGCCAAGTTTCTCGCGGTGCCATTCTGAATCCTGAGGAACGTAATAATCGGTGACTGATCCGTCATCATTTGCAAGACCTACCTTACCAATATCATGGAAGAGGCACCCGATAATTAATGATTCCTTGGAGACTTCCCACCCGTATGTCTTGACTAACTTCATCGCGTTCGAAAGGACTCGTAGAGAATGCTCTACTAAGCCTCCGGGATATGCGGCATGAAATTCTTTCCGTGAAGACGCAGGGCACAACGCAAGCTGCTCGCCAAGTTTATCGACCATAGCTAATGCTGCTTCTGATCGATCACCTAACTTCTCACAAAGAGAACGAAACTTATCAAAATTGGACGCAATTTCTTCTGGTTCTAATGACATGATAGAACTATATCGCTTATAAAAATAATTGTTCACGACATTAAAGCTTTTCTAACTTTAGCGGAAATTCATGAACGTATCCAGATACATTCACGGATTGAATTTTTTCAACATCGATTAATCTATCTTCTCTTACGTCAAGAATTAAAGCATCATGTAATACGAATAATGGACGTATACCATCGGTCCCTAATTTATCTAACATAGATGAAAATCCCATCAAAGAAACATCAACTCCCGTAGATTGCGCATAATAGTTGATGAAGATATTGTCTTGTGGGCGTTCAACCTTAATCTTTCTACCAAATTTATTTGTGATATACCCATCTGACTTAAATTGTGACTTAAGTCTTTTTAACAATGTTTTGGTGTCGATGTAGTTCTCGATCTTCGAAATAACTTCTGCAACTTTCGTTTCTGACACTCCTAAGCTTAATGCGACCATCGAACGTGATGACCCATATAAAACAGATAGGACAGCTGCTTTGACCAAGGTGCGGGGCATACCACCAAATCTATCAGCCAGCATTGAATACAAATCTTGATTAGGACAATCATTCCCAGATTCATATAATAATATGCGGGCTTCTAAAGAAGAAAAGTCCAGAGACACGATGCTTCCACCTGGTGATGAAGGTTTGATAACATTTCGATATTCTTTTTTTAATAGCAAAATGTTAGGACCAGATTCAACGATAAGTCTTCCAGTGACGGTTCCAAACCTATCGTATCTTATCGGAGATGCATATCCTCCTGATCGAGGACGAAAAGATTCAACGACTTGAGCATTCATGGCAGAAGCAAAAATAATATCGTTGATCTTTGTCCCATCGACTTTTGCTGGTTTTAAAGCGTTAAGAATTTTGTTTCCGGGGACCCATACATTTTCATAATAAGAAGTTGAAAGATTCGAATTGCTCTTGACATACTCCACGATGTCATTAAAAAATCTCTTATATTTTGACTGTGGTAATATCATTGACCATGGTGGAGATATATCTGGTGCCATTTGTGTCATCATCTTGACATATTGCGCTGGTATTGCTGGTATAGAAGAAGAATGAATGGTCGATAATCTCATGACAGTGTCCCAACACTTCATAGATTCATTCTTTATATCGCCGTTAAAATGCCATGCAGAAGTATCGATTTTGTCGGTCCACGTAAATCCATCTGGAGATATCAATAAATTCTTTTGTGAACCTAACAGACAAGAATCTAACAAAACATCCACAGCAACATTATACCATGATTTAAAACTTTTTTCAAGTTACTAATTAACGTGGAAAATGTTTAGGCGGCGGTAGAGCTATAACGGGTTCTTTAGGGCTAGCGGCGGCGAGGAGGCGCCGATGTGGTTTGGGATTTCTGCAATTCTTCTTGGATCATCTTGACGAGACCTTCTGCCTCTAGAGCAATTTCCTTTGCCGTGGTGATTGATCCATATGCATCCGCAAATCCAAAAGTGATGTCAGTTGTGTATTTACCTGGTGTCAAAGTGTGGCCGACTTTAATAACATTATATAGATTGTCTATCGTCGTACCAGTCCCTAGATCAATAAAAAATTGTTGCATATATTCGATCACAGGACACCCTAAACTTGTCAAAGACAATTGGCCTGGAATGACAGACAAAGGAAGATTACCGACCGATGTTCCATTCGCAACCCCATCGGGGTTTTGGGAATTTCTTAAGATTTGAATCGTATTTAAATTTTCATCTTGGCGGGTCGTATAATTTATACTTGTTATCATGCTTCCGTTGGCTCCAACCGTTATCGTTGGAACCATCGAAGCAACGGCTTGCTTCACAAGCTCGAATCTAGGTTTTTTATTTTCATCAGTAAAAGTATAAAATCTATACTCAAGCCCCGATTCTGAAACAGTAATATTCTTAGTAAAAAGATTACTAAATCTAGCTTTTGCGCGTGTTAGTTTATCATTGGCTGTTTGTATGTCATCAGTCTTTTTTTGTTGATTATCTTTCATTTCTTTTTGTGTTCTACCGACAATTTTTCTTGTCTCTGCTTCGTTTTTTTCTGCTGTAATACCCGCAATCTCGTTAAAAAATGCGCCGGCGCCTTTATACTTTCCTGAAACTTTATATACACCTCCTGTACCTTTTAACAATTTTACCGCCAGCGGCTCAGGAAGAGATTGTTTGTCATAAATGTGAATTCTTAAAATTCTTTTTACGTCTTCGCTAGCATTATATGCGGAATTACCCGTATTAGACGCTGCAGACACTTGGTAAGACTGCAATAAGCTTTGGTATTTATCTGTTCCAGATTGATTTGAATATCCAGATTCTACGAAAAAATCTATTTCAGGTTTTTTAAAACGTTCACCTGAACCACCTAAATTTGCAGTTAATACTCTTTTTTGAAAATCAGCGCCTTTCCTAAGAGTTTTTAATACTTCGCCATCCTTTATTTCATATAAGTCTCTGAACCCATATGCTTGATGCCGTTCATCTGCAAATTGAGATGTTCTCACGATTTCCAAAAAATTTATGAGAGACATTCTTTCGCCCTTCATCTCAATAATTCTTCTAGTATATTCTTTCTCGATGTATTTAACATCGATAGGAAATTCTGCAATATTGAGATTAGAAACCTGTCCAGCACTGTCATTGATGTTATAAAAAAAAATTTGATACTCATCTATAATCGGTGAACTATCCTCCGTTGTCGTCAATCCTGCACACGCTGTGGCAAAGTAAGTTGCAAATAAATTTCCAAATGAAACATAATTTTCAGGAAGCCCTTTGACTTTGTTTTCATTAAGAGGATGATTTTTTTGCATGCTTTTTACAATCTTATTATCTTTAGAAAATTTGTCTAACTTGTCTTTTTTGCTATAAGCAAATAAATCATGTTCTGAATTTAGGTTTTTAAATCTAGATTTATAAATTTCTTGTGCTATAGATTCTAAATTTTGGGATTGAGCGGTTTTAGCCTTAGGATCTGTAGGTTCACCTTTGCTGTTATAAAAAATTTGTAAATTATTTAAAAATTCTTTAGCTGCACTTTTTAAATCGTCTGCAGAAAATGACTCTTTATCCAGCAACTTTTTAATTTGGTCTAATTGATTTTTAAAATCAGTGCTAGATAATTCCGGCATCTTTCCTTCGGTAGCTGAAGTAATGATGATGGGTACCGCTAGGTTTGGTATCTTGCTGTATATTTCAAGAATTCCCAATTTGTTTGCTAAACGTTTTATGTTCTCGATTATTGTTTGAACTTCATTTTGCCTTTTTTGAAATTTAAGAGATGCCCCTGTCGGCGTGACGTCGCGTAATTCACCAACACCTTTCGTATGCAAGGTTAACGTAATTGTTGCAGCTCCTGAATTATCGATGGAAATCATTGAATTTCCTACAGAAAATATTTCAGAAACAAGCATGTTTTTATTTATGAAATCGCTATATTCATCTATTAAAATATTCTGATCATTATTTCGTGATGGTTGAAACGGAGCGACCCACCCATAAATCAACGAAACCTCAAGAGAAGAATACAATTCTGGATTCAAATAGTCTGCAATCTCTTGTAGTCTTGAGCGATCAAATATCTTTAAAATCAATGTTGCTTGTTTAAATGACATCGCATCATGAGACGTTTCTGAAGATACGTTAAATGAAATTATCGTTCCGAATGGTGTCGTGGGATTAATAACAGGTGTGTATCTTGGATTATTCTCCTGATTATAATTCATGTTGATCAATGTTTGAGGCATAGTAAACATTTCCATGCCTGTCTGATAAGATCTTGTCTGTAGTTCTGGGGGTGATTCATTCTCTTGAGAGGAAGGCTTAATTTTAATTACGTTTTTTGAAGAATCGTACAACAATCTATTAGCCGTTCCAGGCGCAAATTCTGGGGTGGTATTACCATTAGTATCTTTTATTGCCTCTGGCCCTAATAAAAATCTCAAAGGACTCATCTGGTATAAATTTTCAGAATTTCCAGGGCCTTCTCTTCTACTTGTAAATTTTGCTTCTAGATAAGGTACCGCCCTAGACATAGAAAGAGAACTAAAATAATTTAAAAATATTTCAGCTTTTGAAGCATTTCTAAGCTTAAAATTAATTGATGGAGAATCAACTAATACCATCATCAAAGTTGAAGGTATTTTTTTTATTTCACTATTTTTAAGCGTTTTTTCAATAAGCTGTTCAAGACTAGATTGTTCATAATCAGGACTACCACCTTTTTTACCTTTTTTTGATGGGTTAGGGGGGTTAGGGTATGTATACGCAGAAGGGCGTGGGGCGGGACGGCTGTTTAAGGGCAGCCGTTCATTCCCGAAGAGGATCGTGGACGGGGTGGTGTAAAAATCTTGTATTTCTTTACCTGTATTCGGCGAATTTTGATCGTAATAATAGACTCTCAATAAACTAGCGATTTTGTCTTTTGCGTCGGAATCGTTGTTTGGATTGGCTGACGCCAATGCAGAAATATTTTCCCACAAAGTTTTTGAAGGATAAAAAAACCCATTTGTATCTGGGAATATATTAGAAAAGATGTTTCTTACCAAACTTTTATTTATTTCAGTCTGCTCGCTGACTGAAGAATTTCTATTTACCGATTTACTTATCGCATCGTATGATGCATCATCCATCGTTTTAAACGACCGATAAATTCCTTCCAAACTGTTAAATTCATCACTTTGAGTCATAGCATCATCCGATAATCGCTGAAACAGCATCAAGATCTGGTATGGTTATCACTGTCCCTGCAGGAACTTGCAACCCCCATCCTACGTCTGAAGCGGCGGCCAATACCCACCAATATCTTGCATCTGTATAGTATATGGCTGCAAGATGATCTAATCGTTGGTTTTCTTTTATTGTTATTGTGTTGATGATTGGTATCGTTCCGAACCTCACTGCATTACGAATCGCAGAAATAGAAGCCGTAGTACCATATTGTGTACCTAAATTCAGCAATCGATCACTTTTATAACGACTAAAAGCCATAAATTATATTATACAATTCAAAAAAACTTTACCAAACTTTTATATCAACTAGATGATTTCATAGCTCTACCTACAGGATATATGGGAGCTCTATTATACCCCATATGATCAATTCCAGGTGTAATATCATGGATCGGAGTAAAGCTTAACGTTACTTTGCACATTTTAGGTGCTTGCCCTCGATCGTCGCTGCTGATCGTTTCCCAAGTGACTCTATCATACCAATCAAAATTTATCGACTCTATGACGCCGGCGAGACCTTTTCCACCGGCTGATTCGAACGATCGAACAATAGCGTTTTTTTGAGGGTTCAAAAAGCTAAGTAAGTCAGCACTTGCAACCCTATTAGAAAGTGGGAATTTTGTATCTAACGCTTCGTCGGTTGGGTCGACCGCGGAGACGGGAACGTTCTCAATAGTTACCTCAGTCGTGCCAGGTTCATTCGTATTAGGATCAACGACAGCTTTTGATATACTGACTTTAATCGTATATCCGTCTTTTGCGGTGCCGTTGACGATAGTGGGATTTTCAACTTGTATTGTAGAAGTTGTTGTTATTTTATCATTTACAACCGTGATTGATTCAGGAAGCGTATTTCTATTTAACTCTTTTACGGCGTGCGTCTTAAGATAAGTCACAAAGGGCTCGAGCTTTATTTTTGACATTGCATCATAGTCTCCTTTATCGATATACTCTTGCCTTTGTTTACGAACGGATTTATCGGGTTCGTCGGCGCCGATGACGTCGACAGATTTGTCTGGATTATCTTTTATCGGTATCTTCATTCCTCCTAAAGAATTTCTCTTTGATCCTGCACCAAAAAGCCTAGCCAACGCAAATTTTGAATAATTGGAACGAAGTAAATCTCCTAGTCTAATTCTAATCAAGGGAGACGCACCAGGTAATTGACTAAATGGAGCAATGAATTGATTGGTGCCAGCCGTGAGAATTCGTCCTTGTGTGTATTGCGGATACACCAGCGTCGTCAATTTATTGATTTTTGCCCACATGTGGTCAAAGTCTTTTTCATCCAATGCGGCGACATAAAAACTCATTGATATCTTACGAGTTGTACCTTTGTAGATTTTTACAGGCTCTACTCTACCGAATCCTTCAGTCGACTCATAAGATGCTGTATAATCATCAGACAACGAAGCAAGAAACGCGTGAAATGAAATTATTTCATTCGTTCGAACATCATGAAAATAGAAAGGAACATACTCTGAATCTAGTTTGTTTTCAAATTTCAATCTTGCGGCGTCGCCAATTCTTCCGTTTACCGAAGAATTAGTTTGAACGTTGTCAGAGTTATCTGTTCCGCCCTTTGTCTTTTTCTCAAGTCCGGAAGGACCGCTGAATTGTCCGCCTATCTTTGCCAATGATAAATCATCTAAATCTTTGTTGATCAAATACATCGCAGGAGATCTTTGAGCGCTCCAGGCAAGCGTCGAATCATAAGCCCCTTTGAACGTTAAACGATTTTTTTGGATTGCCGCGCGCGGTGCGGCCGGGTCGATGGCATCGAATCCGATGGAATATTGTTTTTTATTATTCTCGTCAGTGTATTCTGCTCTAAGCTTTTTAATGGCGTTTTGTCTATCAATCAACGTGTCTCCCAAGCTTGCAAAAACATTCATCGCAGATATTATCTTAGAGCTACGAATGACCTTTAACACGATGCTTAGAGTTGATCTAGCTGCAGCATAAGCGCTGTTTCTACCGGCTTTCATGACTGAATCGACGTATTGTGCAAAGAGAACCCCCGAACGAATTATTGTGCGACACACGACTATGTTCGCTCCAACTTTAGATTCATCTGAAATCAACGAATCGACAAGTATTCCTGCGGCGCCTTGGATAGTCGTTAAAAAATTTGCTTCAGGACTATCTGTTCCTAGAAAAAATGCTGTTGCTCCTGCGCCAAGACACAATCTAAAATCGTTATTTGTTTCTCTTAATCCAAAAATTTCAAAGGCGTTGGGTAAAAATGAAGTGAATGCATTAGCAGGCGATTCTTCGAATAAATATTTTCCTTTCACACGTTGACCAACAGAAGAAGATTTAGCCTTGGTGGGATTTTTTGTTTTAAATTCTGCTATACCTGCGAATATTCCTGAAATAGCTGCGACAAGAAGCACCATCAGTACGGCCAATCCCACACTAGAGAATCCGCCATCGAATGGTTCAGAAGGACTATTTAAAGTTCCCCAAGATTGACCATCAAACGGAGCGATTGAAACTAAAGCTCCTGTGTCATATTCTTCTTCTTCACCTTCTGTCAAAGAATCTAGGACATCCCTTGCTTCAAGAAGTCTGTCGTTGACCTTCAATATTCCTAATTGAGCGACTGATGGTACTATAGCACCTAATTCTGCTGCATTTCCTATTGGGTTAAATTTATCCGTCGGAGTCGAGGTCCATGCAGGAATTTCGGCGGAGGCTCTTTGTGCCAAACCAATACCCACCCTAGCCATGCTCATATGAGATATCT
>Ga0194129_10006557_pt1 | contig 14199 bp, 10 predicted proteins | sample TA2KigCa35mmetaG_FD_150862 | JGI IMG/M metagenome (GOLD analysis project Ga0194129, IMG submission 150862) | Freshwater microbial communities from Lake Tanganyika, Tanzania - TA2015038 Kigoma Deep Cast 35m | ecosystem: Environmental > Aquatic > Freshwater > Lake | place: Tanzania: Lake... | reverse complement strand
AAGAAGGAAGCCTTAGGATGGCGTTTTTGCATGGCCCGGAGGGTGTCCACCGTATAGGAGACCCCTCTTTTTTTGATTTCCCAATCAGAAACCTCAGCCCAGCGCTGACCCCTCAGGCCCTCCCGAAGCATGGCCAGCCGGGCCTGATCCCCAGCCACGGGACGGACTTTTTTCAGGGGCGAATGTGCGCAAGGTAAGAACACCACCTTGCGTAGGCGGAACATTTCGTAAGCCGTTCTCGCAATAAGGAAATGTCCAAGATGAAAGGGATCGAAGGACCCGCCAAAAAGACCGATCCTCAAAGTTAAAAGATGCTTCGATCCACGTGGATCTTGTCGTTCGGAAGAAGCCGGATATCGCGGCTGGGGTCAGTCTGAATTTCCTTGGCGTTGAACTCGCGGGTTACCCCCCCCTGAGTCAGCTTCACTTTTCGGCGGTTCGCGAAATCGGTGAAGCCCCCGCAGGCGGCTACCGCCCCCAAAGCGGTAAGGTCCTTGGTATACGGCACCCGCTGAGGCATCCGAACTTCCCCGGTCACATCCACGAACCTCTGCTCTTTTAGATCCACCGTCACATTGGGATTGGTGAATATTTCCTGCTGCAGATAGGTGTCTTCAATCGCCTTTTTAAGCTGCACCGTGGTCAGGTTAGCCGCGGAGACGCTGCCGATATACGGCATGGAGACTTTTCCACTCTCATCGATCTTCACCTCGAATATTCCCTGGTCAGCCTGGGGGACGCCGGTCAGGCGGATGATCAACGTATCCCCTCCCCGTAAAAGATCACTGGTGTCGATAGCACCGAGATTAGCCCCCATAATACCACCCCCCGGAGCCCCTCCGCTCATAGGATCAGCAGTCGGTCCACCTTGCAAAGCCGAACTTCCTCCGCCCCCCAGATTTAAGGACTGGGCTTCAAGGCAGGGCAGTCCCCAACCCAAGCCAACGAGAAGGCAAGCCAACCGGAAGGCCTTTGGGAATTTAAAACCGATCATCCGCTTCGCTGTCCGGAGGCTTCATGTAGGTAACCCGCGGAGCCGGTGGCTCCAGGGATTCGGAATCCTCCGAAATCATGCCATGGTTGCCTTCCACGCCCGATGGTTCGACGGGGGACTTTTTGGTTCGCGCCCGAGGCGTTCGCTTCTTGCCGTACCCGTAATACGAAGTGGAGTAGCCTGTATAGTAGTAATAGTTGTCGTCGGTCTTGATGTTAACGTTATTGAGGATGACTCCGAAGAGCTTGCCGCCGACCTCATCGATCACGCGTTTGGCCCTCTGGGATATGTTGCGCGGGTAGCGGCGATGTTGGATAAGAAGCAGGGTTACGTCCACCTCTTGGCTGATGACCGACGCGTCGCTGATCCCCAGCACCGGTGGGGAGTCCACCACGATGACGTCATAGTTGGGCCGACAAACCTCAAGCAAGGAACCGAAGCGTGCCCGGCTAAACCCCCCCAAATCTTCCGGCCCCAAACTCCCCGCCGTAAGGATTTCAATGTTGGGAACCGTGCAGCCCTGGATGAGCTCATCCAAAGAAGCCTGCCCTGCCAAAAACTCACCTAGCCCAAGGGTGTTTTCAACTCCTGCGGCCACGTGCATGGAGGGCCTCCGGATGTCCCCATCGATGATCAGAACCTTCATCCCGCTTTGTGCGCAAACCCAGGCCAGATTGAAAGAAGTCGTGGACTTTCCCTCGCCTGGCCCGCCGCTCAAGACGGTGATCGAGCGGGCCAAATCTCGGGCCCCGGTGAGATTCAGTTTGGCGCAGAGAATTCGGTAGCCTTCGGCAAATCGGGAGTTGGGCTCATCCTCGGTTAAAAACCGCGCCCCTCTGGGGATGACGGCCAAAACACTGAGGCCCAGATGTCGCTCCACGTCATCCATGGTTTTGATGCTTGTATCCAGATACTCAATGAAGAACGCGAGGCTGAGCCCCAGCACCAGTCCAACCACCATGCTCAGGGCGAGGTTCATCTTCAGGCTGGGCTTCACCGGCCGGACGGATGGTTCGGCCCGGTTGACAATCTGGACGGGGCGCACTTCAATTTTTGATTCGACGGCCTGTTGCCGGTAGCGGGAGGTCAACACATCCAGAAGTTGGCTTTGGGTTTCCAGATCCCGCCGCGCCTCATTGTAGGGAGCCAGACGATCCGTACGGTCTTCCCGCAGTTTTTCCCGCAGGTCAGAAACTTCTTTTTCCAGTGCCTCCACCTTGGCTTGGGACACTTTCAGATCAATCTCCAGCGCCCGCCGAATCCCGGCGACCAGCTTGTTGAGCTGATCGCGCCTTTCACTGACCACCCGGATGGCCCCCTGCATTTCCGGGTGCTTTTTTCCATAGCCCTGCTTCTGCATCTGAGCCACGGTTTGTAGGGCCATCAAATACTGCTGTTTGGTCGAGGCGGTGGTTGGATCCTCCAGGTTTAGGGCCGGTAAGGTTGATTCCAGTTGCTCGATGCTGAGATCAGCCACTTTTTCAAGACGGACCTTGCGGGAGATCATGTCTGCCCGCAATTCGCTCAACTGGGACTCTTTTCTTTGGATTTCCTGGTCCCCCAGGGTCGTGGACTGCACTTGTGCGGTGGAGCCGGGAAGTTCATCGATTTTTAGTTCCCGGCGGAGTTTTTCAACCTGGGCAGCAGCGGCGGCGACCAGCTCCTTCTGCTTCTCCACCTCTCCGGCCAGGGCCTTGAGACCCGAATCACTCCGCCCGGTGATCTCCGCGCGCCGCACCTCCTCATAGGCATCCGCCACCGTGTTGGCAAACAAGGCCGCCTCGTCCGGTTTGGTGCTTTGGCAGACCACCTCAATCAGCTTGGTGTTGCGGAACGGCTGCACCTGCAGCTTGCTTTTCCGGAAAATCTGGAAGGCTTGGTCGTCGGTGATCGAACCATCCGGCAACTCCATCTCCTTGGACAGCCGGTCTGCAATGTTCAGTTTCTCGATCACCGGGTAGAGCACTTTCTTGCTCTGAATCATTTCAAATTCTGTCTGAAAAAAGACCGGGTCAAACCCCTCGAAACTAGCGGTAAAAACCTGCAGATCCTTGGACTCCTTTTCCACCCTCAGAACCACCGAAGACTCGTAAATTTTGGGCTGCAGTTTGGTCACCACGAAGCCGGTGCCCATAACCAAGACCAGAATGGTGACCGAGGTAGGCCAACGATTCTTGATGACCCTCCATAAGTCGTTGACGTGGAATGAGGCCTCATTGGAAGAGGCGGCACCGTAACCAGTTCCGTACCCATACCCTTGGGAGGCGGGTTTGGCATCACTCATTAGTCTTATTTAAGCACGCTAGGAGCGGTTCGCAATCAGTAGGTTCCCCGAACCCCCAAATACACCTGGTTGCGCGTGTAACTGCCCCCGTTGCCGTTGTTGAGGTCAAAGTACGATCCGTAACTTGTGTAGCTCCACCCAAACTCCGCGGAAAGGTAAGCAGTGAAGGCGTAGGAAAATTTGCATTGGTACGTGACCGTCGTTTGTTGGCCACTTCCCTGGTAATTCCCAGACAGCGCAATACTCTGCGCCTCGGTCAAATTGGGAGTAAAAACAGCCAAATTCACGAAAAAGCTTTGAATGACGGAAAATTTGTCATTGAAATAGTGGTCCCAATTGAGATTTAGGGTGTAGGCCTCGGAGTCCGAAGCGGTGGTCAGGTTGGATTGTTGAACCTGCATAGAAAAACCGGCCGACACGAAACTCTTATCCTCGTAATTCCATGTCGAGGAAACCGAAGCAAACGGAGTGGCGCCGATTTCCTGCTCCCCGCTCCCGAGTCCGCCCACCCCGATGACATTGGAGGAGTCGGAAAGCCCATAGTTGTCGTTCAGCTGAATCCCGATCCGGCCGCTGAAAAACAGTTCTGGTAAAAACGTATGATCCGCCCCGACGGTGAAGGCCACCTGCTGATTGTCCCGGTAAGCATTGTCGTTGTCATAGTCATAAATTTGGTAATCAAAGCTAAAGGTGCCGATCGTTTCCGGATTGATATCCAGACGGAACTGCTGAAAAGCGCCATTGTTCATGTAGTTGCTGTTGGCCGACTGGCCCCCCAGATACACCAAGGTGTTATTCCAGCGGGTGATCATGGAAAGCCGGTCGGTTAATCGGTAGTCCGCCTGAGCAGTTGCCAGGTTATTGATGGTGCTGGTGTTGAAGGTGGGTGTGATACCCAGGGGCACAAAAAGCTCGGGCAACGGTTGCTCGGTGTAGACAAAATTATCGGCGAGCGTCACGCTGAAACGCTCATTGAAAGCGTAGGTGTACCGACCAACCAGGGTTTGGGCATACTGAATGTCGTAGGACTGGTTGATACTCGGGTAATACGTCCCGGAAAAGTCGTACCGGAAGGCAAAATCGGCCTGAAGGCCAATGTAGTTGTACCCTAAAGAAGGTTGGATTTGGGTGTACGTCGAGGAGCGGATGTCCTGGGAACTTTGGTAGCTTTGGGTTAAAGGATTGCTGTCGTAGCCTTCACGAATGGAAACCGTAGCCGTGAAAGGCTTAGTACCGGACTGGCCTGCCGAGCCCTCAATTTGGGCATGAAGCCAACAGGTTGAAATAAAGGGCAGAAATACAAAAAAAAGCCGATAAAAGCTTCTGTAAACACCCGGGGGGCCAAGACTTCCTGCCATTCCCCCGATTTTAATTTCAGGGCAATCAATTCAAACCAAACACACTATATATTGATAGCCCGATAAAATATCTAACTAATAAGTAGGGCTCCTAGTTTAGGATATTTTTATAAACTATTATGCAGAAACTAGTTCCACCTTTTCTGAATAGATAAGAGTAAATACTCGTTGTTGGGAGGGAGTGAAGTCGCGAAAGCCTGAGGAAGGTCGGGGGGTTTTTGGCGACGAATCAAATCCGACCACTCTTTCCATTCCGAATTGTCGGCCAGCATTTGGCTGTACATACGGACATCGGAACTTGCCGGTGTTAGCAAAATGCTGAATACCGGAGCCACCCGGTCATGGATTTTAAGAAAATCATCCCGCGTGGTCGGAAGCCATACCGTCGGCTGTTCGGCGTACCAAGCCTCCGCCGCTGGCAGGTCAGACGCCTGCAATTCGCCCGGTTCAAACCAAGAACGCATAAAGAGAAAAATCGGGGGGTAAGTAGGGGGATAAGCAAACGGGGGGGGCTCCGGAAGTAGAACCCGCGCCGCGGTGGGCCAGCATGCGACACCGGCAACAAGGATGGCAAATAGCCTTCCCAAGAGCTCCAAATGCAGCTTCCAACGCTCGATTATAATCCAAAGATAGGCGGCGCCGTAAACGCATGCCGCGGGAAGCAAAGCCATTAAGATCGGATGTCCTCCTCCTTGGGTCTCTCCTTCTCGGGACACTAGAGCGGCGGCAAGCACCAAAGCGATGGCCACCCCACCCCAAAGGTTTCGGCCTGCGGAGGCGGAGGGCTGCCGAAAGGCATGCAGCCCGCTGATCAAGGCCAGGGTGCCCGCAATTGCGTTTCCACAAAGTGCCGGCCCCTGTGAAACCAGATCGGTTAAGCCCCGTAAAATCGAGCCCCCTACTCTCCTCCAGACATCCGTCTTTTCGATGTCAAAGGTGTAGGTTCGCCAGATACTCTCCCCGGGAAAACGGGGTGAATCAGCCAACAGAAACGCCCAGTTTAATCCGATGGGATTTTTGGAAACCCACCAAAGACGCAAAAGCCAGAGCCCAAAAAAAGTTAAGGCCACCGCGAGTCCGATGGTCATGGGAACCTGACCCCGCCGAAGCGTCATCCAGATAATACCGATGGCCGCAAAAAGAGGCCAAATTTGAATCGCTTGGACTAAGGCCGCAAGGCCCAGCAAGAGGCCGGCAGCGGCCATGAGAACCCCGCGACTCCATGGAGATTCTGAGCTTTGCTCCTCTTGCTCCGTGGAGGCCAACCCCAGACAGAAAAGCCATCCGGCCAAGGAATAAAGGAAAACGACTAAAAGAGTATTTCCGCCGGAGACCGCTTGAGTCCAAAGGGAAGAACTTCCAAAGAAAAAAACCGCCGCCAAGACCCCGGTGCCGACGTCAAATTGACGCTGGGCCCAGGCGTAGACAAAAAAACTGGCTCCCACGACCAGAACAAGTTGCAGGATGAGAATCGCCACATCAGGCGGAAAAATCCTAAATCCCTTTAAGGCTTCTGGGGTTAAGTCGAAGGAAATGAGTTTGGTGAGCGTTCCCACCTTAAACCAGGTCGCCAGAACCAAAGGATAAAGCGGAGGACTGAGGGTTTCCGGAAATGACGTCACTGCAGGGGCATCGTTGCCAAGATTCGAGCGCACCTGCCACAAGGCCAGAGGTCGGATCAGCAAGGTGGTGAATCCTTTCCCCTCGGTCAACTGCCGCGCCTGCTGGGCCAAGTCCATCGCCTCAAACGTCCGCAATCCATTAAACTCACGAATCCCGATATAAGCGCTTAATCCGACTACCAGGAGAAAGAGAGCAATACGAACCAACCAAACCCGAATCGGGCCGGCTTCCACGTTATATACCCAGTCTTGGAGTGTCTTCATCTTGCCTCCTTGTTTCGGTCGACAAGTTTACGGTGCAGGGTTCGACGGCTGATTCCAAGGAGTTTTGCGGCCTCGGTGACATTGTCCCCGGTCCTCCGCATGGCCTGCTGGATCGCCTGTTTTTCCAAATCCTCCAGGCGAACCCCGCCACCGCGACCGTTAGATTCATGAATCGAGGTCTCCCCTGCCCGCACGGAAGACGGAAGGTCTTTAGGCTCAATTTCCCGACCTCGTGCCAAAACTACCCCATGTTCAATCGCCGTACGTAATTCCCGAACATTCCCCGGCCACCGATACCCTTGCAGGGCCAGCATAGCTTGAGCTGAAATCCGCACGTTCTCCTTGGCGTTTTCCCGGGCATATTCCTGCCGAAAATGCTCGGCCAGAAGCGGAATATCCTCGGGTCTTTCCCGTAAAGGGGGCAGGGTGATCTGGACCACCCGGATCCGGAAAAAAAGGTCTTCCCGGAATTTTCCTTCCCGGACCATTTCTTCCAGGTTTCGGTGGGTAGCTGCCACCAGTCGGATATCCACCTCGATGGTTTTGTTTCCCCCCACCCTCTCGATCGTCCTCTCCCCCAGGGCGCGCAAAAGCTTCACCTGGGTGGCGGCGTCGATCTCCCCAATCTCGTCCAAAAAAAGTGTGCCGCCTTGGGCCTGTTCCAGTCGGCCAATCCTCCGGTCCACCGCCCCTGTGAAGGCTCCCTTTTCATGGCCGAAGAGCTCACTTTCCAGAAGTTGCGGGGAAAGCGCCGCGCAGTGCACGGCCACAAACGGTCCCTGCCGGCGTGCACTCAGCCCGTGAATCGCCCGCGCCACCATCTCTTTTCCGGTACCACTTTCTCCTTCCACCAGAACGTTGACCCGCGAATCCGCCACTTGCCGCACTTTGTCTAGAACCTCCTGCATCACCGTTGAGGTTCCTAAAATTTTGTCGAGCCCGTAAGACCGGTCGAGTTCCTGTCGGAGCTTCGCATTTTCCTCCTCCACCCTTGCCGTCCGCACCGCGCGGCGCAGGAGGATTTGCACCCGCTCCAGATCCAGCGGCTTGGTCACGTAGTCATAGGCCCCCTTCCGCATCGCCTCCACCGCGCTCTCCACCGAGCCATACGCCGTCATCACCACGCAGGGCGGCCGCGGCGAGGCCTTGATACAACGCTCCAGCACGCTCAGCCCGCTCTCATGTCCCAACCGGAGATCCGTCAGAACTGCATCCATCTTTTCCGCGGCCAGCAACTTTTCGGCCCCGCCCAAATCCGCCGCCGTGAAAATCTCGAAATGATCCTCCAGCACCCGGCGGAGTGCCTCCCGGGTGTTTTTCTCGTCATCGACGATCAACAGACTGGGCTTGCCGCCGCTCATGCCGCCTCCCCGGAGGCCTTCGCCTCCAGCAGATGCACCCGCTTTTCCGAAAAGGGCAGGCGGAACCGGGCCGTCGTCCCCTTGCCCGGCACGCTTTGCAGCTGCAGATCGCCCCCGTGTTCCCGCGCGATCCTTTGCACGATCATCAGCCCCAGACCCGTGCCCCCGTGCTTGGTGGTGTAAAACGGTTGCCCCAGGTGCGGCAAATCTTCCGGCCGGATGCCCGGCCCGTTGTCCCGGAACTCCCAGACCGCAAAGTCACCTTCCCGCCGCAGGGAAATCCGCACCAGCCCCTGCTCCCCCGCCGCCTGCATCGCGTTCCGGCCCAGGTTGTAGATCGCCTGCTGCACCTGCTCCCGGTCCATCGGCACCGGCCCGATCCCCGGCGCCGTCTCCTTCTCCACCAGAATTTTTCGGTCCTGCAACTCCGCCTTCAGCGGGGCCAACCCCTCCTCCAACACCCGCTCGGCCGACTCCGGTTGCTTCTGCACGGCCTGCGGCCGCAACGCCCTCAAAAATCGGCTGATTAGACCGTCCAGGCGCCGCACCTCCTGCCGGCACACCTCCAGCGAGGCCCGCACCTTGTCCCCCGGCTTTCCGGCGATGTCGCGCAGATCCTTTTCCATCACCTGCAACTGCAGGTGCAGGCTGTTCAGGGGATTCCCAATCTCGTGGGCCACTTCGGCCGCCAGGATCGTCAGCGCCTCCGCCCGTCCCGTTTCCACTGCCGACTTCGCTTCCACCCGCTCCCGCGTGGCATCATGAAACACCGCCACATGCCGTGGACCATCCCCTTCCTCCTCCAAGGGAACCAGCGCGTACTGTAAAATTCGGTGCTCCGGGTAGCTCACCTCCAGCGACCCCGAGGAAGACTTCTTTTCCTGCAGCAGGCTTTTCCAGTCCGCCCCTCGTAGGCTCCGGCTCAACGGCCACGTGCCCGGCTCGATCGCATCCGGCAGGTTCAGCAACCGCTGCGCCGCCCGGTTCCAGTAGATCAACCTCCCTTCGCCATCCAGCACTGTCATCCCCTCCTGCAGCGTGTTGAACAAGGTCTCCAGAAACCCCTTTTCCTCCGCCAACCGCGTCAGGTGGGTCTGCAGCTCCGCCGCCCCCACCCGCGGTGCCCTTTCCAAAAGTTTTTCCAGGAAGGAGCTTTTCATCGTTCCCGGCATCCGGCCCTCAGAACCAGCGTTTCGACTTCAGCCACACTCCCATGCCCACCATCAGCAATACCGTCACCAGCATCAGCCACCAGTAGGCCAACGGATGCTCCAGTTCCGGCATCCTCCGGAAATTCATCCCGTACCATGTCCCGATCACCACCGGCGGAATCGTGATGGCGGTGAGGGCCGTCAGCACCTTGATCCCCTCGTTGGCCTCGTGGGCCGACCGATTCGTGTACACGTCGAACGCCACCATCATCCGGTCGTTGCATCCTTGGAGCCGCTCGTCGATCCGTGTCAGCGCATCCTGCACGTCCCGGAAATACGGCACCACCACGGATCGGATCAGCTTTGATTCGCCCCGCGCCAGCCGTGCCACCACCTCCCGTTGCGGCCGCAGGATCTGCCGTAGCCCGGACAACCGCCGCCGCGCCTTCAGGATCCGCTTCGACAAATCCTCCTTCCTTTCTCCCGCCAGCGACTTCTCCTCCACATCCTCCATCTCCTGCGTCATCAGATCCACCACGGGAAGATAGGAATCCACCGCCAAATCCAGCACCTGGTGCGCCAACCGGTCCGCCCCCCGCGCCTGCACCCCCACCCCCTTCACCACCCGCTCCTTCAGCTGCGTCAAGGCCGGGATCGGCTCCTGATGGAACGTCACCAAAAACTCCTTCCCCAAAAACATGTTCAGCTCGTTGATCTGCACCGATTTTTCCGTTTTCGCCGAGGCGCTCTGCACGATCAGGAAGAGGTAGTCCTCGTAATCTTCCACCTTGGAAAGTTCACTGCGGGTCACGCAGTCCTCGATCGCCAGCGGGTGGAACTCAAACAACTGCTCCAAAACCTTCTTGGTCTCCTCCTCCGTCGGCGCCGTCAGGTCAATCCACACAATCAGACCCTTGTCCGCCCGGGCGAGACGCAACGCCTCCCACTCCAGGTTGTGGCTGACCAGTTTCCCTTCGCTGAAGACAAAGGATTCGATCACAAAACTATTCTCCTCTTTTTCCGTAAAAACCTCAACCCCCAAGTCTTTGCCATTCGGACACTTGCCAAGTGGCGGGACAAATCGACTCTCGATTTCTGCCCCCGTTGCGTTATCCTTGCCGGATGGCCAAGCCTGTTCTTCTTCTCATCCGTGACGGTTGGGGCATCAACCCCGCCGGTCGTGCCGGTGCGGAGAAACAGGGCGACGCTACCCTCCTCGCCAAAACCCCCGTTCACGCCCGCCTTTATAAGGATTACCCCTGGGGCCGACTCCAACCCAGCGGCCTTAAGGTCGGTCTCCCCGAGGGACAGATGGGAAATTCGGAAGTCGGCCATCTCAACCTCGGCGCCGGTCGCATCGTCTATCAGGAACTCACCCGCATCAACCTGGCCATCAGCGACGGCTCCCTCGCCAAGGACAAGATTCTTCAGGAAGCCATCACCGCCGCCTCAGGCAAGCGTCTCCACTTCATCGGCCTGGTCTCCGACGGCGGCGTCCATTCCCATCTCGAACACCTTCTCGCCCTCCTCAAAATCGCCGGACAATCCGGCTCCTCCGAAATTTTCGTCCACGCCATCACCGATGGGCGCGATGTCTCCCCCACCTCCGGTCGCCAGTTTCTTCGCACCCTCGAGCAGGCCGTAGCCAAGATCCCCAAGGCCTGCGTTGCCACCGTCATCGGTCGTTACTACGCCATGGACCGTGACAAACGCTGGGAACGCGTCCAGCTCGCCCACGATCTCTTCCTCGATGGCCAAGGCGCCCCCGCCCCTTCCGGCGAGACCGCCCTCGCCTCCTCCTACTCCGCCGAGGTCACCGACGAGTTCGTCAAACCGGTCGTACTCCCCGGCGTCACCGCCCCCGTCATACGCGATCGCGATGTCCTCTTCTTCTTTAACTTCCGTGCCGACCGCATGCGCCAGATCGTCCGCTCCTTTGCCGATCCCGCCTTTAACTCCTTCCCCATCGCCCGCCGGCCCAAGACCAAAATCTTCACCCTCACCCCTTATGAGGCCGACTTCGCCGGACTCGGCATCCGCCACCTCTTTTCCCCGGTGGAGATGAACGACCTCCTCGGTGATGTCGTCGCTGCCAAAGGGCTGAAGCAGGCCCGCATGGCCGAGACCGAGAAATATCCCCACGTCACTTACTTCTTCAACGGCGGCAAGGAGACCCCCAACCCCGGCGAAGAACGGATTATGGCCCCGTCCCCGAAAGTCACTACCTACGACCTCCAACCCGAGATGAGCGCCATCCCGCTTACCGGCAAAGTGGTCGATCGGATTGAGAAAGGTCTCGATGACCTCATCATCCTCAACTTTGCCAACCCCGACATGGTCGGCCACACCGGGGTCCTTACCGCCGCCATCAAGGCGGTTGAAACCATCGATGCCTGTACCGGTCGCGTCCTGGACGCGGTCCTGAAAAAAGGCGGCCAAGCCCTCGTCACGGCCGACCACGGCAACTGCGAGCAAATGCTTCAGTCCGACGGCTCCCCCCACACCGCCCACACCACCAACCTCGTGCACTGCCTCTACGTCTCGGCCGACTCCGGCAAATACCAGGTCGCCGACGGCATTCTGGCCGACGTCGCCCCCACTTTGCTGGAAATGCTCGGGCTCCCCAAACCCGCCGCCATGACCGGCTCCTCCCTCCTCCGTAAAAAGTGACACCCTCTCGCTTTTCTCCGCTTTCCGCTTTCCGCTTTTCCAATCCTTTCACCTTCCACTTCCCGCCTTCCACCAAACCTCCATCTCCCATCTTCGATCTCCCATCTTTCCATAACCTTCCTTGAAAAAAGTTAATCCTAAGTCCAAAGCCACCCCGGCCATAGCCATGACCGCCAACGAAATCCGCATCGAGCAGGCCGAGCGCCGCCTGTACGCCATCCTCGACCGTCACACCCGCCTCATTGAGGGCCTCATGAAATCGATGAAGCCAGACGATCTTGAGGACGACCTTCAGAAGAATCTCAAGGAAACCAACGGTATGCTCGACGACTGCTTTTGGCAGTTTCTGGGGCCCCTCGAACCCGGCGACCGCGTCGTCTCCGCCTATGACAACAAAATGACCGAGGGCACCATCGTCAGTATTCAAAAGGAGTCCGCCCATAAGGACTACGGCTCCGCCGTGGTCGAATTCCCCGGCGAGGAGGCCAAGACCATGGACGTCTGCGAGCTCGTCAAAGTCCGCGGCCCCGTCCTACCTGCCGATTCTATCATCCCCGGCCCCAATTAATCCTTTCGAGCCCATGGAAGGGCGGCCTTTACGGCCGCCAAATCCCAATTCCGAAATCCGAAATTTCTTAATCTTTATCTTAATCCTCATCCCCCCGCCCCTTGGCGGGTTCATGCCCCACCCGACATCACCTTAAAGGATTCAAACTTGGTAGGGCGGACTGTCCCCCACCCGCCTCGTTGAACCCTGAAGCATTCAACCTCCCCATGAGGTAGAGTAGGGACACACTGTCCTACCTAATCTTCATCTTAATCATCATCTAACCCCTATATTTCATATCCAATATCCGTAATCCTGTTTTGAAGGGCCTTCGGCCCTGTCCTAGCCATCCACGCAAAGAGACTCACCGCTTCGGGAAAAAAATACATCCCGTCCGCACCTATTTTTCCAAACTCCCCATAACCATGCCCCACAAACACACCCTCCACCCCCGCATTTCTGGCTGTTTGCAGATCCACTTCACTGTCGCCGATAAAAAGATGTCTTCCTTTCGACACCCCCAACCTTCGTACCGCCAAACGCAAAGCCCTTGGATCAGGTTTTCGAAACCCTTCCTCCCCGCTCACCACCGCTCGAATCCACCGGCCCCATCCCAGCTCCTCCACTAACGCCCGCGCGGCCCTGCCGTCCTTATTGGTGCAGATTCCCAATTTCCATCCCCTTTGAAAAAGTCTCCTTAGACCCTCGTCCACACCCGGGAAGGGTTTTGTTCCACCCCTTGGATTTTTGCCGTATTCTTGCAGGTATTGTTTCGTCAGCTCCCGGATTGCCTTTGCCTCGGCGAACTTTCCTCGTCTCATCATCGCCCGCTCCACCAGCGTCTTGGAGCCCTTACCGATCAGTTCCCGCACTTCGTGTTCAGGGAGAACCTCCCATCCTTGCCGCTGCAGAACCCGTCCCAAGGCCCGGGAAATATCACCCAAGGAATCCACCAACGTGCCATCCAGGTCGAAGACGGCACAGCCGCTCAAAGCCCGGTTCATCGCTCAAGAAGTAACCGGGGAACTCCGCGGTTTAAAGCCTGCGCAATTCCGGGAGCCCGTAGGCCCGGCGGATTTCCTCCTGCCTCGCGTTCACCTCCGCCGCATCCAACACCAACTTGCCGGGGTCGTCCATGAATTCAAAAACTAGGCTCCCCTCCTGAATTCCGGAAAGCACTTCGGACAACTCTGCAAGATTGTGGATTTTTTTTCCGTTCACTTTTTCCAGGACCAGCCCCGAGTACTGCTGGTACCCCAGGTTGAGAGAGGCGGGCAACACCTGACTGAGAAACACCACCTCGTCCGCTGGATCGGGCCTTTTCTCAAGTTGAAAGCTGAATAGTTCCACCAGTCTTTGTGGGGCCCGCTCGGTCCACTTGTCTCCCCATTCCTGCAGATAAGTTCCGGAAAGTTGCTGAAAGACCAAACCTCCCACCACGAAATAACGGGGTGGGGTGTCGAAGGTCAGGGTGGGAATCGCCACCTCATCCCGGGCCCGCCGATCGTAGGAGCCCGTGATCTCCATTTCCTTTCCGCCCCGGGAAATAAGAAACCTGGCTTGGGACCCCACCGTCGGGCGAACCCGCACCAGATTTCCAATGGCCGTAGGCCCATACAGGGGATCGCGGTAATTCCCGTCCTCGTCGAGCTTCATCCCGTCCACCGAGAGCAAAACATCCCCCTCCCGCAAGCCCGCTCGTCCCGCTGTTCCCCGGGGGTTGACCCTCGTGATCAGAATTCCTCCCCCTTTGGGGGCGTTGACCTCCTCGCGCAAATTCGGATCCCTCAGCGGCGTCCAGCTTACCCCGAGGGTGGGGAAGCCTTCGTACTTCCCGTCCGCTGCATCCTTCAAAAACCGCTCGATCATCGGAACCGGGATGGCAGTCCCCTCCTGGGAATCCCGGTCGTACATCATCACCATTCCCACCAGTTGATTTTGGCGGATC
>Ga0194129_10006556_pt1 | contig 14199 bp, 7 predicted proteins | sample TA2KigCa35mmetaG_FD_150862 | JGI IMG/M metagenome (GOLD analysis project Ga0194129, IMG submission 150862) | Freshwater microbial communities from Lake Tanganyika, Tanzania - TA2015038 Kigoma Deep Cast 35m | ecosystem: Environmental > Aquatic > Freshwater > Lake | place: Tanzania: Lake... | reverse complement strand
ATAGATATAATATGTTCTCTAGTTTTGGCATCGGGATTAGGAACGTGAATAATTTTATCCATTCTTCCAGGACGAGTAATTGCTTTATCTAAAATATCAATTCGATTCGTAGCTCCAACTACGATGATATTTTTAGAAATAGAAAATCCATCTAAATTAACTAATAATTGATTTAAAGTTTGATCACGTTCACCACTTGCACCATCTTCTTGGTTACTTCTTTTTCGAGTTAAAGCATCAATTTCATCAATAAAGATAACACACGGTTCATTTTCTTTTGCAAATTTAAATAATTCTCTTATACGAGATGCACCAACACCAACAAATTTTTCATTAAATTCAGATCCCGATGTCACAATAATAGGAAAATCAATTTCTCCCGAAAATGCTTTTGCTAATAATGTTTTACCATTTCCAGTTGGTCCCTCTAATAAAATTCCTTTTGGTACACGCAATCCATATATTTCATATTTTTCTTTATTTTTAATCATATCAATAATCTGTAATAATTCTAATTTAACATTATCATAACCACCAACATCTTTAAAAGTAATATTTTGACTATTTTCTTCAATTTTAAATGTTCCATCATCACTTGTTTTTTGTTTAGAATTTGCCCTACGAACAGCTAATGAATTAGTTTCATCAACAGATGAAATATTTTGAGAAGGTATTAATATAGGTATATGAATTTTAATAGGAACTCGTTTTTGTTGATTTAAAGACTCCAAATAAGCTAAAGGATATGGTTTTGCACTTTTTTGAAGTGAATCTAAATACGGATTATTTTGATGTACAAAAATATGATTTTTACGTAAATGGGGATAAATAAAACCAGTTAACAATGGAATAAAAAATTTCATTTTTATTGAAGGGCTTTAATTTTTTTTTTGTGAACTAAAAAAAAATAAATACTTAAATAATTATTAAAAATTATTTTAATTCAAGAAGATGGATTAACGTAAGCATATTTTTGATTATATTCTTTAGCAATTCGTAAAAATCTTTCGTAATTTTCTCTATACATTTTAGCGATTTCGGGTACTAAAGGATCATCGGGATTTGGATCTGCCATTAATGAACTAATCGATAATAAAATTTTAGAAATAGTCAATGCGGGACTCCATGCATCTTTTAATATATTTAAACAAATACCTCCATTCGAATTAATATTTGGATGATATATTTTCGTAATAAAAGACACTTTAGGTGGTTTAAAAGGATAATCAGTTGGAAATAATAAAATAAGTTCATAGTAACCATTTTCATAGGGAGTGTCTGATGGTCCTTTAATAAAAGCTTTCCATTCGAATAAATCTTCCGAATGAATAGGTTCTGCGTCACAATTTTCTAATTTTTCTTTTTGCAATTCATCAAACTCTTTCTTTAAACGTTTCAATGCCATTTTATTAAAAAAAAAATATTTTATATTATTAGAGATGAGAATTATTCACTATTATTACGAATGGAACTCAACCGACAAATTTATCGTTTGTCAAAAATTTAATCAATATCAAAATTATTTCGTAAATTCGATATCTGCATTAGTAAAACTTCAAGTAAAATGGACAAATCAAAATCCTTGTCATAAGTGTTATGTGGTTGCATCTTATGTTGACAGTGATTTAACTTCTAATATTATAAATCATTGTGGTTTATATACACATCGTATCATAGGTTCGAATGCCGATGCTAGTTTTTTTAGAGCATTTCCTAAATTTAAATACGGTATAACTCAAATTGACACGTCATCAAACAGTGAAGTCACAATGCAAGCAATTACGGATCATCCTATCTATATCTATTCTATCCATAATTTAGAAGATAATGTATATCAACGAGATTTATTTGGAATCATTACGACCTCTTCTCTCGGAAATGCATTACCCATTGTTCAAAATTCTAATACTATATTAAGTAGTCAATATATTTTTGTATCTGCATTTGCAAATTTACCGAGTACATTATTTAATGCATATCATATAGTCGGAGAACAAGCATTCAATCAACTCATCCAACAAGAAGGTGAAAATTCATTTACTTATGAACTTTTATCAGATTCATTCGTTAAAATTACATCCTCTAATTACGAAGTCACTGTCTATATTAGCACTTTAAACGCACTTGGATATGAAATCGATCTATCCGTTCCATCGGGTCCTTTAGTCCGTAATGTCGTGCATACATACGCTAATATGATTTATAAAGCTCTAAATCAACCTATCTAAATCATTCATTATTATTATTGATGATTATTCATTATTATTAATTATTATTAAGTATTATTAATTATTATTAATTATTATTAAGTATTATTAATTATTATTAAGTATTATTAATTATTATCATTAATTATTAATTATCATTAATTAATAATACAAATAATATTTTTTTTAAATTAAGAAGGAAGTAAAGAAAATTCTGAATATAATTCGTATAATGGATTTGAATAAGTTGAATTATATTTTTTAACAGAATTTTCATATAAATGAAAATATTCAAATATGATAGATTTTATTTGATAAAGATAATTGTCATCATTAATCATTTGATCATTATGAATTAATTGATTAAAAATAGATATAATGATCATTACATAAGAATGAATAATTTGATAAAAATCAGTAAATTTATCATTTGCTTTACTTTTACGTATTAAAATATCTTGAAATTGTTGTTTTGTAATAGTATGATTCATATAATTAATACGTTCATTTAAAAAAGAATTAAAATCATGTGTAAATAAATTTCGTTCAAATTGTCGTAAAGTGATATCGAACATTTCTCCCGTTTGTGCATATACCATATATAATAAATCACGTTTATCATATTGTTTTGCTAATTTAGCAATATTTCGATAATTTGGTAATCGCATTCTATTTTGTAAAGGACAATTTTGATGATTATCATTTTGTGTATTATTTTCATCTCTTATATGTTCTAAATAATGAGGATTATGAATCCAGTTAACATTCCGAAGCTGTTCTCCCGATTTCCAACTAAATACAATTTGACATTGTGTACACCACATTTGATCACATCCTTCTGTTTTATAAATAGATACACGACATTTTGGACAATTTTTACATTCTTTTTTAATTAAATTTACATTTTCAACAATGAGAGGATCACATTCGTGATCTTCTATCTTCTCACATAAACATTTTGAACATACTTTTATATCACATAAGGGACATTTATATTGAACTAAATATCCCATACAATTATCTCTTATACATTGAATATTATTATGAGATTGTTTTTCTGAATTTATTTGTTTAACTTGATTTAAATCCATTACGTAAATGTCAATTTGTTTCGATAATTCTTTAATTTTTTGTTTATAATTTCGAATTTCTTGATACAAATTATTGATTTTTGTATGTATTTCCTTTTCTCTTTTTCGTTCTAATAAAATATCTTGAGTATCTTTAATATAAATTAATTCTCTTTCAAACATTAATTCTTTTTTTTTACGAGCATATTCTTTAAAAATAAAACATTTGGGAAAATGATCAATCAAAAAATCATTATTCCAAAACATTTTACAACTCATACAATTTGGATAATTTATACTCTCTAATAAATAATGTTTTGTGCATTTTAAACACGATTTAAATTGACAATAAGGGCATTGTATAGGTATATTAATACCTTTATTAAAAATATCCGTGCATATACTACAACAAATTTCCATATCTTTTAATTTATATTATAAATATTAGATTCTATAAATCACTTTTTTCATAAATTTAAAATGATATAACAAATGATAATAAAGAAGCAAACAATTCTCCAACAAATGGATCTAATATACCAATCATTTGACGTTCATCGAGACTATTTAAAAACTCTCGATCAGATTGTTTCTGCACTTTAAATTGATCTCTCGAATAAGATATAATTTAAAAAATATAATTTTTAAAATATTTCTTATATTATTCATCATTGGTAAAAGTACAATCATATATTAAACAGATTGAGTTTTTTTAGCAAAATTAGATTGACTTGGTCGTAATTTTTCCCATAATTGTTTAGTTTCTTTAAATTTTGGTATTTCTTGATCAATTTTTGTTATTACACGTTTTATACTAAGCGGAATTTTATCTTTGCCTTCCATCATTTTATACTTTTTACCAGCTTCTATATATTTTGCTTGTTTTTGTCGGTAATCTTTTTCTGCTTTTTGGTATTCAACATTTAATTCCCTTAGATGTTTTTGAAAATCATCTTTTTTACTTTTATCTAAACTGAATGCAGCAAAATCGGAGATCTTTTTCCAAAATGTTGGATTTTGTTGTTTTTGCAAGGCTTTTCTTAATGATTGAGCCTCTGTTTTAGCTGATTGATATGCCTTTTTAACCGATTCATATTCTTTAATTCGTTTAATAACTTCTTGTACATCAATTGTCTTTTTTTGTCCTATAAATTGAGTTTCTATTTCAATTAAAGTTTCTAATTTTGGTATAATATCATATTTTAAGCCCCAATAAAGTTCGTGTGTTAAATCAGAATGCTTGCTCAATTGATCTAATTGAGGAAAAATACGTTCTAATTCGCTTTTCGTTGTTTTTAATGTTTCTAATGTATCTTTATTTATTGTAAGGACATCAAATGCTTTTTTTAAATTATCTAAAGTCTTTAAAGCTTTATCTATTAATTGTATATGCGTTTGTGTTACTGGAATATTCATAATACCTTTACTAGGCGTATTAGATGAACGACTTCCAGATGAACTTGAACCACTTCGTCCTGCTGCATATATTGCGGCCATTTTATTTGTATATAAAATTTTTTTTTTATTATTTTAATGGAAAATTATAGAAAAAAATGGTTATCGAGAATTAATAATCAAATAAAATTAATAGATATTATTCAAGCCATTATAACTTTTCCTAGTCCATCATTAAATATTTATACATATTCAAATTATGTTTTTAAAGCTGGAAATCAAGATTTATGGATTCAATTAGATTTAATAAATTTAAAATGATATAACAAATGATTATAAAGAAGCAAACAATTCTCCAACAAATGGATCTAATATACCAATCATTTGACGTTCATCGAGACTATTTAAAAAATGTCGATCCTCTTGTCTTTGCATATTAAATTCTGGTATCGAATAAGAGCTAATATGTCGTTTATATTTAAATAACCATCTCATAAAACTAAGAGGGTCTAGATCACGACTTTGTCTTAAACAAGCGATACGATAATAATTCAAAATAAATTTTAAAGATTTATTGACATAATTTCGAAGGGTAATTCGGTCTTGATCTTGAAGCCTTCTCTCTGAATGTAAAAGTTGAATATATATCAATATATATTTTAATTTTTCTTCAATTACATTTTTAGAAGATAATGTAGGAAATAATAATTCAAATGAATGAGTAATATGTCCTTGATCGGTATAACTAAAAGAATGACTTAATCTTTGCAAAGATTCTATAGAAGTGAATGGTATCGTTCTTAAATACCCAACATCGATCTCAACCAAAAATTGCGATATTTGTCTCTGATACATAGAATACTCAGAATCATCAGTCGATGTTTTCAAAAAATTTTCATATGAAAATCGATATAAATAATTACGTATATCCTTAACATCTAATAATGATAATATTCTCGTAGGTTTATTAAAAGCGGATAATAATAATCGATCAAGTCTTTCGGATTGTTTAAAAATGGCTGGATCTTCTTCCGTTAAAATAAGATCTGATGTACCATATGATCCTAAAATACTATTGGATATTTCTTTATTATAACGATCTAAACTAAAATTACTAAATATTCGTATATTGGGTATTATATTTGGATCAATCCGACCTAATTTGAGTTGAATAACGTGTAAAATTAAATCTTGAATAGGCAAAGTTTTAGACATTGTCGATATAGAATCACATACGAAATGAAAAAGATTCTTACAAAAATGATCTTGTAGTGTTTGTAAATTTTTTAAAAACTCAGAACTCTGTTTTAAACTATCTACTAGAGTTTCATCTATCCATAAATAATAATCTAAATCATTCATTTTTATGGATGATCCACTTTCCATTGATGGAATAACGAATTGTTGTTGTGTCACTTGTTGAGTCACTGGTTGAGTCACTGGTTGAGTTACTTGTTGTTGTTGTGATAATGATTGTAAATTATCTGTACTATCTTGTCTTCGAAGCATTTTTAAATAAAAATGACTACTTCCTTTATGAACTAATAATAAAGGTATCTTTTTAGAATACAATTGATAATTTATATAAGAAATTATATAAAATATAATTCCTAATATAATTCGTAAAAAAATTAAAAGAGCTGGATGAATCTCTACTTTTTTATCCAAAGACATTTCATCAATAAACATTTCATGAAATTGTTTAAATTTTTCCTCTGAACATATTGATTCAAGAAATTTTGCAAAATGTTGATCATCTATAATTTTATAGTCGTAGAACCAATTCTTCTCTAATTCTTTTCTTCTACGTGAACTCTTTTCTTTATGTGGATAACTTTTTGCAATCAATGCATGGATACACTCAATCTTTGGAAAAGATGGGGGAGGTGTCGGAGTTTGAGAAGGTGTTTGAGATGTTGGAGGTTTGACTAGAGTTTGAGAAGGTGTTGAAGGTGGTTGAGGTGTCGGAGGTTTGACTAGAGTTTGAGAATTTTGAGAAGGTATTGGAGGTGCTTGAGAAGTCGAAGGTTCTGATGGAGTTGATGATTTTTTTTTTTTAGCTTTGGATGGAGGTTTGGATGATTGTCCTAGTCCTAGACTATCTAATAGCTCTTCGACAGAACGATCATCTGTCGGGAATGACCTAGGAGTCTTATCTGTCTTCTTAAAACTTGGTAATTCAATCTCAATACACTCCGCAAACCATACTATAACATCTATTTGCATAGAACAACGAAATAATCCATCCTCTTGTGGCACGTCATTAAAATATTTCTTTCGAAAATCAGTTTGAGATTCTGGTAAAGTTGCTAAAAAGACTTTATACTTAGAATTAGCTTCTATCGAACTCTTCTCTCTTCGGTTAATTTTATACATACTTCCTCTAAAACTATTTATTCCTACTTCAAAATACGTCTTTAAATGATTAAAACTTCGTTTTATGCTAAAATTAGGTATCTTAGTACAATCTTTTTGTGGATTTTCTCTAAAATATATCATTCCTAATTTTTCTAAAAAAGGACATATTGCTTCATTAGGTACTACCCAACCACATTTATTATCAAAATAACTATAAATAAAAAAAGATAAAATATCATAATGTTTGCACATTTCTGTTTCATAAAAAGGTTGGGTAGTTTTTGATACAAGTATATGACGTAAATTCTCACTAGACATTAAACTAGTAATTTGTCCTTTAATCGGTTCTGATAATAAATCAAAAGATCTAATATGTAATATACATAAAATCCATAAACAACATATACATCTATCTAATGAAAAACATTCTTCTCTATAATAAAAAAAAGAATCTAATAACATTTTTAAATATTCTCTAGGATCTATACGAGGCAAACATATCATTTGAATATAACCATATAAATGATCGCTTATAGACATAAGAATTCTATAAAAACCTTCATATCTTTGATCTCTATCGTGTCTATATGTTTCTATCGTAGGTTGAATAGAGTTTAATACCGATTCATCTAAAAAATTTCGTTTTCTCATCATATATAATAAAAGATAACTAAGATTTAAAATTAAATATATTAATTCAGTTGAAGGATTACGCATTATAAATGGATTTTGTGTTAGGGATCCATATATTACAGTCAACAAATAATTTAATATTAGTGGAATTGGATTACCGATCGTATATAAGGATTGAAAGTTTGTTAAATCAGGATCTCTATTTATACATAGGTAATTTTGCTCATTTGGAGTGAATGGAAATGGTACATAAACATCTATGTCTATCGGATTGCTTCCTAATTGTACAATAGAGGATGTCAATTGTGTATTATGATATAATGTATATAAAGATAAGAAAGGAATATATAATAAATATCTTAATTGTAAAAATCCAAGAATACATCGTAATTTAAATTCATCGTTTAAATTTCTTAGAAAAGTATTTTGATTCAAGGATCCAAAAATTATCTTATAACAATAATTTATATATGTGTTTATCGAAACTCCATGATTATTAATTGTACTTGTTACCAATGCTTCCCGTGATTCATCTGATAGTAATGCCGGAAGTTTTATATTAGAACGATATTGTTTACATAAAATAGTAAATATAAGAATAAAATTTTGCTGATTATTCGAACCATAGATCACAGTAAATAATTTAAAAATAATTAATTTAAATAAAATTTGTAAAATGCTATCTCTAATTTGTGTAATTTGAGAAATCATTCTAAATGCTCGATAAAAATAAGCAGTATAAATATGAATATGTTCATATACTAATCTTTTACAATCTGTTCTATTACCTAAGTATAATAATGATAATATATATGTTAATACTAAAATATTATGATTATATTTGAATGGATTCGATTTGGATGAATCCGATTTTTGCACTAAACCTCTGACGTCAACCGAAGAAGTTTGTGTTACCATCAAAGTAGGTTGGCAAAATAATGGGTATAGATCAAGTATACCTAGACTTTGTAAAAAAGGTTCTGTATCTCTAATAGCTGGATTTAATTTACGTACTATATTATCTTGATATGTACTCATCCATAACTCATTAAATCTGCGTGAAAAAAGGAGCAAATAAGATCTTAATTGATTAGAAGATTCAGATGGAGACATAGAGTGACTTGGGTCTAGAACACTAATTAACATTATATAAGATTTTATAATTATTTGCGATTCTATATCAAATACCATAAAAAAAATACAATAAAATTGTACAATACAAATTAAAAAAATATTATTATTTTCACTTGAAGCACTTGAAAACCTATCCATAATACTTATCATTTTAGAAACAAAATATTGTATATATAGACTATCAGTTTCCACTTCAATTTCTTGTTTAATAATTCTAACTATATTAGTTATTTCGACGACGGGTAATAAATGATCAGTAATAGAATCTACTAATTTACAAAAATTAGCATAAGCAGTATCACTATCTCGAATGACTCCTTGTTTTCTATGACTATGAACGACATATAATTTATATATTTCATTAATACTCGTATCTGATAGTATTGAATCATAACTTATAGGTAGATCAGTAATAGTTGATATATCCATAATAAATTCTCTCAATTTTTCTTGACAAAACCACTGATCTGCATTTGGACGTGTTATGACACGATTAGCTATTTTATATATGTTATCAATAAATTGTCGTACTACTGTTGGTTTCCAAATCCAATTTCGATAACTAAACATTAAATAAAAATATATAAGAATAATATATTCAATGGGTTTATAAAGACCCATTGAATCTGTTGAATCTGTTGGAACTGGAAAAAAACATAAATTAAATAAATTTGCTAGGGATGTTCCACACACTTTTATCTCATCATTTTGTGTATGCACTAATTTTGTGTATAAACTTATTAAAGACATACTACCAAAATTTTCTAATTTGTTTTTTTGTGGATCAGTTAATTGTCTTTCTAAGTCAACGAATAAAAGAGGATATACATTACACGGTAATTGTACTTGTGCTAACCTTGAACCTATCGATCGTTTACATAAATTTGAAATATCGGAAGAATATGTTAAGACAAAATTTATCCAAAAATTACGAATTATTTCATTTGAAGTATCATATATTTCGGAAACATTTTTTAAAATACTCAATACACATAAAACAGTATTTAATAAAAAAACTTTCACTTCATTTGGTAAAATTATAGGACTTGATTCTGTTCTATGAGGAAAGTGTTGTATAAACTTTGGATTATTCGGATTAAAATTCTCATCGCAATATTCGAATGCTCTTTTTAGTTCATAGGCTATAGTTGTAGCCTTTTCAGTTTCAGAACCAGTACAATATTTTACAAATTGAGTTTTTTCTAATTCTTTAATATCAAGTAAATGAGAACACAATAAAGGAATATCTGTAGGATTACTCATAATTATTTTATGAATAATAATTTTTTTTTATTTTACTTTATTATTTTAATAATATCAAAATACAATAATTTATATTTTTTAAATGAATACACAAGAAAATTTTGGCGGTCACGGTGGTGGTGGTGGAATGATGGGTGGAGGAAGAGGTGGTGAAATGATGGGTGGTGGAAGAGGTGGTGGAAGAGGTGGAGGAAGAGGTGGTGGAATGATGAGTGGTGGAATGATGGGTGGTGGAAGAGGTGGAGGAAGAGGTGGTGGAAGACATCCTTTTTATCCACATTATAGATATCATCACAATTATTTACCGTATTCGTATCCTTATTATTCATATCCTTACTTGTATAATAGTTATAATTTATATCCTTACTTGTATAATAATTATAATTCATATCCTTATTCGTATAATAGTGATAATGATGATAATAATGATGAGAACAATAATTATAATGATAATAATTATTATTATACAAATAACGATGATAATACTTGTTTTTGTCAAGATTCTTGGATTACAAATAGTATAAAATCAGAGTTTTTATATTGTCCCATTAACGAACCTTGTGGTTCTTGTATTCCGTCTGTTTTATGTAAACGATGTAATCCGAATTATGATTGTCCTTAAATTTATTTATTAATATTTATGTTCATAAATAAATTTAATTTGACATTCTATTTGATATTCTATTTGATATTCTAGTTGATATTCTATTTGATATTTTATTGAATATTCTATTTGATATTTTATTGAATATTCTATTTAATATTCTCTTTAATATTCTATTTGATGTTATGTTTGAACTAAGAACATCCCAATATATGGTTCTAATAAGCTATTCATATAATCTAAAGTAATAGAAGGATCTATTTGTACAAGATGTTTATATTCTTGTCGTTGATATTTAAAATCTTTTGAGGAAATCGATTCTTTATATTTAAATAACCATCTAATAAAACTCATTGGATGGGGATATTTTCCTTGATCAGAACACGCTATTAAATAATAATTCAATAATGATTTTAATAATTTATGGATGATAGGTTCAAAAAGTTTCACATCGGAATCCGATTTATCATGTTTATCTAATAGATCAAGATAAATGAAAAGATACTTTAATTTTTCACATATGACATATTCAGTACTAAAAAATGGAAATAATAATTCATCTGGACTATCCAAATATTTACGTAAAGAATTTTTTGGATCAATTGGATCAATTGGTATAGTTTGTAAATATCCAACATCTATTTCTATTAAAGTTGAGCGTAAATGTTTTGAATATGTCGTTCTAGACGTCTTTTGATATCGTTCCAAATTAATTCTATATAAAAAAGGATTTGGTGCGAAGTGTGGACCACTAGAATCGGACTTTAAAAGTTTTTTGGAAAGTCTAGTATATCTTGTAGAAGCTGCTAAAAATAGTCTATCAAAAAATGAATCAGAATCAGAAGATAACTGAATTTGATCTGTTTTATATTGTCCTAATATTGCTATTGGCAATTCACAATAAGAGTCTAAAGTATATTTAGAAAATTCTCTTATAGACGGTTTGGAAGGAATACTAGAGATATCTATCTCTCTTATACTACTAGGATATTCACCTAACATAATATGTTTTTCTATATGATCATTATAACATTTTGTAATTAAAGTATCATATAAATCAGTCTCGATTTGAGCCAAACATTTAGATATAAATCCAAAAACATTTTTAACAAAATTATCTTTTAATTTACACAATTTTTTAGAAAAATCATCTACAGACTCATCCGTTTCTTTTAATTGATCGATAAATTTTTCATCTATCCATAAATAATAATCTAAATCATACATTCTTGTATCACTTATTGTGCTTGAATATTTGTGTTGTGTTTGTTGTCGTTGTTGTATTTGATGTAATCGTTGTTGTGTCGGAATACCATTTTTACGCAAAAAATTTATTACATAAAATTGACTACTTCCTTTGTGAATTAATAAAATTGGCATATTATTTCGATTTAAATAAAAATGTATATGAGCAATAATATAAAATATAATTGTTAAAATAATTCTTTTAAAAATATCTAAATAAATATCTAAGATTAAACTATTATCATCTACTTCTTTTTTTTTTATTTTATCCAATAAATCAATATCTAAACTAAACATTTCATCATATTTTTCGAGTTTTTGACTATTTAATAATTGAGTCATAAAATCTTTTAAATTTTGGTCTGATATATCTAAGTTTTCCATAAACCAATTAGGTCGTATATCGGTAGCGGAATCTTGTGTGTAAGATTTTTTTGTTGGCTGTCGTCGCATAGATCCTTCGTAAGTATCAGATATAATTAATCCTCTTCGTCGTTCATATATAATTTTTTTTTGTGCTGGATAGTTTAATTCTATTAATTTTTTAATTTTGAACTTTATCAATCTTTTTTCTCTTTTTTCTTCTTTATCTTTTTCCTTCTTAATTTTAAGAGCTAATAGCTGAGCTTCTTCACTAGCTTTGATTTTGAGCAATCGTTGAGCTTCTTGTTTAGCATTCATTTGAGCTAATCGTATAGTTTTTTGTTTATCAAATTTTGTGTTAGCTTCTTTTAATTTTTTATCAAACTTTTTTTTACTATTATCATCTTTATACTGTGTCATTAATTGTATCATATCAGTAGCAATCGCTATTTCTTCTTCAGCACTCAATGTAACACTAATTATTTTTTTTTTGATTAAAAAAGTAGAAATACTTGATAACCAATGTAAAGTATCTTTTTTTGGTGATTCACGAAATAGTGTAACAAAAGCTCGTTTATTTTCTGGAAGAAACTGATGACTGCGAAAGTTTTTATATTCGGTTTCTTTAAAAATAGAAGGAATCGATACTTTTTTCATATCTGATGTATAACGTGTTAAAAAGCCTAGAGTTGTTGGTATACTTGGTAAAGTTCTAGATATAGATGGTGTTCTATAACTTGATATAACATCATTTATAAATGGACAATTTTTTTTTTGGTCTGAAACATTAACCGTTGTTTGATATCCACAATTTGAATCAATATAATGATAAAAAAATTCCAATAAAATAACATTTATAAATCTATTGTATTCGGTAGCTTTTTCATAATTTTCTATAATAAAAATAAATAAATTAGAAAAAAAATAATGAATAGAATCTATTATTTCTTTTGGTAATAAAAATGGACATTTACTATAAATACATAAAATCCATACTAAACAAAATGAATGACTCCATTCAAATTTATTTTCTAAAAAATGTTTGACTAATTTTAAAAAACAAAATGGAGAAATAGAGGTCATCTGAATATTGAACATTACATTTAAAAAGGATAATAAATGTTGATTAATCCATTCGATGATAAAACACATTTGTAGATAAATGGGATCAGTATATTTTAATTTAGTTAATTTGGGTAAATGTGTTTTTTTATATTCTTCTGATAAGTCTGAAATATCTATTATTCTTCGATCTTGTTCTTGTTCTGATTCATATTTAAATAAATCATCTATTTGATCAGATTTCTCCAAAGATAGAGAATCTATCATTATTTTGTATAAAATATAACTAATATTCATAATCAAATATCCATATGATTTACTACTATAATTTTCAATTTCTCCTATCAATATTAGATAAAGTGTTTTAATAATAATATCGATTAAGAAGCTATTGTTTAGTAAAAAAGCAAATGAAAATGATGAGTAAACTAATCTTAATATGTAATTACTTGTTTGAAATCCTTTTAAAGGAGGTTCTAATAATAAAATTTTTTGATATGTTTTTGAATAGAATAGATAATAATAATTAATAATGTGTTTTCCAAAATTTTTTGTGTAAATACTATTCGCAAAATTTTCAAGATTCATAACTAATGAAAATAAATAATTTTTAATATTTAAAAAAGCTAATATACATAATAATTGATCATTACCTATTTTTAAAAAATTGTCTAATTCAAAATTTGCACAAACAGTTCTTATAAAATAAGAATACACATTATCCCATAGTTCATCTTGATTTTCAGAAGCATATAAAAAATCGGAGATATCTTTATCTGTTTTACATTTTTTAAATGTTTCATAATTAGATTGTTTTATTAAACTATATAATTTTTCTCTTAATATTGATGGTAAACACTCTTTA
>Ga0194129_10006554_pt1 | contig 14203 bp, 22 predicted proteins | sample TA2KigCa35mmetaG_FD_150862 | JGI IMG/M metagenome (GOLD analysis project Ga0194129, IMG submission 150862) | Freshwater microbial communities from Lake Tanganyika, Tanzania - TA2015038 Kigoma Deep Cast 35m | ecosystem: Environmental > Aquatic > Freshwater > Lake | place: Tanzania: Lake... | reverse complement strand
CCCCAAAACCCCAAAACCCCACTTTCTCATTTTAAAAATTTGAAAATAGAACATTAAAGTGAAAAACTCTTAGTAAAAAAATAGTTAACTACGATTTCACACAGAGTAAGCAAACTGGGGCCGACCCCGCCCGAATAATCACTCAGGCAGAACCGAGACCCTAATTCACTCAAAATACATCAAAGCTTGTTCAAGGAAGAGGAATCTCCTTCGACGGTGTGTACTGGTCAGAAACACCCTCAACGTCGAGAATAAGCGCGACACCAGCGAGGATCCATTTGGCTGGTGGGTATTTGGTAGTCTTCATTTGAGCCTCAAAGACGTAAGTCTTCATTCTGTCTTCTGTCTTGTAGACTGGGCACTTGTAGATATTCTTGTCTTCCTTCAATCCTTCCTTGGACACTGCTCTTGCTAAAATGACTGGCACAATAGCGAATTGAACCTTGGGGAAGGACTCTTCAAGGGAGTTAACGTTGTAATCCCAACGGGCACCTTCGACTTAGAAACCGAAAACGTAGGCACCGTCCTTCGGGTCAGCTGGAAGGTCTGGCTCCCAGTACATCTTCTTGAGGATTTCGGTCTGGATGTCAGTCTTGTTGAGCTCGATCTTGTGTTCTCGCGAGAAGATCTGCTTGATGGAGGTCATGAAGGAGTTGGGGTTGAACAGCCTGTTAATGAACGTTACCTTGGGGATCTTGGTGGGGTCATCCTTCCAGACACTGAGCTGCTCGATTCTCTGCTTGATATTGTCCAACCAGGATCCGAGACCACGCATCGATGGGAAGGCAAACTTCTCCCATCTTGCTGGCACCTTGTTGAGGTTGATGTCCTTCATCAGATTTTCCATCTGTTCTGACATGGTAAGCTCACCCTTGAATGCGAGCACGATGTCTGATAGCGATTAGACAATGACCTTGATAAGCACGTTCATGCATTCGCACTCCTGCATGAACACATTCTGATAGGGACCACGGGTTTCTTCGTTCAACTTGCCCGCAATATCGTCAAGATTGAACTTGCAGTTTTCAAGCTATGCTTCATCGTTGACTCTAGAGATGAAATCACGAACCTTGTCGTTAGCGTCTCCGCTATCACCTCCTCCACTTCCTGAGCTCTTTGGTTGGAGTTCGGTCAGCTATGCAAACAAATTCTTGCATTAGGTGGTTCTAAAGTCGATTTCAGCGTTGGGGTGCATGGCGAATGCAAGGGGGGTCTCTGGGGGTAGCTCGGTTTCAATGTACTCGAGGAACTTTTCGTGAGTTGCGAGACCAACTGGGGACTTGAAACTAATGCCCTTGCCCTCAATGAAGGGGAACATTTCAGCCTCGTCCAGAAGTGAGTCTTGCATCAGGCTGTCGAGGTAGGCAGAGCAGAATCTGCGATCCCAGTCATCGACAATGTGACCTCCGTACATGATATCACCGAAGATGTACTTCAGATCGTCCCAAGGAATACGGCCACCCTGGGCACCAGCACCGTCCATATAGTTTTGAAGCACAACGGAGGAGTCCATCAGATCACCCATGGAGAAGGGGTAGTGTCTGTTCCAGCCCTTGGTTCCGAACTTACGACGTTCGCACATGACTGAGTGGAAGTAGCAGAGACCGAAGAGAATAGTCTTGATCTTTGCCTCCTTGTCCTCGAATTCTTCCCTGGGGAAAGCAGTGAGGGCACGCTTCATGTTTGGCTTAAGACCTTGGGGTGGCTCGTTGGTGAGCTTAATTGATTTCTCAAGGAGACCAATTGGGATGGCATCGCTGGGGTCAGATGACAGGAACAGGCGGAAGTTGGGGTTGGAACCTTCAATCGCAAATACGTCCAGCTTCTTCTCGAGATCAATCAAGAAAGCGGGCATAAGATGCACGTTCTGGAGCATGACCCAGTGGCCTTCCTTGTGGCCGATGTCGAGCTTCTGGTTGGCAATAACGTCCTAACCTTGACCAAGGGCGACTTGATGAAGCATCTTCTTCGGGTCTAGGCCCAACTTTTGGGCAAGGGATTCTACATCTCTGACGGGGTTAGAACCCGGTGAGAGGATGAAGTAGATTGGTGTGGTAGTAGTAGAGTCAGCGTATGACGCTGCAAAGACTTAGCTAAAACTACTAGTTGAGTCGCAAGACACGAAGTCATCACCTTTAGGTAAGGTCCTTCTGATGAAATTGTCCAAAGCGGTAGTGATGCGGTCAGGTCTCAGGCATCTGATGACTAGTAACTTTTCGAATGGCATGTTTTCGAGCTTCTTCCAGTCGAGAGGCAGCTTCTCTTATTCTGGCGTGAGTTCGTTGTACCAATCTTTGAATCTGCCAGGTGCTTCCTTCTCCAAATGATTAGAGAACTGTTCGAATGGTTCAATTTCAATAAGTTTTTGAACAGAGGCCCAGGCGAGGTCGGGCAACCAGGATTTAAGAACCTATGGTGTTGCAGGCTCGTACTTAGTCGGGCAGAAAAGTAGGAAGTTCATCATGATTGGGTTGTATTCAACGTTTTCAATGATACCCTTCTGCATGATGCGGAAAGTTAAAGACGACAAGAAAATCTGCTTGTGACGCTCGAATAAGCCACGGGAGACCCACTGGTAGATGGTCATTCTGATCTACTGTCTGAGTGCAAGCACACGTTACTCATCATCCTCGAACTGCTCAGTCTTGTCGATAGCCTTGAAGAAGAAGGTAGTGAAGGACTCGAGGGAGTACTAGTACATGTGGTTGACGATGTTGAGTTGGATCAGCAAGAAGTAAAGCATAGCACCCTCAGCAGATACGCGTCTGTAGACTTCACGCATAACATTGATGGTCTGCTCAGTCTTGGTGGCTTCGAGTTGCTGCTTCTGGATTTCAATTGAAGTAGTCTTTGTTACTTCAAGAGACTCAATCAAGGCAATGTTTTGCAAGATAGTGTTGGGGTCAGCGTCAGAGAGGTTCTTCAACAGTTTGGACTCGAGTTGTGCGAGTTGGATCTGGAAACCGTTCTGGCGGTTTACAAGCTCTTCCTTGGTTTGCTCGAGGTCAGGCTTTTCAACACGCACGACCATAGCAAGAAGTTGGTCTTCAAGACCGGATTCAGTGACGATAAAGTTAATGATTGTGCACTGGGCGGCTGTCTCGGGCTTGTAATGGGGGTTGATGAGCTTGGTCTGGAGGTAGAGTTTGAAGGTGCTCATGATGTCGACGTCTTCAGAGCCCAGTTTTACTGTGTAGCCGCGGCCCTTCTTGACGAACTGTCTTGAAAGGAGGGGGTCAAGGATGGCATCGATTTGCTCGCCAATCGACTCAATCATCAGGATGCTGCCAGCCTGGAGTGCCAATTGTACCTTGGTCTGCCAGTTCTTCTGAGAGAGCTGGATGGAAACCATTTCAGTTCCTTCCTTGCCCTTGATCCACTTGATACCTTGGAGTTGTGGGTCAATCAGAAGGGGGTATCTCTTGCAGGATACAACGATGGCGGCATTCTCAAGTGAGACACGATCAGCGGGGAGACCCTGGGTCTTCCAGACTGCCTGGTCGGACAAAGTGGAAAGGACAGCCAAGGGGTCAATGCCATCAGTGAAGGGGATCGTTTTGGCCTTGATGTCGTCAAGCCATTGTTATGACCAAAGCGATGCTCTGAAGGCAGAGTTGAATGGGCCAATATAAGAGACGAAGGCGGCGGACAGAATGGCGTTACCAATCATAGTAAGACGTTCGGTCTTGTAGGTTTCGACGTTGGACATCCAACGGATGCGCTCATCGGCAAGACCGTTAACGAGACGGTTAGCGAGATTGAGCTGGGAGGCAAGGGCGTTAGCGTTGTCGACGACTGCTTGCTTTTCAGCGTTGGCTTCGTCTAACTTCTTCTTGAGCTCATTTACCTTCTCTACAATGACGCGCACCTTCTCGAGCACAATTGCTAGCTCAGCGAGTTTCTCGTTGGCAAGTTTCTCAGCAGCATCTGCTGACTCCATGAGGGGCTTAACGTTCTTGTAAATTCTGTTGTACTCAATAATAGAGCACACCCAAGTGCAAAGACTGGCAGCGGCTTAAGACTTCTTCCTCATGTTCTCGGTGTTGAAGCCTTCGTAGGCGAGGATTGGTGCGCAGTCGTCAAGAAGTTTCTGGTCAATGTTGTTGCCATCGAAAGCCTACAGAGATTCGAGGAACTGCTTGGGGTTATTCATCATCTTTTAGGCGTTTGGCCATGCGTGGTTCTTGCGGTCACCCTTAAGAATAAGAATAGCTTTTGTGACAAGCACGCAATCTGCGGGAGGGCTACCTAGAGACTTAAGCTCCTAGACTGACTTGACATCGAGGCACTTAACAGCCTCTTCTGCCTTCTTCATAGCAGGGATAGCGGCTTCGAGCTCTTTATTAGCTGCGGCTTTAGTTTCGTTGGCTTATGCGGCAATGGCGTTTGTTGCATCGGCCTGAACCTTAGCAGCTTCCTCCTCAATTGCAGCAGCGCCAGACTCAGCGGTTACAATATCAATAAGTTTGTCAGTTGACTCCTTCTTGATTTCGACCTCGACCATCTTAACGTCCAGCAGTTTCTGGAGCTCAGCGACCTGGTTGGTGGTGTTGTTCATGGTCTCTAGACCAGTTTCGAGACGTTAAATCTGGTCACTTATACGTTCGGTCTTTGCTCCGAGCAGTGCTTTGTAGAAGCTGATAAGCTCGAGGAAAGAAGTGGGGGTGGTGTAGTTGTAACGACGGCACTGTTATAAGAAATTGGTGTTGGCCTCGCTGATGGACAAGTGAACGTAGGCCATGTGGTTGGCGAGGTTGGTCATGATTTCTTCGCTTGGGAATGCAATTTCTTTGAGGAACTTCTTGGCGACACCAATAAGAGCATCCTCGGGCCACTCATGGAACCAATCGATGGTGGTGCTGTTGATGAGACCGGGGAACTGGCGGCCTCTGACTCTGAATGCTTCACCGACGGGTGAGAAGCAAAGACCAATGTGGAGGTTCTTTCTTATCTTGTCAACGAAAAATTGGAACAAAGTGTTAGGGGTGTCTTCAACACCCTGTGATTTGGCCTCGGACCTGATCTTGTTAATCTTTTCGTCAAGTTCATCCTTTGCAAACAGGTCGGGGATGTAACCAGCTGAAAGAATATCGTTGATGTAGATAAGGAAACTGTCTTTGGGGATCTGGGAGTCAGTTAAGATGAAGAACAAGGGGATGCCCTAAACACCAGCCTTGACATACGCGTTCTGGATGTCTGTCTTCAAGTCGAACATAGAGTAGTTGGATGTAACGATGATACGGAATACTTCTTGGCCGAGGATAAATGCAGTAAGTTTGCCGAGAGATTGCTTACCTGAACCTCCGACACCGACTAGAAGAGCGTTACCGCAGGGTTGGTCGATGATTCTGGCAATACGGGTGATGTGCTCGCAAGCAATGCCGAAGAGCACCAAGTCCATGCTTGCAACATTTTCATTGTATTCAGCCATCTTTTGTTCAAGGACGGCTCTAAGATCTTCCATATCTTTAATGCTCATGTAAGTAGCTTCATGACCTTTGCAGGCTGCAACGAAGCTGGTGTACACAAGGGGCTCTTCGAAGATAACTTCCTCCTTCATGTCTGGGAACTGTTTAATGCCTGCGCGCATCATGTTCATGTAGGCTTCTCTGTCTTCGGGGAAAAGGAGACGATCCAGCCAGATGCGATGGCACTCGTGGGCCCACATACGAACGATCTGTAGGGGTTAGCCTTTGAAAATGTGAGCCTGAGCATTAAGCAAGTTCTAAGTGACCTTAGAGTAGTCACGCAAGTTGAATTGGTAGTGGAACTTGCGAGCCGTAGGCATGAATTGAGGACTTCTGGCAATCATAGTGAATACTTCAGAGGTAGCATTGACGAGTCTTTGATCGTAGCCTTTGAATGTGCTATCGAAGCTCTTAAGGTGGTTTGAAAGCACCTAACCGAAGATGGTTGCGAGGATGTCCTTTTCTGGAACACCGAGGGCAATCATGGTGAAATGACGTGTGAGACGTAGGTCAATGTTGAAAGAGCCGGACTTGGGGTTCATGCATCCGATGAACATGATGTCGTGGATTTCTTTCTTGTCCTCGAGGTGGTCTCTGTCGAATACAATTTAGTAGTCGATGATCTGGCGGATCAGGCAGATGGGGGACTGAGTTCCGTACTTGTCTACTTTGGGCATGTTAAGATCATCCATGAAGAACATCAGAATCTTGCCACTTGGAGGACCGTAGATCTTACCGGTTCTCTTGTCGACGTTTGATTCAATAACCGTTTGGAGGGCCTTTGAGTCGGTGTAGTTGTTGAAGTTAAGGGTAGAGCAAACGGTTTTTTCGAGGTCAGCGGCGGCGAAATAGTCCTTAAGAATAACAGTCTTACCAGTACCGGCATTACCGATGAACAGCATGCCCTTCTTAGTCACACGGTGAACATCGATAAGGAACTTTTGACGGGTTGTCTCAGCAGTGGGGACGACCAAGTTGTTGAACAAGCCATCGTAGCTTGCGTCATAGGGCTTGACGATTTCTGACCAAAGCTTCCAGGAAATGGTTAGGGGATCGAAGTAGTAATCGTAGATCTGTCCAGCATCTGGGAACTTTGTCTTGATAGGCAAGTTCTTGATCATAGTGCTGTACTACAGCTTGTTTTCTGAGATGGGTCCACCAAAAGCCCAAACCATAGCGAAGATGAAGAAACCTTCGTAAATCTGCTTGATTTAGCTCTCAAAGGTGACCTCACCTCCTGCATTGCTTTCCTCCTTAATTCTCTTGAGGAACTCAACCTCCTCCTTAGCTGTGTATAGGTTGTTGTAGAGATAGTCGATGATGACTGTAAGAGTGCTGATGTAGCCAAGGTCACAGCAGGGAGCGATGGTCTCTTTGGAGTGAATATCATCAAGGAAGGTCTCTTAGATAAAGTTAGTCAGGGAAAGTGTGAACACGTTGGTCGCATGCTCGTCGTTCTTTACTCGGAACTTGCTCATCCAGGTGTCGTAGAATGGTCTCCACCCGATATCAGAATCGTTGATGTAAAGCACACCACCGCGGGATACGGTAGCGGGGGTAGCATTCTTCAAGTTTGATACTTCAAGAATAAGACGCATTTCAGGTGTAAGGGGAATACGTTCCTGAGATACAAGGGTAAGCACTTTGTTATCATCCATGACAGTATTTAGCGATTCAATCCACTCGGGGTCGACATCACCATCAAGGATACACCACTTTTGTCTTTGGGTGGACTTAAACTTGCCTTGGTTCTTGACCATATCACGGAACATAACGCAAAGAACGCCGTCCTTCCATTCTCTGGTCTTTGCATTCATGCAGCCGAACAGCTCATCTGAAGTGACGGCTTTTGGATCTACGATGTCCCATACGGTTGTGTAATCTTTGGCAGAGTTTGCACGGGACAAGTTCTTCCAGATGGTGGATTTTGCACTTCCTGTGTTGCCGATCAAAAAGCATGAGTGACGCACTTCTAGAATTTCAGAAAGTTCAACACACTTCTTTACGAAACCTTCTTCAGCCTAGAGGGGGAGAGGAGTGTTCTTCTTGCAAGTCTCAGCGCAAATAGCGAGCAGGGCTTCATCCTTTTTGGGATCTGCCTCAATGCCAGGGAACAGATCTCTAATCAGACCGAGGAAGATAGCGCGGTCGTCAACAATAATCTTTGGCATATTGAAATCACGAAGGGCTCTCATGAGAATAATCTCTTCTGAAATATCGGGGTCAGCACGCTTCAATTTACCGGCTTGTCTAAGTACAGACTTGACTGCACGAAGTCCCCAATCGTAATGGATCATTTGGGAAAGCAGTGATTTGGCGAGGTTGTAAAGAGTCATGAACTTCTTAGAAAGGTCCTTTGCAGTCTGGAAACCTTCAGACATAAGCATATTTTCACAAATAAGCACAATGTCAGGAACAACCATAGCGCAAGAGCGGAACAAGGCTTTCAGGTTTTCTGGCAGCTCAGTACGACCAGCGTAACCGGGATTCATGGTGATCCAGAAACCAACAGTGATCTTGATGCCAATTTCCTCATCAAAGAAGAAGAACATATTCTTGTTCTTGTTAATCTTCAACTCCCTAATGGCATCAAGACAGTACTTAACTTGGGTTGAGACGACAGAAAGCACTTCGATTGAGATTCTGTTGAATTCATCGAAGCAGCCCCAGGAGCCAGTCTAGGCCAGACCCATGAAGATCAGGGACATAGACAGGTAATTCATTTGGTCTGAGCAGTTGAACACGACGACTTGTAGACCAAGAGCACGACCAAGATCTTTGGTGGTTTCAGTCTTTCCGGTACCAGCGGGACCAGCAGGGGCACCACCCATAGATAGGTTCAGGGCCTGGGTAAGAGTAATATAACATCTGTCGGTAAGGGGGGTAATAACGAGACGACCGCAGTTGCCGACGTACTCATAGTTGTACCAAGTGCTCCAATCGCAAATCTTAGCGTTGCAGACTTTCTTAGGGTCACGGGGATCCTTTTGCTCCATATAAAACTTGAGTTAGGATTGCCACTTGAAGTGGGAGCTTTCTACGATCTTTTTATCGACTAATTCCATGACGACATCACGTTCGTGCACATCAATAGTGATGATTGTGATGATCTTGTCACGAAGATCTTTAGTCAAATCGGTTCTTACACGCTCGATAAGCTTGTTGATTCGTTGAATAGTAACACCACCGTAATCCTTCATGGCGGTTTCACTTCCAGCTTCAAGGTCGTCGAAGGCCCTGATAGTCTCCTCTGTCCACATAATTTGGGTACCTAGGAGTGAAATTTGAGCGCAATAGTCTTCGAGCCAAATGTGACGGGGTTTCTCGTATTCCCAGTTGTCGGCAGTGATCTTTGCAGCGTCGAGAATAATTTTAAGAGTGTGTACCATCTTCGCCTCGAGATCGCAAAGGTAGCTCTCAACGACGCCCGTGAAAGTGAAGTTAGAATCGAAGGGTACATACTCTTGATCCTTAGCATGCATGCCGACGCAAGTCCTGTAAGGTCTTGGGCCTTCGGGCAAGAATTTAACACATTTGAGACCGTCAAAGCAATCGCCGATGTACTCGTCGACCTTCTCTGGGTTGTTACCATTTGAAAGAATGTCCAACAGGGCTTGGTCAGAAACGAAATAGAAGCGAGCAAAGATCTTCTTCTTAGCCTGGAGATAATCGTTAAGAGCCTTTTCGCAAGTTTCGATTTCACTGTTGAAAGTGTTGAGTAACTCCTCACGGCCATCAGCAGTGCAAGCGGCAACGACTCCAGGCTCTTCTCTAGCCTCACGCATCAGATCTTTCCATTCATTGTCCACCTTTTCGAATCGTTTGGTGTCTTCGGGGAGCTGGGCACGGATATCATCGGAGCCGACGAAGATGGGTTCAAGACGCTGCCAGTTCCTTTGCACTTTAGTCCAGATAGTTATGACATTGTCAACAGCTTTAAGAGTCTTCTACCATTTAGTACCAAGCTCTTTGAACTCCTCAACTTCCTTCTGAGCCATCATAGTCATAATAGCCATCTGTTGAGTTTCGACAAATTCGACGATAGTTTCCATTGAGCCAAGGAGGAAGGTGTCTTTGTACTCGAGGAATTCAAAGTTTTAGTCGTCCCAAGTCTTAGAGATAGCGTTCAAACTAGACTCAATCTTGCTTTCCTTTTGGGCACCTTCGACGATTTCGTTTACCTCATCGGCGTATTTGAATAACTATAGCCTGATCAGGTCCTCAAGGCAGAACTTGGGGTTGTCATGCTCAATCCTCTGGCCGGTAGTTCTCTCGAGCTTTTTCCAGTGGCGGCCTTGCATGAACTTTGAGTGGAGCATAGCAATCAGGGGAATGACTTTGTTCATGTTGGAAACACGCTCCTTGAGGTACACGAAGCCCTTCCACTTGCTGATAACTTTATTTTGAGGAGCAGTAGACATCATCTACTTGGCTTCCATGTCTTTAATCTGGGCAGCTAGGTCATCGGTTTTAATGTCTTCCCACAACTGCTTTTTCCAAGAGTCGAATTGCATGTCAATCAAAGAGATCAGATCCCACATTTGTTTAAGTGAGCCGAGCTCGCTGCGACAGTCTTTCAATTGTTTGTAGTTGGTCTTAGTTAGGTCGAAAAGGCCTTCAAGATTGTTTAAATCCCTTGCAATCTTCTCCATCTTGCATGTTTCATCGTAGAAATAGGTAATTGTGTCGTAGGCCTTGTCAATGATCTCGGGACTGCTTTCCTGGGTGTGGAAAGGACAGTTGTTCTGGAATTTAATTCTGAATTCCTGAACTTCAACCGAGAATCTTGCTAGTCTTCCTTTAATGTTTTGGGCTTCCTGGTTTTGGAGGGGCAAGATCATCTCCTTAACGGGTCCAAGAGCTTTCTCAGACACATCGATGAGTTGTGATTTGTTATTTTCAAGAATGACTAAGTAGTCAACACCCTCCTCCATCTTTACTTAGTGCTTCTTTAGCAGTAAGATAGCCTGCTTCATTGGTTCAATCATCGCGAGAGTCTTGTCCTTGATAGTCTTAACGTCACGAAGGTGAGTCATAACGTTCATCAAAAGTTGCTTTTCGCGATCAGTCTCATTGGCTTAAGGGATTACTTTGATGCCTTCAGAGACTTACTACACGAAGATCTTGATATTTTGGATCTGCTTGGTGGTGTTGTGGAGCAGGAAGTTGGTGTAGGTGTCGATCCAACTGTTGATGGTCTTCTCCAACTCTTTGATAAGAGGTTAGGAGTTTACTCTTAGCCATCCAATATCAGTGTTGGGCTTCATTTGCCCAATCTTGTCCTTTACGTCGTTTAGGTACTGGATCTTCTCATCAAACACATCAAGGGGGGGGAATCGTGTCACCACATTGTTCAAGATTTTTGAGGTCATGTGATCGAAGTTGTTCAGCTCTTCTTCGATCCTAGCCTCCTCGCCCTCTTCACCGGTGCGCTTTGCATCGATCTCAGCAGCAAAAATTTCTTTCATAGACTTTCCGGAGTCTAAGAAGGCTTAGAAGGCTTCTGAAAGGATCTCCTCCCAGAGGAACTTCTTATCGTCATATTGGTGGATGAAGTTGTTTGTAGCATCCTGGATTTCATTCAGGTTGTTGGTAATCAGCTGGGTGGTTCCGCAAAGCAAAAACTAGTCCTTGATTTCTACCAAGTAGTCACCAGATTGGGTGTCTAGTCTGGGCATCTGGGTAGACAGGGAAATAAAATCAGTTTAGATTTTATAGATGATATCGCGGATACCGTTTTCGCGTGAGTTGCAAGTGATGGAGGGCTCGAAGATAACAACTCTCTTCTCGAGGGTAACCTTGATGTCGAAGATGGGCTACAGGGGTGGGTTGTGGTCTCTGTTGTACTTAAGTGACAGCTAGTCTTTTAAGTACAACATGGAGGCGTTGATTCCGTGTGTGATACCTTCGATTACGAGGCCGTTCAGGTAGTCAACATACTGTCTCCATGTTTTGGATGACTTATCGGGCTTAACGTTGTCGAAAGTGTCTTTCATCAGCTTGTGAATTTCTTTACCGTTATTTCTGATAGTTTCAAGTCTGGGTCCATTCGCGGCAGTGTGGGTTGTCTCAACGTCTTCGGGAAGCATGGCCTTGCCCTTGCGTTCGTACATGGGCGTGGTCCACTTTCCCATCATTTCATTCATCTTGAAAACGTTTTCCTTCATTTTCTTGACCAGTTCATCGACAACAGTGACGATTTACAGAGCTTTGCTGATGAAGGGGTTGATGTTTTCACTGTTCCATCTCAGTGTCTCGATACCGGGCTATAAAGCATTGCCCATCTGGGCGATCCTGTCAGCGAGAAGGGGTTTCTCAACTGGCAAAAGGGTAGCCAGGATGTCATTGTACATGTTCACGCAAAGTTCTAGGTTACCGGTTTGTGTGCGGTAAACAGCAACTTTGTCGTAAAGCTTGGATGCGCGCTCGGGCAGGTCAATCTCCAAAAGCTTAAGGTATTTAACTTCTCTGAGGAGACGTACGAGTGTCGGGTCAAAATTGACTCTAACAAAGCCTTCAACGGCAAGCTCAGTTGGTTCTCTATAAAGCAAGAACATGTTGAGTTTATCGTCAGTAGACTCTTCGACTCCTGCCTCCCACTCTCTGATCTTCTGGTCCTCGAACTCTTTCAAGTTCTTGCGGAGAGAGTTGTACAACTTCTGCACATCCTTGAACTCCTCACGTTCCTAGATGGTGGCGGAGAGGTTGGAAAGACGCTCCATTGAGTCGTTGCTTCTCTCAAACAAGCCGCGGGTCCAGTTGAGGGCACCGGCGATTGGTGGCATGTTGGAGCTAATGGGTGAGCGCTCATCGACCTTCTCAACTAGGACCTTTCCTTCTTAGAAGATCTGCTGGGTCTCTTTGAGGTCCTACTTGAACAGCTCAAGAAGGGTTACATGCTTGCGTTCGAGTTCATCCTGGATGATAGGTCTGTTGAGCAGGCCTTCGAAGGAATCAAGCAGCTTGAATTTGCCGATGATGGTGTCGCAGTCGTCGAACGACTGGGTCAACACGGAGGCAAGTCTTCGCTCGAGCTCCCTGATGCTCTTGCGGAAGTTGAAGAAGTCGTCATCAAATTCTCTCTTCTCGATGTTCATGATGTCGTACTTAACGGTCATGAAATCCTCAACGGTTTTGCCGAACTCCTTGTAGATCTGCTGGAGGGAGGCAGTCATAGCCTGGCCCTTTGTGTTGCCGATTTCAATCTTCTGGAGCTTGTTGAACTGCTGGATGGTGCCGGTTAGGTGCATGATGTCTACGCAACGTTCGGAGAAAGCATCAAGACGGACGAATAGCGCGTTGGTGGTGATCTTCCATTGGTTCTTTGATTTCCCCTTGTAGTCAAAGTATGCATCCTTGAACTTGGAGCACACGTCAAGAGCCAGAGTGAGCTTTTGATGAGCATCGGAGGGGTCTTCATTCTTGATGGCTTCGAAGACCTTATGTCCGTCGATGTAGTTGCGGCACTGGTTGATGATCGCATTGCAGATCTCGCGAATGAGGACAACCAGTCTTGAGGGGGTATTGTAGTTCTGGGAGTGGGTCCAAATAAGCAGGATAGTGTGCATAATTGGCACAAAGAGCTCTGAGATCTCAATCAGATCCTTGCTTGAGTTGGTAAGGTCGCTGAACAGTCCTGAGAGTGTGGTGAGATACTTGTAGTTCTCATTGGCCTCTTTTTGAGCAATCTGAACCTCCTTTTGGAGCTTGCTGAAGGGCGTGGTGTAGGTGCTCTTGTTCTGCTCGAGGAACTTAAGCACTTTCTTGATGCGCTCCGAGTTCAACTGCTAGCAAATGCTGTTGAGGTTCTCGGACTTGTTGCGCCAGAACTCAAGTTCGGTTAAGGGATCGGGGTGGCTTCCTGACTTGAGGGCTTGTTCGGGGTCTTGCTTTAGCACATTTTTAATTTGCTTTTGCCAGTGGATAATGGCGGCTAAATTTAAATTAAAATCGGCCGTTACTTACTTTCTAGAATGTGGGCCTTGTCCTTGGATGATGTGCGCTCGCTGGAGGTCACATCGGAGGGAGGCAGGGGCAGCAAGGTGCGACCCTTCACTTGGCCGATGGTAACATACGTGTTAGCTAGGAACTGGTGGAACTTGTCCATCAGATCCTTTGAAACCAAGTCGGACCACCCGATTTGGTTCAGGGGGTTGCCCAGAACGGGGAGGAAGATCTCCTACACGGGGTTAGGAATTTGAACTTACGGTGCAAGTGTTGTAGAGGTTGTCCAGGATCGGGCGGTTGATCTCCATAAACACGATCTCTTTCTCGATTCCTGACGGGAACCCTAGTCCTGGGCTCAGCACGGTCTTGATAATCAGCAGCGACTTCTTCTTGATGTTGGCTATGGGTGGGGGCTCGAGAAGGAACTAAAGACCTTCGGCACCAACAGGCAATGCGAAGAGGAATTTTGCCTGGTTGTTGAAGTCGGCAATTGCGGCTCTAAAAGGTTAGGAGTTACAACTTACTTGTTATCATCGTTCTTGATGATCTTGTCAATGGACTCGTCCTTGATCTTCTTCATGCCGAGGTAGCTCAGGGTATACTTAACGATGTATTCTTCGTCAGTGACGTCTTTCTTTGTAAAGAGTAGTGACATCTGGTGAGAATTATATTATAATTTAACTTCGAACTCGAGTATTTATACCGTTACAAATCCAACTGTCCAATCAAAATAAGGCTTTAACACTCTAATTTTTTTGTTATTTTAATGGGGTTTTGGGGTTTTGGGG
>Ga0194129_10006549_pt1 | contig 14207 bp, 13 predicted proteins | sample TA2KigCa35mmetaG_FD_150862 | JGI IMG/M metagenome (GOLD analysis project Ga0194129, IMG submission 150862) | Freshwater microbial communities from Lake Tanganyika, Tanzania - TA2015038 Kigoma Deep Cast 35m | ecosystem: Environmental > Aquatic > Freshwater > Lake | place: Tanzania: Lake... | reverse complement strand
CATATCTTGAAGTTTGGCCAACGTACCATCACTAATCAAGCGTTGGTCGTAGACCGACAGGGGAAGCTGCACAAGCTGCAAGTGGTGCAAGGGCAATCCCGTTAGGTCGCATGCGTCGTAAATTGACACGCCGATGCGGTCCACCAACCCGCGGTCGCGCAGACCATCCATCCAATCCAAAAGCTCCTCGCCATCCGGCGCGAGTAGATCTGAGGCGCGATGCAAAAGAAGCGCATCGAGCTTGGGTACCTGCAACCGCTTCAAACTAGTTATTAGAGATTTTTCCCAGTAGTGCCGAGGCGCCCCCGCAGGCAACTTACTGATAACCCGCCGCGGTACGTCTGTTGGCCAGCAATGCCCCAATACAGTTTCTGCCGAGCCGTAGGCATGCGCCGTGTCAAACATGCTGATTCCGGATGCAGCCGCGAGATCTAGGATGCGACGAACCTCCAGTTCACGTACCTGACCAGCCTGATTGGTGATCCCGTAGGGGAGCCCGAACTGAGCCGTACCAAGACAAAGTTGCACTTCGTGGTTCATGCAGCCATTAGAGACGCAAGCGTGTGAACCACCAGCTGCTGATCGCCGTTCTGAAGACCCGGGAAGAGAGGAAGACTGATCGCATTGGTCGCGTAGGCCTCCGCTTCCGGGAAATCACCCTCCCGGAAACCCAGACTGCGGTAGTAAGGCTGCAGATGTACCGGGCTGTAGTGCAATTGCACACCTATCTTGGCGGCCCGCAACCCTTGAAACAGCTGGCGATGCTGTTCTGCATTGGCTTGTTGCAGGCGGAGCACTGCGAGGTGAACCGAACTCACAACACCCTCAGGCACCTCAAGCAGCACTGCTGGGATATCTACTAAAAGGTTGCGGTAGTACTGAAGCTGTCTATTGCGCTCAGCAATTATTGAATCGAGCCGCTGCAACTGACTCAGCCCCAGTGCCGCCTGGATGTCGGTGATGCGGTAATTAAAGCCAAGCTGCTGCTGTTCGTACGCCCAGGGGCCCGCAGGTGGACGCGAAAAGAGTTCGACTTCGCGCACAATGCCATGGCTTCGCAATTCCACCATTCGCTGGGCTAGAACCGGATCATTAGTAGTAGCAAGGCCGCCCTCACCAGTAGTAATAATCTTAACCGGGTGGAAGCTAAACACTGTGATGGAACTGTGGCGGCAGCTACCCACAGGCTCACCTCGGAAGCTGCCCCCGATGGCGTGGCTGGCATCTTCCAGCACTGCAAAGCCATAACGATCTGCAAGCGATCCGATCGCCGCCATGTCGCAGCTGCTACCCGTGAGATGCACCGGCACTACCACCTTAGGCAAGGCCCCTTCGCGATCTGCCTGCTCTAGCTTGGCCGCAAGAGCCGGCACGCTCATCAACCCTGTGGAAGGCTCGATATCGACAAAGTCAACATCTGCTCCGCAGTAGCGACCGCAATTGGCAGAAGCCACAAACGTGATCGGCGAGGTCCAGAGCCGATCGCGAGGACCCAGCCCCAGGGCTATACAAGCGATATGCAATGCACTGGTAGCGCTGTTCACCGCCACCGCATGATCCACTCTAACCTTAGCAGCCACCGCCTGCTCGAAGGAAGATATAGCGGGGCCTTGGGTGAGGAAGGGGCTGCGCAGAACCTCCACCACTGAAGCAATGTCGGCCTCGGTGATCGTTTGGCGACCATAGGGAATATAAGCAGTTGGCTCGCTGATCATGCCGGAACAAATGCAGGGTCAACATGCTCGAGAATCAAGGCCCGCAGCTGTTCAACCGTGAGGAATTCAGGGTTGGAGCCTGAATTGTACGCAAAGCCGGGAGGTACAGAAGCGAATCTGATTTTAGATGCTGCGTAGCGCCCATATACGAGACCGTCACTGGGCAGGATTGCATAGTATTCACCTAAGTCAATCGTGGAAAAACCATCTGATACTGTGATCATCTCCTCGTGAATCTTCTCGCCCGGTCGAATGCCCATGATTGGCTTCTCGCAGCTGGGACCTATTGCCTCAGCCACATCACAGATACGATAACTTGGTATCTTGGGCACGAAAAGCTCGCCACCAAGAGCATTATCCAAAGCCCACAGAACCATAGCCACGCCTTCTTTGAGCGAAATATTGAAGCGTGTCATCTCCAGATCAGTGATCGGCAAAAAACCAGTTTTAGACTTCTCCAGAAAGAAGGGAATAACCGAGCCCCGGGAGCCCATAACATTGCCGTAGCGGACCACGGAAAAACTCAGATCACGGGAGCCCTTGATGTTATTAGCAGCAATGAACAGTTTGTCGGAGCAGAGCTTGGTAGCACCGTAGAGATTGATTGGTGCGGCGGCCTTGTCAGTACTGAGAGCCACCACCCGGTTAACATTGCTATCCAAGCAGGCCTGCACGAGGTTCTCGGCACCAAGCACGTTGGTATTGATGAACTCAATCGGGTTGTATTCCGCCGCCGGAACCTGTTTTAAGGCTGCCGCGTGAACTACCGTGTCGACGCCTTCTAAAGCTCGCCGCAAACGATCACGATCGCGGACATCACCAAGAAAGAACCTCAACTGTGGGTATTTACGTTGAGGATAGAGGTTCTGCAGCTCCCACTGCTTCAGCTCATCGCGACTGTAGATCACCACCCGTTTAATGCCTGGAAAGCGCCTGAATATTTCGGCAATAAATGCCCTGCCGAAGCTGCCGGTGCCACCGGTGATCAAGATGCTGTTGCTGGAATTTAGGCCCATCGATAAAATGTAAGAAAAGACTTCAAGCTAAAGCTGACAAGACCTGATGAGGAGGACCATCAACTGAAACAGCTCCATTAACTAGGCGAATCACCCGATCACAGCACTGAACAGTGCTAAGCCGGTGAGCAATCATAATAATAGTAAGCTCCTTACTCAACTGACTAACGGCATCCATCAAGGCCTGCTCTGTATCAATGTCGAGCGCACTAGTGGCTTCATCAAGCACTAGGACCCGCGCTTGCTTGTAGAGCGCTCGGGCTATGCCGATGCGCTGCCGCTGGCCACCACTGAGGCGTATGCCCCGCTCGCCAACAAAGCTCCCATAGCCCTCCGGGCGGGCTTCAATAAAGTTGGCAATCTGTGCCTGCGCAGCCGCCTGCTTCACGCGGGCCAAGTCGATCTCGTGGAGAGGCACACCAAAAGCAATGTTCTCAGCAACCGAGCTATCAGCCAGGTAGATGCTCTGAGGCACATGTGCAATAGCAGAACGCCAGCCAGCCAGTAGCTCCGGATGTGCGGGATCATGAATATCCACACCATCAACCAGAATACGCCCAGCCGTCGGGACAAGTAAGCCCATCAGCAGATCGACCGTGGTGCTTTTGCCGCTGCCTGTACTCCCAATCAGACCTATGCGCTCGCTACGTCGGATCTTGAGATCCAGCCCCTGCAACACCTCCGGTTGGTCCGGACCATACTGAAAGTGCACGGCCTCTAGGCTAATGCCCTCGCAAAGCGACAGGGGCTTGGTCACACCAACCAATGGTGGCAGGGGCTGGTTAAGCATTTCCACAACAGAATGGATCGCGGAGTTGCAGGCCTTGAGCACTGCCCAACCGCTGTAGATCTGTTGCAAGGCGGGCAACAAGCGTTGAGCTCCTATCGCCAGGGCCCCCATTAGAGGAATTACAGCAGCACTACTACCTCGCTGTAACACCAGAAGCCCACCGAGCAGGGCAATCGCCACCATGCCCATAGCTTCAAGTGCATAGCGGGGAAAAGCGCCAAGGAATAGGTTTTTAGCCTGGAGTTGGCGTTGGGTGCGATCAGCTTGCTGGTAGTTGTGTAGATAGGTGGATTGGCTTGAATCGAGCAAAACGTCTCGGATGGCGCCGAGACCCTCTTGAAGCACCTTAAGCTGCTGGGTTGCCGCTTCAGCGATTTGACGGCTATTATGGCGAAGCTCTCGACGAGCACTGATAGCTATAATCCCGTAAGTAGCGCCCAAAAGTGCCGCGGCTGCCACAGCTAATTGCGCGTCAATTAGCAACAAGCCCGTTAACAATCCAACCGCTACAATAGTTGCAGTAATCAGCCCTAGCAATGAATTCAGAGCCTCTGCCGTGAGGTTGATTTGTGTGGTAGCACCATTGATTACGGCAGCACTGTTTCGTTGCACATGCACCATATATGGTTGATAGAGAGTTCGCCGGTATGCCTCACAGCTCAAGTCAGAACCGACTGCAGCCGCCAGCCGAACGTTCAGCCACAGATTTGACAATCGTATTAGCGCCGCAAACACCGCTGCCACGGAAAACAACAGAGCGGACGGCAGCAGAAGCTGGCTCGGATTCGTAAAGCCGACCCGTCCTATCAGCGCCTTCAAAAGCGGTTGCTGCCAGAGCCGATCTGGGTCACTGAGGACCGCCAGAAAAGGCAGGACCGCGCCTAGCGAAATCAGTTCCGCCCCACCACTGGCTAGCATGACTACCAGGAGAAGTCCCACTTGGATGCGGCGACGTCGGCTGAGATGGCCCCATAGACCCAACAGAAGCCTGTGGGTGGAGGGAGATGAAGAAACTACAGCCACTTCAGTGTTTCATGCGATCGGACTGAACGGGTGCATGGCTCAACAATCACCACTTAGATTGGTTACACCCAGAACATAACAGCGCCCAAATTGCCGAGAATCTGCCAAGAGGGTAGACTCTTATGAGCAAAACGCATCAAAAATAATCGCGGCGGCCACACGCGCATTCTGGTAAGCCTTCTGAGGCATAGAGCTGTATTAATGCGCAGTGTATCTGCACCTCTTCTGGCGGCCCTGCTGCTCAGCGCCCAGCTGTGTCTGCACCCCAACGAGCCAGCTTCAGCTTCGATAGCTACGTCCTCGGCCCTGGCGACTCCCTGCAGGTCGAGCTGCTGGGCATCCCTGGGCTCAGCGGCACCTTCTCGATCGGGCCCCACGGCACGATATACCTGCCTCGTCTGCGCGCCCTCTACGTCGAGGGGCTCACCTACGAGGAGCTCCGCTACATCCTCACCGCGCAGTTCAAGACCTAGGTGCCTGTTGCGCGTAGACCACCCCAGCGCTCTCCACCGACCCCATTGAATCCGCCCATATGCCAGTAACAGCACTGGATTTGGGTGAGATGATGGGGCATGCAGAAGCGCAAGACCGTTCGTCCTTGGCAGCCGGAGCAGACAACCCTGCTGCCGCCCTCGCCGCATGAGTGGCTTTCAGAAGAGCACCAGATGAGGTTGATGCTGACGGTGAGGACGCCGTAGTGCCCCTTGCCTTAGCCGACGCTCCTCGCGTGGCCCCAGTCACAGCTCCGCCGTGGTATGGGGTTAGATCGCGAGCATGCTCAAGCGACTCATGGCCCAAGCCCAATCTTGCACAAGCTGAGACTAGGAGGCTGCTGAAAAAGCAATCCAGCTGCGGGAGAATGGCTCAACGGCATTGAGTGGATGCGCGGCCAGCAGGAACGCACCTGTCCCCTGTTCTCGTACATCTCCAGAGAAGACCGCATCCCGGCCAGTCATCCCCTGAGGCAGGTGCGGCGTCTGGCTGACCAGGCTTTGGATCGGCTGAACCCCACCTTCTGCCAGCTCTACCCCGAGGGCGGCAGACCCTCGATCCCACCCGAGCAACTGCTGCTGGCCCTGTTTCTGCAGGCGATCTACGGCATTCGCTCGGAGCGAATGTTGATCGAGCAGCTGGACTACAACCTGCTGTTCCGCTGGTTCGTTGGCCTCAATCCCGACGATCCTGTATGCATCCCACAACATTCACCAAAAACCGCGATCTGCTGCTCAACGAGGAGCTCATGGCCAAGTTTCTTGAACTCCTGTTGGCGACGCCTCAGGTCAACCCGCTGCTGAGTTCGGAGCATTTCTCCGTGGATGGCACCTTGCTGAGGGCCTGGGCTTCCCACAGCTCGCTGGAGCGGATCGACGGGCTCGATGACGATCCGCCACCGCCGAGTGGCGGACAAGGCTTCGGCGGCCCTGCCTCCAGCAACAAGCGCGCCAAAGGTGACTTCCGCGGTCTGCTGCTCTCCAACCAGACCCACCGCTCCAGCACCGATGGCGAGGCGCGGTTGTTCAAAAAGGCTCCTGGCGTCGGTGCCTTCCTGAGCTTCGTGGGTCACTGCGTCATGGAGAACCGCAACGGCTTGGTGGTGGCCCGTGAGGTCAGCCAGGCCAGCGGCACCGCGGAGCGTGATTCAGCCCTGCGCATGGCCCGATCCCTCAAGGGTGCGCACCAGAAAACCCTCGGTGCCGACAAGGGTTATGACACCAGGGATTTTGTGGCTGAACTACGCATCAACGGCATCACGCCCCATGTGGCTCAAAACATCCAGGCTCGCCGGCGTTCAGCGATTGATGGCCGCACTGCTCGCCATCAGGGCTACGCCCAATCCATCAACGCCAGAAAGCGGATCGAAAAGGTGTTTGGCTGGATCAAGCAGGCTGCCGGACTCCGGCAGCTCAAGGCCCGGGGACGATCCAAGGTGGGGGCGGTATTCCGGCTGCATGTGGTGGCCTACAACCTTATCCGAATCAGCAACCTGCTCAGTGCTCAAGGCCCACAGGAGGTGATGGCATGAAGGTTCCGGTCAGGGGGGCTGACGCCCCTGTGGACCAGGACTCAGGCAGACCAATCGCTCCTAGAGGTAGTGCATGCGAGCTGCAGAGCACCGGTCAACCTGATTGGCGCTAATCAGCTGACGGTCGCGGACAGGGCAAAAGCACTGGTTTCCCTCGCCTTTTCAACAGACTCCTAGAGCTCTTCGATGGAGACCAAACAGGAGGCTACTAGAACACTTAGCTGAACATCAGCAGAGAACTTCCGTCAAAACAGAAGAAGCCTAATGGTGAGCTTGAGATTCAGCAATAAAGCTTCATGGTGGATAAAAGCTGCTGAGGGTCTGCATCAACACAGTCACCTCTCATTGTTCCTATTCATAGCGCGGTAAGGGTCACAGGAACACTTGAGACACCCCACTCGGAGTTGCGCTACCTAACATTAAAAGAAGGCAAAAGAACGACGCATCGATTCAATCATAGTACTCGGAGGCGGCTGCAACAACGCTGACTCGCTACGTTGGCTAAAGATAAAACAACCAAGCATTGAAGAGCTAGCGCTCATAACAAAACCAGGTCGTGGGATACACAACGAATGCTACAGATGAGAAAGAATGAATAAAGAAATGCTAAACTATAAAGCAGAGAAAAGTGGTCTATTTTTGGCAATCAACACAATAAAAATACATGGAAAGAAGAGGATACCAGAATAAGTCAGATTGGTAACAAGAAAAACTGAAAAGAACGAGGCATAGACCGTGTAAGCAAGAAAATAAGGGAAGACACAAGGGAATCGATGCGCTAACCTTACGATATAACAAAAGTGAATAAGCACGAATGTCAGCCCAATATATCCGTATTGGGCAAGAAGTGAAAACAATCCAGCTGCAGGCAATAAAGACTCACCTAATTCTGTGGAAATGGTAATTGCCCTTGCCGAGCTTAACAAACCTCCAAAAAACTGAGAGACAAGAGGTAGTGCATCAAAAAAAGATTGCGCGGAATAAAACTGTTGAGATCTGAAGCCTGAGAGAACAAAGAGAGTACTGGGGTCTCGAAGCAAGCTGAGAAGACGGGTTGCCAGAAGATCACCAGAAAAGAAAAGGGTTAAGGTAAAAAAAAGCAAGAATATGCTAGAAGCAAACAAAAGAGGAATAGAAAGTATATGCTTGCTAGGATTGCTAAATAGCCATCTTAAGAGGGCAACAAAAAGAAGAGTCGAGAAGAAAAGAAAAAGCGACAAAAAAACTGTCAGCGATCTTGATTCAAATAGGAGAATAATGGTAGGAAGAAACAGGGAAGATAAAGGCTGAAAAAGAGCGCTCAATTCATAAGAAATGAGATTAGTTTCTCCAGTAGGCAAACTACCCTGTGCAAGGTGAAGACAAAAGAGAACCGGCAACCACAATCCAATATAACTTGTTTCGAAGAACACAAATGGTGGGCGGTCGTAGCCTAGAGATATTTGCAGAAGTCCTAGAAAAACCAAATACCATAGTACGAAATCGATACGACAGGTATAGTTGCGTTTTGCATCAGCAGATGAGTAGGATAAAGAGCAAAGGAAGGCAACTGCCGAGATTTGAAGGAGAGAAGCTAAGAGGTTGAAAGAAAGGAGAAAATCCAGAGGTGATGCATTGCCGGCGAGGGTCGCGCCAATAAGTGAGAGGAATTGGAGAATAAAGGCAAAAGGTAAGAAAGCGCTAAAGTACGAGACCGACCTAAAAGCAAGTGACAAGGAAATAATAAGAGCAATACGGAATAGAGGGCTGAGAACATGTAGATCAGAAATTAGCAACAAGAAAAGAGATGGAGCTAAAAACTTACTCGAGATGAGTCCAGACACAATTAATGGGATATTTTGAGGGTAATAATGTTAAAGGACAAAATCAAGGTTCTACCTAGATTGCTTAAAGGAAGCGCTGCTAAGCAGCCCGAGGCAAACTCAAGGCTGGACATAATGAGAATTCCAAATGTGAGGCGTAAGTAATACAGACGCGAGGAGTCACTGATCGTATTTTATGAGGCTAAACAAAGCGACTTAATCGATAGGTATGATGAGGACTAGACATATAGATCGACATGAATAAAAAGAGATATATCAACTCGATAAAGTTCAATGCCTACGATAATTCGAGAAAGACGATAGTCGCAGGAGGAGACGTACAGTTAGCAGAGGAATAAGCAAGCAAAATGATCAAAGCCCAAAGCTCGCGGCTAACAATGAACAGAAATATACGTGTTTAGGAAGTGTAGCCAAATAATTGAAGAATAAAATGCAGAGCGTGAGGATAAATAATATAGATAAACTTAAAATAAGAGTAAGCGAAGAGATGTAGCAAGAGGAGCTTGACGGGCTATGAGCGAGATTCTGCTTGACTATAGGCAGAAGACAACTCAGGTAGGGACTCACAGGCCTGAAGACCGAATTCCGTACAATATCTAGTAGAATTAGAAGGAAAGGGAGTGTGAGCTCGAGAGGAAGGCCAAACGAATAAGGTGGGGATAGAAAGGGCAATAGAGTCCATTAAAAGTGAGCTGTAGTGAGAAATGAATATGTCGCAGTCACCGAGAGCGACAAAAGCAGGACGCCGTTCATGAGATAGAAACGGATAGTTATCATAGAGATATGAATAACGGTCGGTACCGAGATCGCGGGGGTGAATTGAAACAGACACCGACACACAGGGCAGAGACTGGAGAAAGTCAAGAACCAAAGAGGTTAGACGCAGGTTTTCGGCTGTCGATATTAGGGAGCAATCTAAAGGACGGAAAGAGATTAGAATTCTTTTACGATTTGCGACCGAAATGGATGGGATAGAGATCGGATGGGTGACAGACGAAAGAAGGTTGATCCATGATCGAGAATACTGCGGGTATCCACATACTACGGGGGTTGAATACAACTTATACAATGAAGCAAAATAAGTGTAGTCTAGAATATTATGACAAAGAAACTTGGAACCCACGAGATCTGGGCGTGGACTGATCAAAGCTTGAGGTAAACAACCACTAAGATGATCCTGAGGCTGGGTTCCGTGAGGAAAGAAGATAATGGTTGCGCGCGGGAATAAGAACTTAAGGTAAAGGCTGACAGAAGACGGTCCGTTAAAATCGACGTAGATCGCATCAGGAGACAGATCGCCTAGACTGGATATATATCTGAAAATGGCGGAGATACAAGATGCTAGCTTTGAGGGTATAAATCGAAAAAACTTAAAAATGAAGAACGACAGATATGAGTCAACTAGTGGCCAGGACAAGTAAGATACGCTAATGTGATCAAAGTATCCAGAGAGGAGGGTTGGAGGGTACTTCTGAGAAGTAAGGGATGAGAGGATCCTGCTCAGTGGTAAGATAGAAAGAGAGCAGCAGTCAGTTGTCTTCAGATAAGGAAGTAGCCATTCAAGCTCAGAGAGTGAAGAGCTTACTAAAACTAATATCTTTGAATGGACCACGTGGAGCTCCAAAAGAAGACAGCAGATCAGAATAGCTATATGAAATCAATCTCGGGCCGGCATGCGTGGGAAGAACAAGGGCTGCGGAACCAGGCGACAGATTTTTCTTGTCTGACTTAAGACCGTTAATGATACTTGCTAGAGAAGGGAGGTCAGTGTATTCATCAGAACAAATTTCAATTAGTTGGCTTTGGTGTAGAAAGATCGAAGAGACACTTGAAACGAGGGAATTGGGTAAAAGACCTTGATTATAAGAAAGCAAGTAAGCCAGGTAACATCCATATATTACGGCTACTCCGTGAGGAATCAAGAAATTGGTTGCTTGCTCAATGGAATGTGCAAAACTATGGCCAAAGTTTAGGAGCTTACGCTCATTCAGGTCAAATTCGTCTGCCTCAATGAAAGGCTTCTTGATATGATGAGCAGTGGACAAAAGTGGGAGGAAGTCAAAAGATGAGATATCAGGAGACTTTAGGAGTGAAGTAGTGAAAGATTCTAATAAGGGGAGGGATATCTCGGGGGTCATATGGAAGTAATGTGAGATGTCACCGTAGCCCGATAGCAAGTCTATACGGTTCAGACTGCCCAGGAACGAAGGGCAGACAAAGATACTAGAGGGAGGGTAAAAAAGGCCTACCTGATTCTTAATGCCTGAAATATTTAGAGATGATTTACTGCCAATACAGCTATCGCCCATACTGAGCAGAGTAGTAGGTACAAAAATCCAGTCCAAACCTCTTTTAATAACACCACATACAAATGTCATGATGTCCTGAAGAATGCCACCGCCAACAACAATTATTGGACGGAAGAGAAGGTGGGAGAAATCATGGAGAATATTGTTGATTAAGAACGAAGCGTGATCAATTGTCTTTGTTTGTTCAGAGGCTGCAACGAGCAAGATATTTGGAACAGCATCAAATAGCTCGGAATAACAAGACCTGACGTTGGAATCAACAACGAAAAGACAATCGGAGTACCGAGTAAAAAGTGAACTGGGAGACTCGTTATAGTTAACAGTATAATTATAGCGATAAGAACGAATATGTAGATCAGGAAGCATAAACAAGACCTTTGTCCAAGAGGAAAGATTGGGCGTTAAAAGAATGATTAGAGGTTAGCAGATAATGCACAAATTCAGCAACTTCTGAAGTATGTATGAAAGGATCAGAGGAGTCTGGAATGCGAGATATATGCTTTTGTATAATTGGATCGGTAGAGGTCTTAGAAGTTAAGGGTGTATCACAAAAGCCTGGCTGGATTGAATTAACGTAGACATTGTATGGTGATAGTTCCGAGGCGAGATGCCTTACCAATGAATCGATGCCCCCTTTAGTGAGACCATACAAGGAACGCATAGGTGCACCTTTGACAGACCAGATTGAAGAAATAAGAACGAATGACCTTCGAGGAGAGGAGGTTTGAGTGAGTATAAGCTTGGAATATGAATTTGCTATGTGAAAAGCAGAGATAACATTAAGGTTAAATAAGTATGAAATATCATCTTGTGTAAAAGATCCGATAGGCTTTACGATGTTGGAGCCAGACGAGAAAATTACATGCAGAGGGTTTACGGAATGAATAATGTCCTCTATTTCGCCAGAAACCGATGGTTTACTGAGATCTACAACAAAGTGCTTGTCGGGATTAAAGTGATCGGGGCAATTGCGAGATGCCGAATAAACAGAGAATGATGATGATAAATGACGAGAAATAGATGCCCCGATGCCAGACGAAGCACCAAAGATAAGAACTTTTTTCAATTATTTAGGGATGGGCAGACAGAGCCACAATCATGAATCAGTTGGTAGAAGAGCATAAGGCATAGCGCTTCAACAGTATGGTAATGGTGGCAATCTAGGAAGAGGTGCGAAATGGTATCATCGAATGGATTACGGCCTGAGATTAGAAAGGAGTCCCAACCCAGCTTGGAGACATAGTCAAACGCAGAAATAATGTTTTTAGATCTACCAGAACAGCTCATGCCGATGAGCAGGGCTGATGGAAGATTTGAGTAAGATAGCTTAAGCCAGTTGTCAAATATAGAGTCGAATCCGTTGTCATTTGCAGTAGAAGTTATAAATCCAAAAGAATCAAATGACAATACTAGCTTTGAAGGGATTAATCTTGTCATATCAGTAGCCATATGACTGGCTACGTAATGGAGCCCTCCATTGCCAATAACAAAAATGTATTGGTGCTTATTGCAGAGAGCTGCAAGACTAGCAAAACCTTTGGAACGGATTAAGTGGTCATACTTAGCTTGTATACTTTCAAAATCTGCAAAGACTCGGTCCATGGCTAAGTCGGGAAGAGTAAAAAAAACCCCCAGTACTTTAAAGCATCAAGCTCAAATGCGTTGGAATGGGGGCACCTACCTCAGGATTCTAAAGGCAGAAGGCTGAATGGGTGAGGAGGGGGATTTACAGAAGGAGAGTTCAGAATTAATATTTGTAACTTGTGAAGAACTGTGAGAAGCTCAAGTGTGGAATTGCGAAAGGGTTGACGCTCTCGCGGGTTAGGATCACTCATTGGACCAGAAATGTGGAAAACCAACTGATCTTGGTCACGCGGTTGACGTCACCAGCTTGAGCAGCTTCATCAGATAGGTGATGTTGTAGGTAATAACATGGAGTCCAGGGACTAAGGAGGCTCTGGAAAACCGAGGCTATTCACGGAACAATGGCCCTGTAATGGGAGGCCGGGACAGGATTAATGGGCGGCAGCTCGGCTTCTCGAAAACAAGCTAACCACCACAAAGAAGAAGAAAAGCCGGTAAAGATTTGCTACGAGATGGATGTGGGGGTGCGATGACAGTAGAAAAATAGTGAGGTAAAACGGAACAATTCGGTCCTGAGGCGCTCAAGCGGATGAGATATTGGGCTATTAGAGATAACTAGCAGGTCGAAAAAGTTGCCAATAATGGAAAGATCGAAATATTGCTTTTCATAAAGGCCAGGGGAAGAAGATAGTTGAATTAATCATTACGAGATGATGTCATCAAGTGTCATTGGCGTACCAAATGAATATGAGCGTTTTGCCTTTCTTCCCAGCAAAAGATCAAAAAGATACGGCGGTGCTCCATTGCCGGGTCGCACGATACGCAAATTGTCTGTGGTGAAACGCTCACCCTCAGCGATATCTGCTGAAACGTAGATCGAACGGCGACAATGCAGGCTATTACGCTCGGCTTCGGTGGGGCCGTAGCGCACCTCACCCAATGCCTGCCAAGCTCTCTCGCTCTCCTGCACCAGTGCTGCAAGCTCCTTAGGCTCAAGCGAGAAGGCACTGTCCACACCACCATCAGCACGAGATAGGGTGAAGTGCTTTTCAATCACGGTGGCGCCAAGGGCGACCGCAGCGACTGCAACACCCAAACCCATCGTGTGGTCCGAGAGACCTACTTGGAAGCCAAACAGTTCTCGCAGGTGCGGGATGGTGAGAATGTTGGTGCTAACCGGGGTGGCCGGATAGGTGCTGGTGCACTTGAGCAACACCAGATCTCGGCACCCTGACTCGCGGGCCGCCTCCACCGCCTGCTCCAGTTCACCTAGGCTGGCCATACCGGTGGAGATGATCAGGGGCTTGCCGGTGGCAGCAGCCTTTCGGATCAGCGGCAGGTGATTATTCTCGAAGCTTGCGATCTTGTAAGCCGGGGCACCAAGCTCCTCTAGAAAATCAACGGCACTCTCATCAAAGGGAGAGCTGAAGCAGAGCATGCCGTGCTCGCGAGCCCGCTCCATGATCGGTCCGTGCCACTCCCAGGGAGTGTGAGCCTTGGTATAGAGCTCGTGCAAGTTCTGACCAGCCCAGATGCTGGCCTGATCTCGGATCTCGAAATCGCCGCCGCGAACGTTCAGTGTAATCGTGTCAGCGGTGTAGGTCTGCAACTTGAGTGCATGAGCGCCCGCATCGGCTGCGGCGTCCACGATGGCAAGAGCTCGATCAAGGCTCTGATTGTGATTGCCGCTCATTTCAGCAATCACAAAAGGCGGGTTATCGAGACCGATCGGTCGCCCAGCAATGTGAATAGTCATATGGAATGGTTCGGCTCAAATGAGCACGGAGACGAAAGACTAGCGGAAAGACTGAAGACGATACAGCACGGACAACTCCGATTCTGTTTCGAACTTGAAAGCGTCAGGCTCGGACTCATGCCTACAGCAAAAGCTATAAGATGTGGAAATCGTGATGCAAAAAATAAG
>Ga0194129_10006548_pt1 | contig 14207 bp, 13 predicted proteins | sample TA2KigCa35mmetaG_FD_150862 | JGI IMG/M metagenome (GOLD analysis project Ga0194129, IMG submission 150862) | Freshwater microbial communities from Lake Tanganyika, Tanzania - TA2015038 Kigoma Deep Cast 35m | ecosystem: Environmental > Aquatic > Freshwater > Lake | place: Tanzania: Lake... | reverse complement strand
GCAGGCGTCGCCCTGCTCGTCGCCGTCGAGGTCGGCCTGCTCCGTGGCGGGAGCGAGGACGGGGTTCTCGTCGGCCGGGCAGTTGTCGTCGGCGTCGAGCACGCCGTCGCAGTCCTGATCGATGAGCAGGGTGGTCGACGCGTCGTCGGCGTCGTCGCAGTCGTCGATTGTCAGGATTCCGTCGCAGTCGCCGTCGAAAGCCTGCTCACCCTTCGTCGCGTCGCCGTCGTCGCAGTCGGCGGCGGTCAACGCGCCGTCGCAGTCGCCGTCGGCAGCGATGGCGCGCAGCAGCACGTCGGCGTCGTCACAGTCGGCCGCAGTCAGCGCACCGTCGCAGTCGCCGTCGGCGGCGCGGGCGCCCAGCGCGGCGGTCAGGTCGCTGCAGTCGGCGGCGGTCGGCACGCCGTCGCAATCGGCGTCGGTGGCCCGCGTCGTGGACGCCGCGTCGCCGTCGTTGCAGTCCTGCGCGGTCAGCGTGCCGTCGCAGTCGCCGTCGGCGGCGATGGCACCCAACTGCGCGTTGCCGTCGTTGCAGTCGGCGGCGGTCAGCACGCCGTCGCAGTCGCCGTCGGTGGCCCGCGTCGTCGACGTCGCGCTGGCGTCGTTGCAGTCGTCGGCGGTCAGCACGCCATCGCAGTCGCCGTCGGTGGCCCGCGTCGTGGACGTCGGATCGGCGTCGTTGCAGTCAGCCGCGCGCACGACGCCGTCGCAGTCGCCGTCGCTGGCGCGCGTCACCGACGTCGCGTCGTTGTCGTCACAGTCCTGCGCCGTGAGGGTGCCGTCGCAGTCGCCGTCGGTGGCGACGATGGTCGAGGCGGCGCTGCGATCGTTGCAGTCGTCGGCGGCGACGGTGCCGTCGCCATCTTTGTCGTCGTCGCAGGCGTCGCCAAGCAGGTCGCCGTCGAGGTTCGCCTGATCGGCGTTGCTGACGAGCGGACAGTTGTCGCACGCGTCGCCAAGGCTGTCGGTGTCGCTGTTCTGCTGACCGAAGTTGGCGACGTTCACGCAGTTGTCGGAGGCGTCACCGACACCGTCGCTGTCGCGGTCGCGGACGGGGTCGTTCGGGGTCGTCGAGGTCGACGTGGCGCTGCCGGGGCGCGAGATGTTGGTGGTGCGGATGCCCGTCGGGCTGAACGTCGACCAGACGCAGTTGGGGTCGCCGAGCTCTTGTCCGTTGCGCTGGCCATCGCCGTCGGAGTCGGCGTTGCAGACCCCGGCCCACGACCGGTTGCTGAGCCACGCGTTGCCGAACGGGTTGCGGGTCCCGCCGCCACCCGCGCTGATGTGGCAGGTGGAGCAGCTGAAGACGTTGCCGTTGGGGATCTGCGACGGGAACGTCGAGAAGGCGAGGGCCTCGGGCGCGAGCATCACGAGCGCAAGGATCTCGAGGAGCAGGGTGTTTCTGGGCATCTGCACGTTGTGCCACGACCCGGCACCTCGCTTCACGTCCGCGGGCGCGGGTGTCTCGCGGCTGGCGTGGTCGAACCGAGTCGGCGGTCAGATCGGGGTGAACGTGCACGCCTCGCGCAGGATGCGCCCCAGCGCGTGCAGCATCGCCACGGCGTCGGCGGTCAGCGGCGGCGCGAACTCGTCCTTCTGCTGGCGCAAGAGCTCGTCGACGGTGGCGGCGACGCTGCGGGCGCCGTTGTCGCGGATGGCGTCGACGACGGCCACCAGCGCGCGGCGCGGCGCGTGGTAGCGGGCGAGCGCAGCGTCCAGGGCCGCCGGCGACAGCGGCAGCGGCCGCGAGCCGAGGTGGGCGAGCGCGTAGAGCAGCGGCCCCTGCGTGCGCCACAGGCCGAGCAGTGTGCGCGGCGTGCGCCGGCTGCCGCGCATGCTCTCGTGCACGCTGGCGAGCACCGCCAGCGCCACCAGCATCGCCGGCGCCGCGCGCCGCGGCACCACCGCGCCGTCGATGGGCGTCAGGCGCAGCACCCCGGTCAGCGCCACCAGCTCGACGACGCCGTCGACGCTTGCGGCCTCGGTGACGGCGAGGAAGCGGCGGATGTCGCTCTCGAGGCTGGCCATGGCCGAGGGCTTCGTGTCGACACCGAGCAGCGCGCTGGTCAGCTGGTGCTGCAGGTCGGCGAAGGCGCCGTAGAACGCCGGCGGCGGCGCGGCCCGCAGCAGGTCGGCGGCGGCGGCGACGACGTGGCGCTCCAGCGGCAGCGCCTCGTCCCACGACAGGTCCGCAGGCGCAGGCAAGGCCTTGTGTCCGCCGCGGGGCAGCTGCGTGCGCGACATCTCGAGGGCGAGGGTGTCGTAGGAAGACGGGTGCGACGACGACGTCGACGCCAGCGCGCGCTCGGCGGTGGGCGTGACGCTGACGGGGCAGACGAGGTCGGGCAGCACGGCCAGCGCCTCGCCCATCGTGACGATGCGCGAGAACGGAAACAGTCGGCAGCCCGTGGGCTTGGCGTCGCGGCCGGCGACGTGCTCCAGCCGGCAGCGGCCGTTCTTGTCGAAGAACCAGCACTTCTCGGGCGGCGGCGTCAACGACAACAGCGGCCCGTCGTTCCAGCCCGGCACGGCGAACAGCGGCGCGCGGGGTTGGGCCTGCTGGATCGTGACGAGCTCGCGGCTGCGGCCGATGCCGATGGGCTGGCCCTTGCAGCACGGGGCGTCGCAGCCGACGCACGAATACGTGAGCGCCCCCGACGGAAACGGGAAGAACAGCGGGCGCCCGGCGAGCAGGTGCACGCGGGTCAAGGACGACGTGTCGGGGGGCAGCGGCGGCGGCTGCGGCCGGGTCGGCGGCGTCGTCATGGGCGGGCTCCCGCGCGGCGTGACGCGGCCGGGGGATGGGGGCCGACACAACGAGCGTCACCCATCGCCGCGGCCCTCCCAGTCGAGGCCATGCTTGCACGCCAGCGTGTACAGGTGCTTGCGTTCGATGCCCGCCCGCCGCGCCAGCGCGCTGGCGTTTCCGTTGGCGCCTTGGAGCAGGCGGCGGAAATCGGGCGCCTCGAATTTTCGAGCAGCGGCTCCTTCACCTCCTGGAACGGCAACGCGCAGTCGGCGCGCAGCGTCACCGGCGTGTCGGCGACGGCGACTGCGGCGGGCGTGGCCGGCGTGACGGGTGCCAAGGTCGGCGCGGGCGGCGGCGCGGGCGGCGGCGCGGGCGGCGGCGGCAGCGCGTTGCCGAGCAGCTCGACGGGGTCGTCGTCGAGCGCGATCACGCGCTCGACGACGTTGCGCAGCTCGCGGACGTTGCCGGGGAACGCGTGGTCCATCGGCCGGCGCGGCGTCGTGGGCGTAAAGCGCGACAGCAGGCGGTCGACGGCGGTGGTGGTCGACGGATCGCTGGCGGCGCGGGCGCGGGCGATGGCGCGGGGCCCGGCCACCACCACCACCACCAGCTGGCACTGCCGCTCGGTGATGCCCACATCGCCCGCGCCCGGTGCCTCACTCTGGGTGTCACCCGATGTGTCACCCGATGTGTCACCCGACGAGTCACCGTGGACCTGCGTCGGCGGAAGCGAATGGAACGGGGAGCCAGACACGCCGGCGACCCTACCGGGTTGGTGGCGCGACGTCGACGTCACGCCCGCGCGCGGCGCGCGGATCGAGCGGTCAGGTCTCGTGGCGCAGCGCCTCGATGGGCCGCAGCCGCGCCGCCCGCCGCGCCGGCAGGAAGCCGAACACGACCCCCGTCGCCATCGCCACCGACAGCGGCACCAGGAGCACCGTCGCGTCGACAAGAAGGGCAGCCCGAGCCGCCGCGTCGCCGCCCAGGCGCCGAGCAGCCCCACCGCCACGCCAGCGAGGCCCCCCGTCGTCGACAAGGCGATGGCCTCGATGAGCAACCGCCACAACAAGTCGCGCGCCCGCGCGCCGAGCGCCAGCCACAAGCCCACCGCGCGCGTGCGCTCGCTGACGGCGACCAGCATGATGTTCATGAGCCCGATGCCGCCCACCACCAGGCTGATGCCGGCGGTGGCGACGAGCAGCGCGCTCATCGTCGCCATCACGCCGCCCACCATGCGCTCGGTCTCCTTCATGTCGCGCACGGAGACGTCCTCGTCGACGTCGGGGCCGCGGTGCCGCCGCTCGCGCAGCAGCGCGACGATGTCCGGCTCGATGCGCGCGGTGTCGGCGCCGTCCTCGGCCGACACCGCGCGCATCGAGCCGACGTCGTCGGTGCCCGTCAGCCGGCGCTGCACGAACGCCAGCGGCAGCAGCAGCGTGTCGTCGGGCCATGCCCGTCGCCGCGCTTCCCTTCTTCGTCAGCACCCCCACCACCGTGACCACCGCGCCGCCCACCCGCAGCGTCTCGTCGACGACGTCGGCGGCGCCGCGGCCGGCGCCAAACAGCGCGGCCCGCGTCGTCTCGCCGAGCAGGCACACCGCCGTCCCGGCGCGCTCGTCGTCGTCGGACAGCGCCCGCCCGGCGGCGACGCCCCACTTCCTCGCCATCAGGGAGTCGCGCGTGACGCCGAGCGCCGTCGTCGATCAGGTGCCGCCGGCGCGCTGCACGCGCACCGGCGCGCCGGTCACCGCCGCCACCGCGCGCAGGCCGCGCACGTGGCCACCGATCGCCGTGGCGTCGGCGAGGGCAAACGGCGGAGCGAAGTCGCGGGTGGCGCCGCCGTGGGCGGGCTGGCCGGGCACGACGAACAGCAGGTTCTGCCCGAGCCCGGCCAGCTGCCGCTGCACGTCGGCGGTGGCGCCGCGCCCGAGCAGCACCATCGCGACCACGGCGGCGACGCCGATCGGCACCCCCAGGCACGTCAACGACGCGCGCAGCGGGTTCTTGCCCATCTGCCGGGCCGCCAGCGCGAGGGCCTGCCACACGATCACGGCGGCACCGAAAGCGGCGCCAGATCGTCGACGACGCCGTCGTCGCCGGGCGCGTGACCGGCGACGACGGCGACCGCGCGACCGTCGCGGAAGCGCAAGACGCGGCGGGCGAAGGCCGCCATGTCGGGCTCGTGGGTCACCATCACCAGGGTGATGCCCCGCTGCCGGTGCAGGTCCACCAGCAGCCGCATGATCTCCTCGGCCCGCGCCGACCGCGGCTCGAAGCGCAGCGCCGACAGCGGCACCAGCACGGCGTCCTCGAGGCGCCCGATCTGCACGTGCACCGTGGCGGTCATGCCCGGCCGCAGCGCGCCGTCGGGCTTGTCGACGTCGCGCAGCGCCTCGTAGGTCACGACCTGCTGCAGCCGGCGCGGCGCCGGCGCCAGCGCGCGCAGGCGGGCGGCGTAGACGCCATCGGGGGCGGCCCCCACCGCAAACGTCGCCCGCATCCCTTCGGGCAAGCGTCCGACGTCGGCCTCGTCGACGCGGGGGCGCACCTGCAGCCGCGACAGGTCGGCGGCGACGCGGAACAGCCCCGCCGCCAGCAGCGCCGATACGACGACCTGACCAGGCTCGACGTCGCGGGGCAGCACCACGCCGGCGATGGGCGCGCGGAGCTCCACCTTCCCGCGGTTGGGTTGCGCCAGCGCGTACGCCGCGCGTGCCGTCGGCCGTCGTCGTCGTGACGCGGGATGGCGGCCCGACGGCGCGGCGGGGCAGGCGCGCGGGCTCACCAGGTGTCCACGGGCGCAGCGCAGGGCAGCGCGCGTTCGCGATCGGTGCCGAACAGCACGCCATTGAAGGCGGGCGCCAGGCAGGTGTTGTCAGCGTCAACGTCGCCGGTGTGCAGCGGCACGAAGGCCGAGGCCCCAGACGGCGGTAGGGTCACTTGTCGGAGGTCTGTCACACCGCGAGCGACGCCTCTTCGCAGGCCGAGATGCGGCCACCGCAGGTGGTGCTCATCGCGTCGATGATCGTGCAGTCGACGTTGCACAGCGGGGCGTCCTGCCCTTCACGTGTGGTCCTCGCGAAGGGGCTCGCCGGGTCGCCCCGCTCACCGGGGGCCAGCGCGCCGTTGCCGCAGTGCGGCCGCGGCAGCGCGTCGGGGATCTCGGCCAGGCAGCCCGTGTCGCCGCAGCCCGCCAGCGAGCGCTCGGCCTCGTGGGTGGCCAGCCGCCGCAGGTCCTCCTGCGCATAGACCACGACGCCGTCGCCGCCGTCGGCCGCCGTCGTCACCACCCGCGTCGCCGCCGCCGCCTCGTCGGCGCTCACCCCGACGGCCTTGAAGTCGAGCGCCGGCGCCCGGCGCTCGGTGGCCGCGCGCGGCGCCCTGTTCGGCACGTCCGCGATCGCCGGCGCGATCGTCGGTGCACGCGTCGGCGTGGTCGCCGGCGCGGTCGTCGGCGTCGTCGTGTGCGTCGGCGTCGTCGTGTGCGTCGGCGTCGTCGTGCTCGCGAGCGCGGGCAGGGTCGTCGGCGCGCCGAGGTGACGGCCATGCCAGGAGCAAGAGCGCGGCGAAGAGCGTCGTGCGGAGCATGCGGGTCGCCTGGCTCCGGGCCAGGAGGGCGCTCACGCGCGCGGGCCGCTGGACGACGCCGAGACGACGCGCTCGACCTCGCCGCCGTCGACGGGCTGCTGGTGCAGCGCGAAGAAGACCTCGGCGATGGCCGCCGGGTCGAGGGGGCCCGCGCCCGGCTGCGCGACGCCCGCGACGGTGACGGTGGCGACGCGCACGCCGTGGGGCTTCAGGTCCTTGTGCAGCGACCAGGCGAGGTTGCGGATGCCCGCCTTGCCGATGGCCAACGACGACATCTGCGGCCACGGGTCGAGCGCGAGGCCGCCGCCGGTGAACAAGATCGTGCCGCTGCGTCGCGCCTTCATGCCGGCGGCGACGTGCTGCGCGGCCAGCAGCGCGCCGCCGACGTTGACGCGGAACTCGCGCACCAGCTGCTCGACGCCGACCTCGAGCGGGCCGCCCGAGCGCAGCACCGCGGCGTTGTAGACGAGCACGTCGACGGCACCCTGGTCGTGCTCGACGGCGGCGAGAGCGTCCTTCAGGCTGGCGGCGCTCTCGGCATCGGCGGCGTAGGCGCGCGCGCGGATGCCCTCGGCGTCGAGGCCGCGCGCGAACGCGTCCAGCGCGTCCTTCTTGCGGGCGAGCAGAGCCAGCGGATGCCCAGCTGCGCCAAAGCGCCGGGCCACCGCCGCTCCGATCCCCGGGCCGACGCCGACGACGACACACGCACCCTTGCCCGTCATGCTCGCTCCTGCGGCGCGCGACGGCGCCATCGGCATGGTTAGCACGGCGTCACCGTCACCGGCCACGAAGGCGCGGGTGTCCGGGGCGTCAGTCTGGCGGCGGCGAGGTCGGGTGCAGGTCGACGAAGGTGGCGCCGCGGCCGCCTGCGTCGCTGTCGGCGAGGCGATAGGCGCGCACCAGCGGCGAGCGCGCCAGCAGCGCGTGCACCGAGCGTTGGACGGCGCCGATGCCGCGGCCGTGGATCAAGCGCACGGCGAGGATGCCGCGGCGCTGGCACTCGATCAGGTAGTCGGGGATCAACGTGCCGAGGTCGCGGGGCGAGAACACGTGCAGGTCGAGCACGCCGTCGATGGCGACCTCGACGACGTCGGGGATCGCCTCCCCGGTCGGCCGCGGTGGCCCGCGGGCGGCGCCGAGCCCCTCGGCGTGCTCGTCGGGCGGGTCGTGCTCGCCGCGGGGATGGGCGTTCGTCATGGGCACGTCGTCGCTGCGTTCACTCGCGCACGAGGTCGTCGCGATGCACCAGCTCGTCGGGCAGCGTGGGCACCAGCGCGCGGGCGTCGGCGGTCTTCTTGCCCCTCACCGCGCGGGCGGTCTCGGCGTCGACGGCCGACAGCCCCCGCGCCACGGCACGCCCCTGCGCGTCGACGATGCGGACGACGTCGCCAGCGTCGAAGTCGCCATCGACCTGCCGCACGCCCGCCCACAGCAGCGAGGCGTCACGCGCGAGGGCCGCCGCCGCGCCGTCGTCGACGACGACGGTGCCGCGCGGGCGCAGCGTCCCGATCCAGCGCCGCCGCGCCGGCGCGCGATCCGCCGCGCTCGCCATGACGACGGTGCCGATGTCGTCGCCGGCGAAGACGCGGGCGAGGACGCCCGGGTCCTTGCCCGGCGCGATCACGGTCTGGGCGCCGTGGCGACGGGCGATGGCGGCGGCGTCGAGCTTGGTGACCATACCGCCGGTGCCGTGGCTCGCCGCGCCGCCGGCCAGCGCGCGCACGTCGTCGCCGAGCTCCTCGACCACCGGCACGCGCGTGGCCGTGGGGTCGACCGACGGATCGGCGGTGAACAGCCCCGGCGCCCCGGTCAGCAGCACGACGGCGTCGGCGTCGACGAGGCCCGACACCGCCGCCGCCAGCGTGTCGTTGTCGCCCAGCTTGATCTCGTCGACGCTGACAGTGTCGTTCTCGTTGATGACGGGCACGAGGCCGCGCGACAGCAGCAGCGACAGCGCCTGCCGCGCGTTGTCGTAGCGGCGGCGGTCCTTCAGGTCGTCGTGGGTCAGCAAGACCTGCGCTACGTCGACGTCGAACCAGCCGAAGGCCTGCGCCCACTTCGCCATCAGCCGCGACTGCCCCGCCGCCGCCGACGCCTGCAGCCCCGGCAGGTCGGTGGGACGCGCCAGCAGCTTCAACGACGGCCAGCCGAGCGCGATGGCGCCCGACGACACGACGATGACCTCGCGCCCCTGCCGGCGCAGCGCCATCACCTCGGCGGCGAAGTGAGCGAAGGGATCGCGCTCGGTGCTCTTCAGCAGCGCCGAACCGATCTTGACGACGACGCGGCGGGCCTCGGTCAGCCTGGTGCGGGCAGCGTGCATGGGGGGCTCCGTGTCTTCGATCGCTCTTGCGTTCGTCTTCGCTCGCTCTTTGAACAGTCTTCGCTCGCGCTTCGCTCGATCGGGCAGCGGGCTGCACACGGTCGTTGTCGGGTCGTCACCCGGCGTGCGCACGGCGGGCTCGCCTGGCGTCAGCCGCAGCAGCGAGCGCGGCGAGCGTCAGTTGTCGTCGTCGTCGTCGGGCAGGTCGCCCGCAGCTGGCTGCTTGCTACCGCCGCCGCCGGCGCCGCCGCCGCCGCCGGGGCCGGCGTCGCGAGGCAACGGCGGCACGACCTTGGCGTCCTCGAGGATCGCGCGCGGCTCGGCGGGCATCTTCTTGCGCACGATCTCGTCGATGGCGTCCTGCGGCGCCGTCACCGTCTGCGGCACGCCAACGTCGGTCACCTGCTGGTGCAGCTTCACCGTCAGCCGCGCCGGATCGGCGCCGTCGCCCACCACCAGCGCGCCCTCGAAGTCGACGGCGAGCACCACGCCGGTCGCCTCGTCGACGAACAGCGTGCCGCTGCCCCCCGCCGGCTTGCTGCGCTTCGCCCACTTGCCCACCCGCTCGGCGATGCGCTTGCGGCGCGTGTCGTCGTCTTCGCCCGGCACCATCCCGGCATCCGGGCCCGCGTCGGGCGCCGGCACCATCGGCGGCGCGCCATCGTTGACCTCGCGGCCCGCGGTGGCCGCCTCGCTGCCCTGATCGGGCAGCTTCAACGAATAGCCGACGACGTTGCGGCCGGCCTTCGTCGTCGCGCCGGTGCGCTCGACGACCAGGGCATGAGCGACGAGGTCGTAGAACGAACCCCACACCGCCAGCGCGTCGTCGCGGTACAGGTTGCGCTCGCCCGACGGGTCACGGCTCACGCGCCACTTGCCGTTGCCGTTCTTCAGGAAGAACACCTCGTTGACGTAGGCGAGCTTCATCTCGCTGCCGTCACCTGTCGTCACGTCGATGGCGAACGCGCCCTCACCGGTCTGTACCAGCCGCGACTTCTCGGCCGAGCGCACGCCGGCGTCAGGCGTCGACGCCCGCGCGAACGTCAGCAGCCCGTCGGACGAGAACACGTAAGCGCCGAGCCGCGCGGCGACTTCGGCGCCCTCCATGTGCACGGCGCGCTTCATCTTCGCCGGGTCGGTCAAGCCGTCGACGTCGATCTTCTCGGCGGCCTTGGCCGAGACGTCGGCCTTCGTCTGCGGCTTCGTCAGACGGTCCTTGGCCGCGATGTTCTCTGGGCGCTGGCAGGTGCAGCCCGCGATGGCGACGACGATCAGGCAAGGCAGGAGCAGGCGACGCATGCTTTTGCTGTTAGCGACGACGACGGCGCCTGTCGACGCCGGCTGTACGCACCCCAGAGGCCAGGGCCGCCCGGAGGGCGGCCCTGGCGCAGCCGATGCACCGTCGGTGCGTCAGATCTTGCCGAGGGCGCGGGCCAGCTCGACGCCCTTCTGCTCGCACGAGCCGACGCCGGCCGGGTAGATCACGCCGATCAGGGCGTTGGTCACGGCGTTGCTGACGAGCTGCTCCTGCGTCTGCCAGAGTTCCTTGTCCTCGAGGTCGCTCAGGCGGTGGAAGCGCGGCGGCACGTTCAGCGACACGTCGGAGAGCTCGGCGGTCTTCTTCTGCTGGTCGGCCAGCGTCGAGAAGTTGTTCATCAGCGCCGGCCCGCTGGACGTCGTCGCCCCCGCAGCGCCCGCGGCCGGGGCAGCGGCGCCGCGCGCCGTCGGCTGCGGCGCACCACCACCGACCGTCGGCGGCGAGATGAACTTGTGCTCCAGCTCCATCTCGACGATCTGCCGCGTCGCCTTGTTGCCCGAGCCCGGCGGGTCCTCGACGTTCACGAAGTCGATGGAGGTGTCGAGCTTCATGCCGTCGACCTCGATGTCGAAGCGGTGCCGCTCCTGCATCATCGTGAAGCTCACCTCGGTGAGGTCGGCACCAGGCTTCAGCTGGAAGCGCGAGTAGTTCCCGGGCGCGTAGGCGCCGGCGTCCTCGAGCAGCTGGCCGATGATGTTGTAGGGCGAGCCGTCCTCGGTCTCGTACTTCTCGAGGGCGACGCGATCGACGCCCTTGTCCTTCAGCTCGACCGAGGCCTCGATGCGGGCGCGGATCAGGCCGCAGGGCTCGCCCTTCGTCGACGCGTCGATGTCGGACTGCAGCTTTCCGGGGCCGGGCTTCACGTTGTAGACGCCCTCGGCGATGGCGTTGCTGCGCACGCGCCGGATGATCGACTGCTGCATCTCGAACTTCTTGCCCTTGTACTTGTCTTCGAGGGGCAAGGGGTCGTGGAACACGACGCCGTTCTTCGTCATGAAGGCGATCATCTGCTGCGCACCGGCGAGGTCCTTGGCGAGGCCGGCGTCGACGAGCTTCTGCGGGTTCTTCTTGTACTCGGCGAAGCGCGGCGAGTCCTGGAACTTGCCGCTGGCGTCCTTCTGCGCCCACGCGGTGTGGGGCGAAATGTGCAGCTTGGCGGCGTAGGCGCGCGCCTCGGCGGGCTTCATCTTCGCCTTGCTCATCAGCTGGGTGGCCAGGCCGCTGCGCATCTCGTCGACGAGGGGCTGGTAGCCGGCGGCGATCATCTGCATGCGCACGATGGCCGCCTCGTGGGCGACGACGCTGTCGACCTTGCCCTTCAGCTCGCGCTCCAGACGCGTGCTGACGGTCATCGGCTTGTCCTGGTTGAACAGCGCCGGGTGCTTCTTCTGGATGGTCGCCGGCATCACGTGCTCGAAGTCGACCGGCATGTCCTTGGCCGCGATCTTCACCGCCGACGACGAGCCCGACACGTTGCCCGCCTGCACCGCGGCGGCGCTGTTCTTCTTCGCCGGCGCCGGGATCTCGGTGACGCCCATGCGGCCGTAGCCGCCCCAGTCGTGGCCGGCGTCCCACTTGGCGCGGATGGCGACGGTGGCGCCGGCGGCGACGAAGTTCCCCTTGGCGTCGAACAGCGACAGGTTCGGGTTGTGCTCCTTCAGGGCCTTCTCGAGGTCCTGGTACGAGACGAGGAACCGATGCTCGCCGTCGAACGGGCCCTTGTTGTTGGCCGGGCCGTTCAGCACCGTCGCGAGCCGGGCGATCACCTCGACGGGGTTGCCGGCGGCGTCCTTGCCCTGGATCTTCGTCTCGAGGAACAGCTTCAACTTGTCGTCGTTGCCGGCGAGCTTGGCGGCGGACCACGACGACGACGCGTGCATCGTCTTGACGTCGATGGCGAAGTGCTTGTCGTCGACGGGCGTCGACGACACCGTGATGGCGCCGCGCTGGTAGCCCTGCCCCGTCGCCACCGTCGCGCCGGCGACGTTGGTGCCCTGATTGTAAAGGCTGTTGCCGACGTTCTGGCCGGCGACGGCGTAGTAGTCCTGCGTCGTGCCGGTGATGTTGGCGTAGCCGCCGTCGAGCTTGACCGACTGCACGACGCTGCCGACGCCCGAGGCGTTCGGGTTGCCCACGACCGGGGGGGTCACCGCCGGGGTCGCCGCCGGGGTCGTCGCCGTGGTCGCCGTGGTCGCCGGCGGCGTGACGCCACCGGGGATGGCACCGGGGATGTTCGTGGTCGGGATGCCGGGACGATTGCCGATGGTGGGCATGCGGTGACTCCGAAGAAGGTGCTGTGGTTAGCACGCGAGGTCAGGCTTTGGCGTCGACGGGGCGCCCGGATCCAGCGCGGCGCCGTCCTAAAGAGAAACCCCCGGAGTCTCCGGGGGTTTCGCGTGCCATGGGGACGGGTGTTTTCAGCCGCCGCCGCCGCCGCCGCCGCCGCCGCCGCCGCCGCCGCCGCCGCCGCCGCCGCCGCCGCCGCCGCCGCCGCCGCCGCCGCCGCCGCCGCCGCCTTCGACGCAGGTGCCGGCGGTTCCGGTCTCGCCGGGCTGGCAGTCCTGGTTGCCGGTGCACAGGGTGAGCGAGCCGTCGGCGTTGGAGCCGCAGGCGTCGGTCAGCTCGGTCGGGGGGACGCAGACGCCGACGCTGCCGCTGCCGCTGCCGCTGCTCACCTGGATGTCGTCGCTGCAGGCCAGGGTCGTGTCGGCGCAGGTCTCGTCGGCGTTGCAGGGGACGATGCAGAAGCCGACGATGGTGTCGTTGACGATGGTCGACGGGGTGTCCTGCGGAGCGAGGGCGCAGGCGACGTCCGGGTCGCAGGCCGCCGAGGCGCCGTTGCCGCACAGGCCCATCAGCGGGCTGGTGGCCACGCAGGCGAGCGCGGTCTGCGAGATCTGGCGGCAGGTGCCGGTGACGCCGGGAGCGACGTCGCAGGCGGCGTCGGCGGTCGCGCAGGTCGGCATGCAGGCGCTGTCCACCTGGCCCGGCGCAAACAGCGAGCCGCAGACGAAGCCGTCGGCGCAGTTGTCGTCGGTGGCGCAGGTGTCACCGAGGGCGCCGTCGGTCTGCGGCTCGCCCTCGCCTTCGCCCTCACCCTCGCCCTCGCCCTCGCCTTCACCCTCGCCCTCGCCCTCGCCCTCGCCCTCGCCGCCGGGGGTGCAGGCGTTGACGGCAGCGAGCGGCAGCACCGCGGTACACAGAACAAAAACGACGAGCTTCTGCATGGGCGTTCTCCACCAACAGGGGTGGCCAGACCATGCCCGAGGGTCGGACGATGTCAAGGAAGCCCCCGCGTGATAGGCATCGCCGCCATGACCGAAGCCGCCGACACCCTCGCGTCCCGTCTGCTCGCCGACGAGCAGCAGCGCCCGGCGATCCTCAATGATTGCCTGCGGATGATCGACGCCGAGGTCGACGCCAAGGGCGGCCTGACCGGCCTCGCCATCAAGGGCGGCTACAAGGTCGTGCAGGCGGTGAAGCCCGGCTTCGTTCGCGAAGCGCTCGACCACCTGCTCGACGACTTCGTGCGCCGCCTCGAGCCGTTCTGGCAGCAGCACCGCGCGCAGGGCGGCGACCCGCGCATGTTCGCCGACGCGCTGCAGCGGCAGGCCGGCGCCGTCGCCGACGCGCTGCTCGGGCTCACCGACGAGAAGGCCCGGCGCGCGAAGAACCCAACGGTCAAGAGCGCCTACGACAAGCTGCGCCCGCAGGCGAAGAAGCACGTCGAGGAGGCCATCCCCCGCGTCGGCCGCACGCTGACTCCGCACCTCTGACGTCCCCGCCGTCCTCGTCGCCGCAGGAGCCCCGATGGCGCCGCCGCTGCACCCCCGGTCCGCTCCTGCTCGTCGCGCGCTGCGCCCGACGCTGCTCGCCTGTCGCCAGATAGATGCCGTCGACGATGCGCTGGGCCGCGCGCTGGTCGGCGCCGACTTCGACCCGGCGCGGCACCGCTCGCTCGGCCTCGTCACCGTCGACCAGGACGACTCGACGTATATCGCGCTCGACGAGGCGACCAAGCACGCGCCCGTCGACGTCGTCTTCGCGCGCTCGTTCTACGCCGGCAGCCGGCACGCGTCGGGGCCGTACTCGGGCGAGATCCTCGGCGTGCTCGCCGGCGCCGACCCCGACCACGTCGCCGCGGGCCTGTGGGTCGTCAAGGAGCACCTCGCCACCGCCGTCGCCTTCGAGACGTTCGCCGGGGAGCCGTGGACGAGCAAGGACGGCCC
>Ga0194129_10006547_pt1 | contig 14207 bp, 13 predicted proteins | sample TA2KigCa35mmetaG_FD_150862 | JGI IMG/M metagenome (GOLD analysis project Ga0194129, IMG submission 150862) | Freshwater microbial communities from Lake Tanganyika, Tanzania - TA2015038 Kigoma Deep Cast 35m | ecosystem: Environmental > Aquatic > Freshwater > Lake | place: Tanzania: Lake... | reverse complement strand
CGTTCTCGGCGTGCACGGTGCAGAGGGCGCCGAGCTCGCGGGCGCGCGTGAACGAGTTCACGAGCACCTCGTCGTCGCACATGATCGCGCCCTTGTAGGCCATGAAATGCTTGAAGCTGTTCACGCCATGCTCGCGGGACAGCGTGCCCATGTCCTCGTGGACGCTCTCGTCCCACCAGGTGATCGCCACGTGAAAGCTGTAGTCGGCGGCCGCCTTCTCCGCCCAGCCGCGCCAGGTCTTGTAGGCCTCGAAGATCGATTGCTTCGGGCTCGGGATTACGAAGTCGATGATCGTCGTGGTGCCGCCCGCCGCGGCCGCGCTCGTCCCCGAGAAGAAGTCTTCCGAAGCGACCGTCCCCATGAACGGCAGCTCCATGTGCGTGTGCGGGTCGATGCCGCCAGGCAACACGTACGCGCCCCCGCAATCGACGACCTCGGCGCCCGCAGGCGCTTCGAGCCCAGGGCCGACGGCCGCGATGGTCTCACCGACGAGCAGAACGTCGGCGCGGGACTCGGCGTCGGCAGTGACCACGGTGCCGCCGCGCAAGAGAGTGGATTTCGACAAGGGAACCTCCGAGGGTGAGCGCCTGGCTGTCGCGAGGCGTGACCGGGACGACCGAACGTCGGCGCGCGCCCCGCGTCGAAGGTTAGCGCAGCCGCGGCGTTCCGCGAAGGCCGCTCAGGCGTCCGTCGAGTCGTCACCCGCGCGGTCGAGTCGATCGCTCGGCGCGCCAAGTCCGGCGAGCTCTGGCGTCCCCGCGAGCGCGGCCACCGCGCCGCCCTGATCGATCGCGGCAGGTTCGCCATCGGCTTCGGTCGCCTCCTCGATCGCGGCGAGCGCCACCGTCACGTTGTCGGCGCCGCCGGCATCGTTCGCCGCGTCGATGAGCGCCCGGCAACGCTCCTCGAGCGAGCGGTCACGAGTCATCAGGTCGAGGATGCGATCGTCGTCGAGCATGCCCGACAGGCCGTCCGAGCAGAGGAGGTATAGGTCGCCCGCGCGGGTGTCCGTCGTCAACAGATCGACCATCACGTCGGGACCCATCCCGAGCGCGCGCGTGATGTAGTTCGACGGCAGCTGTTGGATCTCGTCCTCCGAGAGCCAGGGAGCGATCTCGGTGACCTCACTGACCAGCGAGTGGTCGGTCGTGAGCGGCGTGATGCGGCGACCTCGCACGCGGTAGCAGCGGCTGTCGCCCACGTGCCCGACGACCACCTGGCGCGTGTCCGGCGAGAACATCATCGCGACGACCGTTGTCCCCATCCCCGACTCGCCCGGGCTCTTCGCGGCGCGGCCGAACACCTGCTGGTTCGCGAGCCGCACCCCCACGACAACGCAATTCTCCTCGTCGCTGAGGTCGTTGTCGTAGGCGAACGGCCAGGTCCGATCGAGCGCCACGGTCGTCGCGAGGAAGTCGGTCAGCGTCGTGACCGCGATCGCCGAGGCCACGTCGCCCGAGTGGTGACCGCCCATCCCGTCGGCGACCGCCGCGAAGCGATGCCGCGGAAAGACGAGATACGAGTCCTCGTTTCGCTCGCGGAGGAGCCCGATGTCGCTCGCCGCTGCAAATCGCGCGCGCAGTCTCGGTGTGGTTCCGTCCGCCATCGTCGGGTCTCCCGGGCTCCCTGCCGGGCGAGTCACACTAATCGCCCCCGCCGGCTTTGAACAGAAGGAGGTGGTAGCATTGACTCATCGCGGACCGGCGAGTATAAACCGCGCCCCCTCGGTCACGCCCCCGAGGAGAAGGACCCGACGCCGTGTTGAGTCGAAGCATGAGCATCTTCACGGGCAACGCGAGCCCCGCGTTGGCCGACGAGATTTGCAAATACCTCGATCGCCCGCTCGGACGCTCGAAGGTGACGCAGTTCTCCGATGGCGAGACCTTCTGCGTCATCGAGGAGAACGTCCGCGGCGTGGACACCTACGTGATCCAGTCGACGTGCGCGCCCGTCAACGACCGCGTGATGGAGCTGCTCGTCATGGTCGACGCTCTGCGCCGCGCGTCGGCGGGCTCGATCACCGCGGTGATCCCGTACTACGGCTACGCCCGTCAGGACCGCAAGGTCGCGCCGCGCACGCCGATCTCGGCCAAGCTCGTCGCCTCGCTCCTCGAGGCCGCCGGCGTCGATCGCGTCGTCGCCGTCGACCTCCACGCCGGCCAGATCCAAGGCTTCTTCAACATCCCCTTCGACCACCTCTTCGCGATGCCGGCGATGCTCGATCGTCACCTGCGCGAGCACTACATGGGCGCGGTCGTGGTGTCGCCCGACGCCGGCGGCGTCGAGCGGGCGCGCGCCTTCTCGAAGCGGCTGAAGGGCACCCTCGCCATCATCGACAAGCGCCGAGAGCGCGCAAATCAGAGCGAGGTCATGAACATCATCGGCGACGTGCAGGGCAAGCGCTGCGTCCTCGTCGATGACATCCTCGACACCGCGGGCACCATGTGCAACGCGGCCCGCGCCCTCGCGGACGCCGGCGCCGCCAGCGTCTCGGCCAGCGTCACCCACGCCGTCTTGAGCGGCCCTGCGCTGCAGCGCATCGAGGAGTCGCCGCTTCACGAGGTCATCTGCTCGAACACGATCCCGCTCACCGAGGCGGGCAAGGCGTGCAAGAAGATCAAGGTCGTGAGCATCGCCCCGCTGCTCGCCGAGGCCATCCGCCGCATCCACCACTCGGACTCGGTCAGCTCCCTGTTCATTTGAACATCTGCTGATCGCGCCGCGCATGTATTAAGAGCCCCTCCGGAAAGTCGAGACCATGGAACACGTCACCCTCAAAGCTACCGCCCGCACCGAGCTCGGAAAGAGCCCGAACCGCCGTCTCCGCACCGCCGGCCAGATCCCGTCGGTCGCCTACGGCAAGGGCACGGCGACGCCGCTCAGCCTCGCCGTCGATCACGACGCGCTCCTCGCGGTGCTCGGCTCGCCGAAGGGCCGCAACTCGGTCATCCACCTCGCGGTCGAGGGCGACAAAAACTACCCGGTGATGGTGCGCGATTTCGCGGTCCACCCGATCTCGCGGCGCCTGCTGCACGCGGACTTCCTCACCATTGACGAGAACTCGCCGATCGAGGTCGAGGTGCCGTTCGTCACCACCGGCAAGTCGAAGGGCGAGGCCGACGGCGGCACGGTCCTCGTCGGCGCCCGCCGGCTCCGCGTCCGCTGCCTGCCCGCGGTGATCCCCGCGCAGATCGCGGCCGACGTGAGCGCGCTCGGGCTCGAGGAAGGCATCAAGGTCAAGGAGCTCGGCGTCCCCGCAGGCGTCGAGGTGCTCCTGCCTGCCGAGCGCCGCATCGTCGTCGTCAAGGCGCCGAAGTCGGCCGAGGACAAGGCTGCCGCCCCGGGCGAGGCGCCTGCGGCCGCCGCCGACGCGAAGAAGGGCGACGCGAAGAAGCCCGAGCCGGCAAAGAAGCCCGACGCGAAGAAGTGAGCTCGACCACCGCGCGGGGCCGTCTTTGGCCTAGGCGCGGTGTGCCATCGCTCGCTCCCCGCGTCGCTCGAGGAGCGCCCCTCCTCGAACCCTGAGCCCCGGCCACCGCCGGGGCTCGCTCGTTCCTGGGCCTGTCACCTCTCGCGCTCGTCATGCTGCTCGTCGTCGGACTCGGAAATCCGGAACCGAAGTACGCCCAGAACCGGCACAACGTCGGCTTCATGGCGCTCGACGAGCTGGCGTCGCTCACCCGCGCGGAGGTGTTCCGCAAGAAATTCAGCGGTGAGATCGCGCGCACGAGCCTCGCTGGCGTCGACGCGGTGCTCCTGAAGCCGCTTACCTACATGAACCTGTCGGGCGACGCCGTGCAGCCCTGCGCCGCGTTCTTCAAGGTCGCGCCGGCCGATGTCCTCGTCGTCCACGACGAGCTCGACCTGCCCTTCGGAGACGTGCGCCTCAAGTTCGGTGGCGGGCACGCCGGCAACAACGGCGTCCGCTCGGTGATCGCGCGGCTCGGCACGCCCGATTTCGGTCGCGTCCGCATCGGCATCGGGCGCCCGGGGGAGGGCTTCAAGGGAGACGTGGCCGACTGGGTGCTGCAGGACTTCTCCTCGTCGGAGCGGGGCGAGCTGCCGAATTCCCTGAGAGCGGCGGCGGAAAGTGTGTTAAGCATCGCGGCCCGCGGTTTTCGAGCCGCGATGAACGCACGCAACACACGGCAGAAGCCGACGCCTGAAGCGGCGCCTCCGGATGCTCCGGGGGCCACGAAGAAGGGCTGACGTTTCCGCTCGCTCCGTCCTCGAGGCGGGGCCTTTCGGTCGAAGCGCGGCGCGAGCCGCTCCTCGACGAAGTCCAGGAGGAAAACATGGGCCGAGTCGCAACGGCACCGGGTCACGCCCGGGAGTACGAGACCATTTACATCCTCCGGCCGAACACCGAGCGCGAGAAGGCGAACGATGTGGCCGGAAAGCTGAACGACGCGATCAAGTCGACGGGTGCGCTGCTGACGAGCGTCGAGCTCTGGGGCCAGCGTCGCCTCGCGTACCCGATCGCGAAGCATCACCGCGGCATCTACGTGTACGCGAAGTACCTCGGCAAGGGCGCCACCGTCGCCGAGATCGAGCGTCAGCTTCGCCTGTCGGATAGCGTCATTCGCTTCCAGACGGTAAACACGCGCGACAACGTTCCGGTCGCGGGCGCCGAGGCGGCCGACATCAGCGCGGTCGCCTTCGAGGTGCCGTTCGAGCCCGACGAGCCGGAGCTCACGGTCGAGCGCGAGCTCGGCCTCGACGCGACCTCGCTCGAGCGCCGTCGTCGTGAGGAGCGCGATGACCTCGGCGATATTGACGAGCTCGACGACGAGGAAGGCCTCGGACGTGGTGACGGTGATGCCGAAGGTGAGGAGGTCTGACCATGGATATGCATGACGATTTCGAGGATCGCCGCGGTGGACGTGAGGATCGTGGCGACGGGCCGTGGCGCCGTCGTGGTCGCCGCCGGGTGTCCGATCAGACCCTGGTGATCGACTACAAGGATCCCCAGACGCTGAAGTACTTCATCACCGAGCGCGGCAAGATCGTTCCGCGTCGCATCAGCGGCCTCAGCGCCGCGCGTCAGCGCGAGGTGGCCATCGCCATCAAGCGGGCGCGCATCATCGCGCTCTTGCCGTTCACGCTGGCCGAGTGACCAGGGCGGAAGGAGAACGACCATGCCACGCAATCTGCAAGTGATTCTCACGGAAGACCTGCCGAACGTCGGCGCGAGCGGTGAGCTCGTGAAGGTCAAGCCTGGCTACGCGCGCAACTTCCTCTTGCCGCGCGGCCTCGCGGCGCTCGCCACGGCCGACAACGTCGCCCGCATCGAGCACGAGAAGCGCGTCGCCCAGGCTCGCGCCACCAAGCTCCGCGCCGCGGCGCAAGAGCTCGCCGGCAAGCTCGGCAACGTTAAGGTCACGCTGAAGGCCCAGGTCGGTGAGGAGAACAAGCTCTACGGCTCGCTCACCTCACGCGATGTCGAGGCCGCCCTCGCCGCGCAGGGCTTCCAGGTGGACCGTCGCAAGATCGCGATGGAGCCGCTGAAGGAGCTCGGCTCGTACAAGGTCGCGATCAAGATCGCGAGCGGCGTCGACGCCATCATCGACATCGACGTCGTCGCCGGCTGAGTCTCACCGACTCCACCGACGCCGCAGACCCTGTTGTTCGCAACGGGACCGCGTGCCGATGCGCACGGCCCGAGCACGACGCCCTCGTGCTCGGGTATCCTTGTCGACGCCTCGTGAGCACGCCTCGCGAGGCGTCGACGCGTTTCACCTCCCAGACTCCACGAGCACGCCATGACCATGAACACGCGAGGGCCCGGCGGGGGACGCCGAGGGCCCGGTCAAGACAAGCCGGAGGAGCCGCCGATCGTCGCGGGTCGCACGCCCCCGCACGACCTCGACGCCGAGGCGACGGTCCTCGCGGCGTGCATGCTGAACCGCGACGCGCTCGACTCGGTGCTCGAGATCCTGAAGCACGAGCACTTCTACAGCGAGGCGAACGCGACCATTTTTCGGGCCTGCGTCGAGCTCGTGGCCGCGACCCGCCCCGTCGACATCATCTCGGTCGCGAGCTGGCTCCGCGATCGCGAGCTCATCCAGAAGGTGGGAGGCACGGCCTACCTCGCGCAGCTCACCGACGCGACACCGGCGGTCTATAACGTCGCGCATCACGGCCGCACCGTGAAGGAGAAGTGGCGCATCCGTCGCGTCATCGCGGTGTGCCAGCAGACGGCGGCCCAGGGGTACGGCGATGTCGGCGAGCCGCAGCAGTTCATCGACTCGGCAGAGCAGGCCATCTACGACCTCGCGCGGACGCCGGAGACCTCCACGGTCCACCCGCTGAAGGACATCCTCACGTCGACCTTCAAGCAGCTCTCCGAGGCGAAGGCGCGTGGCGATGGCGTGACGGGCCTGGCGACTCAGTTCGACGATCTCGACCGCAAGATGTCGGGGCTGCACCCGGGTGAGCTCATCATCGTCGCGGCCCGACCAGGCATGGGCAAGACCTCGTTCGTCATGAACATCGCGGTCAACGTGGCGCGCGCGCAGCGCGTCGTCATGCCAAGCCCCGGCCAGGACGGCTATGGCGACGAGATCACCGAGCTGCCGGGCAAGGGCGTCGTCGTGTTCTCGCTCGAAATGCCCTCTGAGCAGGTCGCGACCCGCATGTTGTGCTCCGAGGCGCGCGTCGAGCTCGGCAAGCTGCGCGGTGGCTTCACGAGTCGCGACGACTGGAGCAGCCTCACCGGCGCGGCAGCGTCGCTCTCGGGCATGCCGATCTGGATCGATGACTCGCCCGGCGTCTCGATCCTCGAGCTCCGCGCCAAGGTCCGGCGCGTCAAGGCGGAGCGCGAGAAGCGTCAGGCCGAGAACAAGAACGCTTCGGGGCTCGGCCTCGTCGTCGTCGACTACCTGCAGCTTATGCGAGGCCGTGCGAACGCACAGAGCCGCGAGCAAGAGATAAGCGAGATCTCGCGCGGCTTGAAGGAGCTCGCCAAAGAGCTCGAGGTACCCGTCATCGCGCTCTCGCAGCTCAATCGCAGCGTCGAGAGCCGCACCGACAAGCGACCGATGCTGTCGGATCTTCGCGAGTCCGGCGCCATCGAGCAGGACGCCGACGCGATCCTCTTCATCTACCGCGAGGACTACTACCAGCGCGAGAAGACCGAGGAGTCGAGCATCTGCGAATTGATCCTCGCGAAGCAACGCAACGGTCCGACCGGTACCGTGAAGGTGCGCTTCCAAGGCGGCTACACCCGCTTCGACAACCTCGCGCCCGGCGAGTACGAAATGAACGCGTACGAGTGATCCGGCGCGTGCTCGCCGCCGCGCTTCGTGCTGAAGTCTCAAACCTAGCTCGCCCGATGTCCGCTCGCTCCCTCGGCCCCTGCCTCCGTCGCGTCCTCGGCGCCGCGCTCACGATCTCGGTCGCCGCGACGGCCCAGGCGTGGCCCGAGGCGCCACATCGACGGATGCCCTGGGAGCCGCCGGAGAAGCGCCCGCTCCCGCTGCGGCTCGATGAGGCCCCCGAGCTCCCGCTGCTCTCCCCCTTCCGCGATCCGCGCGGAGCCCCCGCGACCGCGTTCGCCGCCTATCGCAGCGGACCGTGGGGTCACTGGCGCCGCCACCTTTGGTACCCGCTCGCCATCGAGCGGCCCGACGACAACGGGGACGCACAACCCTTTGGTCTTCCTCTGCAGGCCGCGGCTCGCGAGGGCGACCTTTGGCTCGCGCGGCTTCGAGGCCCTCGCGCCGCCTTTCCGCTCCGCGGAGAGGGCGATCGCGCGCACTGGTTCGTTCGCCATGACGAGGAGCTCGCGCCGGGCCTCCGCGAGACGACGCCGACGATCGCGCTCCCCGCCGACTCGCTCGCCATCGCCGAGCGCTGGATGCCACCGTGGCTCCGCCGCCTCGACCCCGACCTTGCGACCGAGCTGCTCGGCTCGACCGGCTGCGGTCGTGGCGGCGCATGCTCGCCGAGTGCGCCGTTTCCTGGCGAGGCGTTCGTCGCGCTCTGGAACGCGCTGTCTCCCGCGGCGCAGCCGATCCCTGAGTGGAAGTGCAAGGAGCGCCCGACGATCGTGGGGCGCTACGGCGGCGAGCAGTCGTCCTTCGTGCTGCTCCGCTGCGACGGCTCGCTCGCCGAGGGCGCGCTCGAGCGGCTCAGCGTCCTCGCGAGGCCTCAGAGCGCCGCTGCCCCAGGCGTCCTCCCGGACGAGCCGGATCCTCGCGCCGCGCCCGGGGAGTGGGTGCCAGGCGTCAAGCTGCTCGAGCCGCGTCTCGTGTGGGTCATCGCCAAGCTCGCCGAGCAGTTCCCTCGTCGGCCCATCTACCTCTACAGCGGCTATCGCCCCTTGCGCGGTGAGGCCGCCGAGGGACACGGGAGCCTTCACTCTTCGGGGCGCGCGATCGATCTTGCGGTGAAGGGGATCTCGAACGAGGAGCTGCTCGCAGCGTGCTTCAGCCTGCCAGACACCGGCTGTGGCTACTACCCGAGGAGCCGCTTCGTGCACGTCGATGTGCGGCCACGCAGCGCGGGGAGCGCGGTGTGGATCGACGCCTCGTCGCCCGGCGAGCGGTCTGTGTACTTACCCGAGTGGCCAGGCGTCGTCGAGAAGGGTCGGGTGATCTGGGCCATGCCTTGGACCGACCCGTACGACGACGAGTAGCGGGCGCGCCGAGCGTCGATGCTCCGCGCGCCCCCGGCAACGCCGGCGTGAACGGCAAGACGCTCTTCAGATCTTGATCGTTGAAGCGCAGCATCAGCCCGAAGAAGTAATCGCGCCGGTCGTCGCTCAACACGTTGTCGACGCCGCCCATGAGCCACAGCGTCCGCACGAACTCGTACTGGAGCGCGAGGCGCCAGCGCGGGGTGATCTGCTCACCGAAGCCAAACAGATCCTGCGAGACCTCGAGCCTGTCGTCGAGCAGGTGGAGATCGAGACCGATGCCGCCGGTCGACTCGCGGATGCCGAAGCGCCCCGTGAACGGACCCAGGCGCTTTGCGAACTGAAACGAGAACCGGAACGCGTTGGTGGTGGCGGTGCGGATCTCGCGATAGTGCGGTGGATCATTGGGGTTCGTGGTGTCGACGTCGATCTGCTGGATGTCGACCTTGCCGCGTGGGTCGTTGATGAGCTCGACGAGGTAGTACTTGTCCTCGGCCGGCTGGAGGCGGAGCGACACGTAGGACTTCACGGTGTTCGCGAGGAAGTTGTAGTCCCCACGAAGCGCCACCACGGTCTGCGTGCGCTTAACGCCCTTGACGAACTCTCCGACGCCCTCGGCGACGCCCTCGACCTCGTTGATGAGCGCCTCGTCCTTGGTGAGCTTGCCGAGCGTACCCTTGCCCTCGTCGATGCGCGCCGCGATGCGATCAGCGTGGCCCAAGAGCGACTCGAGGCTCTCGCTCGCGCGGTCGACGCGCTCGAGAGAGCGGCGCAGCTCGCCCGAGGGCCGATCGTCGCTGCCCTTCGCGGTGACGTTGCGGACCTCTTGGGTCACCTCCTTGATGTTTGCGAGGATCTCCTTCAGCTCGGGCGCCGCGGCCGTCGTGATTGCGCGCACGCTATCGAGCGTCTCGCGCACCGTCGCGCGGTTCTCTTTCACGGTCGCGGCGAGCGTCTCGGTGAGCTCCGCGAGGTTCGCGAGGATCGTCTCGATCCGCTTCTGTCCCTGATCCGAGCCGATCGATGCGCGCACCGACTTCGTGACGTCCTTCACGTCGACGAGGATGTCCTTCAGCTGCACCTGGAGGCTCTCGAGGCTCACGTCCTCGATGAGCCGCTGGATCTGTCCGCCCGGCGGGATCGTCGCCGTCCCCTCCGTCCCAGGTGTGAGCACGATGAAGTACTCGCCAATGAAGCTCGTCGCGCGCTTGCCGACCGTCGCGTCTTCGTGGAGCGGGATCTCCGGCTTCATGCGAATGTCGACGCGCGCCTTGCCGTCCACGAGGCCGATCCGCTCGACGACGCCGACCTGCACGCCCGAGATCATCACGCGCGAGTGCGGCGCGACCCCGCTCACGTCGGGGAGGTTCGCCCAGACGGTGTAGCCCTCGCTGGTGCCGGCACTGCGCGACACGAAGCGGTAGCCGAAGAACAGCGCCACTGAGAGGGAGGGCGACCGTCATCAGGCCCACCTTCGCCGCGTTGCTCACGTCCGACATCGATCGCCCGAGGGCGGGACGCTATCACGTCTGCTCGAGCGCGACCGCGATCGCACGCTAGAGGGGCCGCACGGAAACGCGCGTGCGCGGGGGCTCAGCTCCCGTAGCGAGCGACCACCGCGCGGACTCGCTCGATGAAGGCGGTCTCGCGGTGTGCCTTCCACTGATCCCAGGTCGCGAGTGTGCGCGGGTCTTCGACCCGGTCGAGGAAGAGCTTGCCGTCGAGGTGGTCGACCTCATGCTGGAAGGTCCCTGCGGTGATGCCGCGCACGATCCGTTGCTCGGTGGCGCCGTGACGATCCCAGGAGGTGACGCGCAGCTCGGCGAAGCGGCGTACGCCGCCGCGCAGGTTCGGTACGCTGAGGCAGCCCTCCTCGTTGTCGAAGGTGTCGTCGCCGAGCGGCTCGAGCACCGGATTCACCAGGATCGTGAGCGGGATGTTCGGCTTGTAGGGGTAGCGCGGGTTGTCCTTCACCTCGATGGCGCAGATCCGCAGCGGCCGATCGACCTGCGTCGCCGCGAGCCCAGCGCCGTTCGCGTGGTGCATCGTCTCGACGAGGTCGTCGATGAACGCCTGCGTCTCCGGGAGCGCGAGCTCCTCGCGGGTGACCTCCCGCGCGGTGAGGCGCAGGTTCGGGTGTCCGACGTGCAGAATCGGGAGGACCGCCATGGGGGGAAGGTACACCGATCGTCGCGAGCGGCCAGCGCTTGCAGCCTCGGTCGTCGCGCCCTACGACGGAACGCGATGATGCGTGCGCAGGCGTTTCCTGGGGATCCGACGGTCAACGCGGCCCTCGCCGCCGAACACAAGCTCACCGCCGATGAGTACGCTAAGGTCTTGGCGGCGCTCGACCGAGAGCCAACGTACGCCGAGCTCGGCGTCGTGAGCGTGATGTGGAGCGAGCACTGCTCGTACAAGAGCTCGCGGGTGCACCTCGCGCGCCTCCACACGAAAGGCCCGCGCGTCCTTCAGGGCCCCGGCGAGAACGCCGGGGTCGTCGACATCGGCGACGGCTACGCGGCCGTCTTCAAGATGGAGTCGCACAACCACCCCTCGTACATCGAGCCGCACCAGGGTGCGGCGACCGGCGTCGGCGGCATCCTGCGCGACGTCTTCACGATGGGCGCGCGACCGATCGCGAGCCTGGACTCGCTCAGGTTCGGCCGGCCCGACCACCCCAAGACGGCGAGCTTGCTCCGCGGCGTGATCGCCGGCGTCGGCGGCTACGGCAACTGCGTCGGCGTGCCCACGGTCGGCGGGGAGCTGTTCTTCGATCGCGCCTACGACGGAAACATCCTCGTCAACGCGTTCACCTGCGGCGTCGTGCGGACGGACCGCATCTTCTACGGGCGCGCGAGCGGCGTCGGCAACCCGGTGATGTACGTCGGCGCCAAGACCGGGCGCGACGGCATCCACGGCGCGACCATGGCGAGCGATGAGTTCAGCGAGGACGGGCCGAGTCAGCGCCCCACGGTCCAGGTCGGCGATCCCTTCACCGAGAAGCTGCTCATCGAGGCCTGCCTCGAGATCTTCGCGGAGGAGCTGCTCATCGGCATACAAGACATGGGCGCCGCGGGGCTCACGAGCTCGTCGGTCGAGATGGCAGCGCGGGCCGGCAGCGGCCTCGAGCTCGATCTCGACGCAGTGCCTCGGCGAGCGCGGGGCCTCACGCCCTACGAGATGCTCCTCAGCGAGTCGCAGGAACGCATGCTGCTCGTGTGCAAGCCTGGCAAGGAGGAGCGCGTCCGCGCGATCTGTCAGAAATGGGAGCTCGACGTCGCCGTCATCGGGCGCGTCACCGAGACTGGGCGCTGGGTCGTCAAGGCGACCCCGGGCTACGACCCGCTTGCGCGCGAAGCCGCCGTGACGCCTGCGCCCGTCGTCGTTTGCGATCTGCCGGTGGGGCTACTCGCGGACGACGCACCTCGCTACGACCGCCCGCAGGCCGATGATCCGAGCCTGCCCTCGCGGCTCGCCTTCGAGCCAGCGAGCATCCCGTCGCCGACGAGCTTCGGCGCCGAGCTCCTCCGTATGGTTGGCAGCCCCAACCTGGGATCGCGCCAGTGGGTGTGGCGCCAGTACGACAGCCTGGTGCGCGGCGGAACGCTCGCCGGTCCTGGCGGTGACGCGGCGATCGTGCGCGTCCCGTGCGAGGTTGACGGTCGCTCAGTCGACAAGCACCTCGCCTTCACCTCGGACTGCAACGGCCGCCTGTGCGAGCTTGACGCTTATCAAGGTGGTGCGATGGCCGTCGCCGAGGTGTGCCGAAACCTTGCGTGCGTCGGCGCCGAGCCCATCGGCCTCACCGACTGCCTGAACTTCGGGTCGCCCGAGCGCCCTCATGTCATGCGCCAGTTCGCGCGCGCGATCGACGGGATCGCCGATGCGTGTCGCGCGCTCGGCGTGCCGATCGTCTCGGGCAACGTCAGCCTCTACAACGAGACCGACGGCCGCGCGATCTTGCCGACCCCGACGATCGCGGGCGTCGGCCAGCTCGCCTCGCCATCGCACGCCACGCGCTCGCGCTTCGAGATCGCTGGCCTCGAGGTGTTGCTCGTCCGGCCGCGCGCTGGGCTCGCCGGTCCGCTCGGGGCTTCCGAGTACGTCGCCGCGCACACCGGCGAGGTGAAGGGTCCCCCGCCGAGACTCGATCTACGAAGCGAGGTCGCGTTGCAACGGCTCTTGCTCGAGCTCACGCGGAGCGAGCCAAAGCTCGTCGCGTCTGCCCACGACGTCTCAGACGGCGGCCTCGCCGTCGCGCTCGCGGAGTGCGCCGCGGGTGAGGGGCACGTCGCGCAGAGCGTCGGGGTCGACGTCGTGCTGCCGCCCTCGCGCGAGCCCGTCGAGGCTCAGCTGTTTGGCGAGGCGCCGACTCGTGTCGTCCTCGGTGTCGCGCCCGAGCATGTCGCCGAGGTCTTCGCTCGTGGCTCGCGGAGCGGCCTCGAGGTCGTGAGGCTCGGGACCACGGGTGGCAAGCGCCTCGTCCTCCGTGAGGCGGCGCGTACGCTCGTCGACGTCGCGGTCGCCGAGGTCGCCGAGGCGCGCCGCCGCTGCCTCGAGCCGATCGTCGGCGACTGATGTCGACGTCGCGAGCCGTACGACAAACGCAAACGGGGTGGCGCTCGCCACCCCGTCCGGAACCGACCGGAGAGGGGAACGCCCTCTCGCTCGTCAGTCGTGAACGCGAACCTGGTTCAAGGCAGACATATCGCGCCGTTGCCCGCCTGGGCATCACACAGCGGCTTGTCGACGCACAGGGTGTTGCCGCCGATCGAGCAGCAGCACTTCCCACCGCAGGCCGAGCTGCTCATGCAGCTGCCGCCGCCGCCGCTCGTCGACATTCCGCCCGACGTCGTCGACATCCCGCCCGACGTCGTCGTGCCGCCACCGCCACAGCTCCCGCCGCCGGCTTTGCACATGTCCGCGCCGATGCACAGAGTCTGACCACCGAAGCCACAGCAGCAGGAGGCCCCGCTGCACGTGGCCGGGTCACAGGTGCCTCCGCCGCCGGAGGCTGCGCTCGACGCGACCGTCGAGCCGACCGCCGACGAAGCCGACGGGGTCCCCGTCGTTTGTGACGTCGATCCATTCATTCCGGTCATCGATGCACCCATCGATGCAGCCATCGATGCAGCCGACGATGCAGCCGCGCCGCCGCTGCCAGTTTCGAAAGGAGTCGGCCCCGAGTCGTCTTCTTTTGAGCCGCAGCTCACCACGAGGACAAGACCCACCGAGACCGTCGCGACCGTGTGCCAAAGCTTCCAGTACATAATCGAAAAACATATCGAATCCCGCCGAGGAAGGCCAGTCCATCTCGTACCGACTCGGTCGCCCCCGCGATGAGGCGTCAGCCGAAGAGCCGAAGAGGCCCGCGATGAGGCGTCAGCCGAAGAGCCGAAGAGGCCCGCGATGAGGCGTCAGCCGAAGAGCCGAAGAGGCCCGCGATGAGGCGTCAGCCGAAGAGCCGAAGAAGAAAGAAGCCCGCGCCCGGGCGTCAGAGGCAGGTGCCGCCGGCGAGATCGCAGATCATCTGGTCAAGGCACGGGCTCACGGAGTCGCAGCAGCAATC